>ERZ1643249.5478-NODE-5478-length-10166-cov-3.927604_pt1 | contig 10166 bp, 6 predicted proteins | sample MGYA00579263_ERZ1643249 | MGnify/ENA primary metagenome ERZ1643249 (study PRJEB29033, sample SAMEA4952264) | chicken gut metagenome | biome: Broiler Chicken; feature: Gastrointestinal Tract; material: Caecum | place: Ireland | collected 2018 | study: Broiler...
TATCTGCTGATCTTGCCTGCCATCACGATGGAAAACAGCGTTTTGGAAGTGACCTCCACTCCCTCGGAGGCGGTCCTGGGAGAAGTCATCAAAACAGAGATTTTTGCGTTGGCAGATGATGGCCGGGAAGAAACGTATTTTGTCCTGACTGCCGACGGCGATAATGCCGGTCTGGACGAAAGCTGGCTTGATTTTGAGAGTGAAGGAATCGCATCCATTGAGGATGAGAATGGGCAGGGTATAGACCTGCACCGGGAGTACACGGAAGCCGGTGCAGCCCGGTACTGGTTTGTCATGCAAGAGGGGCAGTCCGCCAGCTTCTCCCTCCCCTGGATCAACGGTATAGACCGTTATCGGGCGGAGGAGATTGCGGAAGAAATCCCCGGAGAACCAGGCAATCCGGAACAGGCCGGAGCCGTGACCGTCACTTTCGGTACTGGAGCAGATTTGGAAAAAGCCTGTAATAATGCAAACAGATGCCGGTCACAACGGAAAAGCCGGGGCTGTCCTCCGACCCGGATGAACAGGTGATCCCCGACTATATCCTCAATTCCGATATGGAGATGCCCATTGTGGAGATTGACGGCGATGCGTACATTGGGACGCTGGAAATTCCCGTCCTGGGCCTCTCCCTTCCCGTCATGAGCGATTGGAGTTACCCCAAGCTGAAAACCGCCCCCTGCCGGTATGCGGGGACCGCTTACAAAAGCGGATTTGTAGTCGCAGGACATAATTACCGCAGGCATTTCGGGACGCTGAGCCGCCTTGCACCGGGCGACCGCGTGACTTTTACCGATGTGGACGGGAACATTTTCGCCTACGACGTAGCCGAAATCCAGGTTTTGAAACCGACCGCCATTGAGGATATGGTGTCTGAGGAATGGGACCTCTCTCTTTTCACCTGCACCCTGGACGGACAGACCCGCCTGACGGTGCGCTGTGAGAAAATCGAAAACAGGGGTATGGAGATAAAGGCTGCCGGAAAGGATTGCCTGTGAGCTGCTATCCCTTTTAATTGGCCTCCCGGAACAGGAGGTAAAACCAAATGAATACTATCGCCTGCTTATGGGGCGCGAACAGACGCAGTACTGTTCGCGCCTTTATTCGACGGCATTAGGATAGCCTGAAAAATGCCTTTTATTTCGTTTGATCCTGCTTACATACTCTCGCTCTTTACTAATAGAAAGAGTGAGAAAAATGTTGTATAATATAAAAGCCAACTACTCCGGCAGTTGGAAGTAATGAAATCTTTCATAAAATTTTGGAAACGTGTTGTCAAACAGTGATTGAACAGTTTATCGAAGAAAATAAGCATATGAGATGGGGATAGAATGAGTGAGGAGTATATCATAGCAGCGAAAAATAATGACAGGACAGCAGTCAGATTTTTCTTTGCGTCAGCTATCGTAATCATATTTGGAATATACGTTTTTTTTGAGTATCATATAGATTTGGATATACTCACTGAGTTTGTTTCAGAGGTTGATTTTTTTACAGAGGTCAGGATGTTTTTATCTGATCCAGGAATATTTTATGAAAGATTAATTTCAAACAAAACCTTCCTGGAAATTTTCAAAGATTCCCGTTATCATCTAACAATGTACCTTGTTTTTTCGTTATGCTTAGGCGAGTATCTCACTGACTTTTTTATCTATATCAGTAAGTTCAAAAAAGCATGTGCGATAAACTCACGTTTGTTGAGAGTTGTTGTCATTGTAGTCGATTATATCGATGGATTTTTTATTGGATTTATTGCAAATTATCTTTTTCTTTTTTTATTTGAAAAAGTACCAGTCATTCCAAAGACCGCATATCGGATTTGGATGACCCTTTTAAGCGGAATTATCGGATCGGTACCGATCCCCAAATGGCTTGATTCCCCTATAGTTATTTTACTGCTTATAGCTCTTGTTATAATATCTGTTCTTGTTGCAATAGGATTATGGTTTGTAGTTGTTTTTAAAATAATGCCGCAGCTTATCAAATATTTGATCATATTGCTGATTATGATGTTTGTCGATGTTTCTTCGTGGCCTGTAATTGTGCCTATATTAATTACGGTTACCTTGAGAATTATTTTTGCGGTCATAGGCAGAAACTCTGACGATACAGCAGTCAGTATCCCAATATGACAGTTAGAAATTTGGATGGCGTTATCCGGAATAAATATCGGGATATGAAAAAGTAAGATCAATCTCAGGCATAATATAGACAAGGGGACATGTTTTCGGAAGCGCTGCACGCGACCAGGATCACCATGACAGATGCTGAGAAGAGACAGTTTTTCGATAAATACATACGTCCCATGCATCTGGTGATCGACCCTGATGGAAATGTAAGCATTGAGCTGAAGCGGTAAAGAGAGGTGCAGCCTCTGCAAGGCTGTGCTTTTTACGGCTGACGTTTCTGTATCACAGAGAGTACCCGATATCCCTTCGGATACTCTCTGCAATACACACCCAGCCTCATCTCATCCCTTCTTTTTCTGGTCGATCAACCTTTCGATCAGGTCGATCGTCTCCCGTATGCCGTAATTGGCGCTGTTGATGCACAGGTCGTAGTTCTCCGGCCTGCCCCAGCGTCCGTAAGTGTAAAAGTCATAGTATTTCTTATGCTGCCGGTCCATCCGCTTCAGGAACCGGGACGCATGGCGCAGGTCCATGTTTTTCGCCGCCATGATCCTCTGGACACGCTGGGAGAAGGGCGCGCTGATAAAGAGGCTGATGTGCGGGATATGGTTATTCGAGAGGATCGAATCCGCGCACCGGCCCATGATCACACAGTCCTCTGTCCGGGCGAGATTACAGATCAGGTCGCTCATGTTGAAAAAGACGGCGTCCTGTCTTGGAAGCCCATGGTAGCGGTTGAATTCCCGGAACCAGGTATTAAGCCGGAACGAGCGCTTCCTGTATTTGTCAAAACCGGCGAAACTTTCCGTCTCCGCATCAGTGACAGAGCCTTTTTCCGCCTCCAGGCGGGTGAGCACCTGGTTGAAGATCTCAACATCATAATAGTTAATGTGCAGGTCATCCGCCAGTTCAAATCCGATATCATTTCCCGCGCTTCCCTGCGTCCTGCTGATGCAGATGACCAGATGGTCGTCACCGGAAGGCTGCTTCCGGGCGCTGAGGTTCAGCTCAGCCCTTGCCAGGTCCACGATATCCACTTTCCCAAAAACATCAGGGAGCTCTTCGATCTGCTTCAGGATGTTGTCGTATTCAGACATCATCAGGTCTCTTTTTTTCTTGTCTTTAATGGTCCTTGCCATATTGCTGATCAGGGCGAGCTCGCTCCGTAAGAGATGGCCGTCCGGTTTGGTCATCATCAGCGTACACAGATTCCGTATCGTATTTTCCCTGTCGCCGGTGAATGTCCTTCCGAGCGAGGAACCGACACTGTCGTAAACTTCCGCGTCCAGGTCATAGATACGGTTTGCAAGCTCCATATATTTCTTCTCATTTTCCTGCATATCCGACCAACCTCCTTACAAAAAGAAAATCAATGTGTCCAGCAGAAATACCGGGATCAGGATCCCTGCTGACCAGAGCATGTATCCGAAGAACGACGGCATGTTTACACCGTTTTCGTCGGAGATCGACTTGACCATGAAATTCGGGGCATTCCCGATATATGTATTCGCGCCCATGAATACAGCTCCACACGAGATCGCTGAGAGCAGATGCACAGGGATGGTGCCCAGGCTGGTCGCGATCCCGCCTGTAAACCCGAGTGTTCCCGCTGTGGTCAGGAAGACCAGGTAGGTAGGCGTATTATCCAGGAAACTGGACAGAGCGCCCGTGGACCAGAAGAGCTGCCAGGGCTGCTCCAGACCGAGGTTCGGCCCGACCTGCTTCAGCAGCATCAGGGCAGGCTGCATGGTGATGAAGATCCCGATGAACAGCACCGCTACCTCCTGGATCGGTCCCCAGGTAAAGTGGTTCCGCGTCCGCACATCTTTTGGCGTAGTGCGGAATGAGAGAAACGCCGCCGCGAGGATGATCACGATCTCAATGAGGGAAGGAAAGCTTAAGTTCACATCCCCGAAGATATGGATGCCGAGCACATTCCCCGCGCTGTCCTGGAACGCCTTCATCCCCGGGAGCACGCCGCTTAAGATGACAGCGCCCACGATCATGACGAGGAAGACGAGATTGTGCAGCCCGTCAATCCGGAAGCGGGTCCCGGGCCTGCTGATATCCGGCTTCCTGCCTTCCGCGATGTCCCTGCGGTACATCCTCTTGTCCACTTGATAAAAGATAAAAAGAAGGATCACCATATTAAAGAGAAGGACCGGGAACAGATGCAGGCTCCAGAAGAACGGGATGCCGCGCATGAATCCCATCAGCAGCGGCGGATCTCCGATCGGGGTCAGGATCCCGCCCATGTTGGACACGAGGAAAATGAAGAACACCATGATATGCGCTTTTCTTCTTCTCCAGGAGTTCATTTTCAGAACGGGACGGACCATGAGCATGCTGGCTCCTGTGGTACCGATGCAGCTTGCCAGCAGGGTCCCGAGGACGAGAAGTCCGGTGTTGATCCTGGGAGAGCCCGCGAAATCCCCTTCCATTGTGATGTTGCCGGATACGCAGAACAGTCCGAACAACAGGATGATAAATGTCAGATAATCATTTACCGCACAGTCCAGTACGGTTTCCGCCATCTGTCCGGCCCCGTAGTAAAGGGCAAATGGGACCGCCATAACAAGGATCCAGAAAGCCACCGCGAGAGGCTGATGGCTGCCCCACCATTCCTCTTTGATAAGCGGCATGATGGCGATGCAGAGCAGCAGCCCTGCAAATGGGATGCACAGCCAGACAGGGACTGCGGCATCCTGCGCGTTTTCCGCTGCCTGGACGCATACCGGGCAGAAGATAAGGATAAAGAGTAGGATTGCTGATAAAGTTACTGATTTTTTCAAAAATGTCACCTCCGTTAAGCCAATAAAAATTATAACTCCGGCATTCGTCAAAATCAAACGAAACAGAGCGGGTTTTGTCAGTATTTCGCGGGATCAGGCAGGAGGCAGATTTCGGGTGAAATGCAATCTTCCTAAAAAAGAGACGTACTGTTATAATATAGAGTATACGAAAGAGGAGGAGGCGGTCAGTATGGAGTTCCGGGAGAAATGCCCTGAGATAGCAGGAACGGACTTATGGAGGATCTTTGAGAAGAAAGCGGGAGACGACCATGAATTTATCGCGGCAGTGGGGGAGATCTGTTATGACGGAGTGATCTTGTCAAAAGACGTGATCCGCTTCTTTCCTACCTTCACACTTCACGACGGGACCCATCTTGCAGGCGTGTGCAAATGGATGATCCGTCTTCTGGGCGATAAGGAGGACGATCTGACGGTCGAAGAAGCGGCAATGCTTGTCATGGCGGCATGCTGCCATGATATCGGGATGAGCGTTTCCGATGATCAGAGGAAGGAGCTGGAAGCCGAGTTGGCGACAGGCGATTATACAGAGGAGTGGCTGGAATATTTCCGCAAGTATCCCGGAGATGAAGTGGCGTACCATGAGAGCCGTACTGTGACAGAGGAAATGCTCCGCAAATATATAAGGGAAAATCACAGCAGACGCATCAGCGAGCAGCTTGCCCACGAATGGCCGGACGCGCTGACCCGGCGGGGGATCCACAGGGAGACTCTGATCCGTGTGTGTGAAAGCCATGGAGAAAGCCTGAGCGAACTGTTTGATCTGCTGCCGCTGGCTGACTGCGACCTGAATCTGTGCGTGGTGCTCCTGCGGCTTGCGGACCTGCTGGATTATGACGCGGCGCGCGCTCCGGAAAGATTGTTCCGGCATCTGGGACTGGATCATCCCGAGACTGCGGAGCAGAAGATCAGTCGGGAGGAATGGAAAAAGAACCGCTCCGGCTGGTTTGGGGAAATCCGGGAGGGGATAATCCCCTATACAGCGCGGTTTGCGGATCCCCAGACCGAACATGAGGTTATGGGGTATCTGGAATGGCTGAGATCAGAGTTGATTTTGTGTAATGAGTTCCTTTCCCGCTTCTCCAAACGATGGCAGGGACTGGAACTCCCGTATAGAGTTGTTGAAAATGTGGAACGTGTGGGATATGAAGCGGGAGATTTCCATCTGACCATGGATCAGGATCGTATACTGGAACTGCTCACAGGGGAAAATCTGTACAGTGATCCCGGAGTCTTTGTCCGCGAACTGCTTCAAAATGCCATTGACGCGGTCCTTACAAGGAGGCGGCTGGATCCTGGATTCGGCGAAAAGGGCGGAAAGATCGTCGTACACACCTGGATGGATAATGAAGGGTATGGCTGGTTCCGCATAGAGGATGACGGCATCGGCATGGATGAGCATATCGTAAAAGATTACTTCCTGAAGGTGGGACGCTCTTACTACACATCAGATGAGTACAAGGCAGCCATGATCCACAAAGTGAGGGACACGGAGTTCACGCCTACCAGCAGGTTCGGGATCGGGATCCTCTCCTGCTTTATGAGTGATCCGGACAATAACCGGCTGGAAGTGGTGACAAGACGGTATTCTCCGGGACCGGGAACCCGCAATCCGGTCTACCGGCTGGACGTGACCGGACTGCACGGGTATTACTTCCTTACCGAAGTAAAGAAGGGACGCCCCGGACAGCCTATGCACCGGCCGATGGGAGCAGACGGTACGGACGATGGTTATCTGCACCGAGTCGGGACTACTATCTGCGTGCGGGTGAATATGTACCGGATGGGCGGCCCCCGGGCTTTCAAAGATCTGATGGACAAATATGTCTGCTTCCCGGAGGTGCCGGTGGAGTTCCACGGGCCGGAAGGAACCTATACCTATCCGACACAGCAGGAACTGATGGATCTTGTTCACAGTATGAATCCGGATGGACCCGGGGCAGAGCCGAAAGAGTATGAGCATCCCATAACGGATGAGATGTTTGACGAGCTCAAAAGAGAGATGACATTTGTGAAATGGGAGATCAGCGAAAGACCAGCGCTTATGCTGAAGTATTATCCGCTGGACTGGCTTTCTGGGACTGAAAATATCAGCGGGGTGGCAATTAAAATCCATATAAAAGCTTCTATACAATGTGAGTCTGTAAAATATCAAGGAAACGAGTATCCAGTAGAAGTTTACGCGAACCTGAGAGAAGTGTATTCTCAAAATAAGATAACAATTCATTTTCATAGTATCTATCTGGATAATGACCGAAATAAGCAATTGCCGGAAGAAAAAGAATATCTACTAGATGCATATAAGAAAGAGGTGTCTTTTAATATTCCTTTTAAGGATCTGTTATCCATGCTGAGTGAAGAAGAAACTTCAATTTTTATGAAGATATTTGTAGTCGGCGCAGTCTCTGGAGATTTCATACTCAAGTATCATGAGGATCATGGTGCCTGTGCATCGTATAATGGAGTCTTGTCAGATACATCGGATTTAATGGGAATCGGCTCAGGGAATATAAACGTTATTGTTTTACTTTCTGGTGTAAATTGTCCAGGGGTAAATCTGGCGAGAAATATGATAACATCGCTTCCGTTGGAGACTTTCTGCAATTTAGTTCGAATTCGTGATATATTATTAAATGGTCGGAGTCGGCTTCTAGCTTATTCTTCGAATACAGGACTCCTTGATGACAAAAGCTTTGCGATGACAGAAACAAGGCAGTTTTGGTCAATTTTAGAAAAGCATCCGGCTTGGGAAAATCAAATTCGAATAAGCAAAGACATTTTGTCAGAAGAAAGAGTTTCCTTATCAGAATTGGAGAGAATGCTGAAAAATAAAGAAGAAGTAGTGGTAGATGAAATTTACGAAAATTCATATGATCTCCTCTGCCTGGCCGCTCTTAAGCGCCGTTTTACAGTTTGGATAGACTTTTCGAATAATTGGGATGAGCGCATGATTTTGAAAAGCGGTAAGAGCCATTTAGAAGAGTTTCCCGTAATATTATTTTTTCACCCGATGGAAATGAAAACAGTTTTTCTAGGGAGAATTAGCATCGTTACTATTAACTATTATAATCAGGAACATAGATTTTCCATGTGGCTGATCAAAAACCGAAAAGAACTCCAGGACAAGGTTCCCGGCATGTATAACAATATCCTGACAACAATGATTTTAGAAACAGAAATATCTGTAATTGTAAAAGAGCTTAATGACATCTTAGAGCGCTTAAAGCAGTTCCCAGGTAATCCTTTCAACATCAGCCGGGAATTATATCTAAGTGAAAGTGACTTTATACAAAGCTAATATTAAGATCAGAAGGAAAGTGACAGACCATCATGACCATCAAAGAAATCGCCCGCCTCGCAAACGTCTCCAGCGCCGCGGTATCGCGCTACTTAAACGGCGGCTACATCAGCGAGGAGAAGCGGGCACAGATTAAAAAAGTGATCGAAGAGACCGGCTACCATCCTTCCGCCCAGGCGCGCACCCTGCGGACGAAGCGCGCCAGCCTGGTCGGAGTCGTAGTCCCCAAGATCAATTCAGAGAGCATCAGCCGCGTCACAGAGGGGATCGGCAATGTGCTCGCGGCGCGGGGGTATCAGATGCTCCTTGCGAGCACGGACAACAATGCGAAGAAAGAGATCGAATATCTCCACTTATTTGAAAAATACCCGGTGGACGGGATTATCCTCATCGGGACCATGATCACAGCGGAGCACAGGAGATTTCTCAAAAATGCCCGGATCCCTGTTGTCGTGACCGGACAGAATACGAAATATGCAAACTGTGTATACCACGACGATTACGGCGCCGGAAAGGCGATGGGGAAGCTGGCGGCGTCTCTGAGCGGGAAGAATAAGCATATCGCATATATCGGCGTCACGCGGGAGGATAAGGCCGCGGGCGCGGCGAGGGAGGACGGATTCCGCGCAGGGCTTAAGTCAGAGGGCAGGGAGCTGGAAGAGAAGGATGTGCGGATCTCCGCGTTCCGGGCGGAAGCAGGATATGAGGCTGCTCTCTCTCTTCTGGATGAAGAGACGGACATCGGTGTGATATCGTGCGCTACGGATACCATCGCCGCGGGGGCGATCCGGGCGCTGCGGGACCGGGGGATCAGACTGGCGCAGGATCGGTCCGCTCTGCCTCAGGCCCGGCTCGTTCTGCCGGATGCTGACGCCCCGGCAGACAGCCGCAGGATCGCGGTCACCGGGTTCGGCGACAACCAGCTTTTAAAGGCTGCCACAGGAGGGATACCTACGGTGCATTTCGGGTATAAGACGAGCGGGATCCGCAGCGCGGAGCTGCTGCTGGATGTGATCGAGCGGGGGGAGAAGATCCCTGTGGAGATGAAGCTGGGGTTCCGGCTGGTCAGTGGTCAGAACGGTAAATAATATAGGATTATTAAAAAGGCAGAGCCTCTTTTAGACAGCAGGCTCTGCCTTTTCCGCTGTGCTTATGATAATGTGCACTCTTATTTTAGATACAGGTGCATGTAATAATGCACAAATCGAATCATTAAATATCAGTAAAAATGCCCTATTTACAAATCCCCTGTTTTTGCTTATCCTTTATATACAAAGATATGAAATCGATTTCATAAAAATAGATTTCATATGCGAGATAAATCGCTTAATTAAAGGGAAGGAGAGATAATATGGATTACAGGAAAACAGCACAAGAGATCCTGGATCAGGTCGGCGGAAGCAAAAATATCGTATCCGCCGCACACTGTGCGACCAGACTGCGGCTCGTGATCGCGGATAACAGCAAAGCGGACAAGGGCGCGATCGAGAATATTGACGGAGTGAAAGGCGTGTTCGAGGCGTCCGGGCAGCTCCAGATCATCCTCGGCACAGGGACGGTCAACAAGGTATTTGACGAGTTCATCGCCATCGCGGGCATCACTGCCAGCTCAAAGGCAGAGGCAAAGGAGGCGGCAGCGCAGAAGCAGAACGTCTTCATGCGCGCGATCAAGCTTCTGGGAGACATCTTCGTACCGATCATCCCGGCGATCGTGGCGAGCGGTTTCCTCATGGGGATCATGAACTCCCTGGACTTCATGATCAATAACGGTTTTATCAGCATGGACACGAGCAGTTCGATCTATGTGTTCGCAAATCTGTTCAGCAATACAGCGTACACCTTCCTTCAGATCCTGATCGCGTTCTCAGCGGCAAAAGCATTCGGCGCGAACCCGTACCTGGGCGCGGTCATCGGTATGATCATGATCAA
>ERZ1643249.5482-NODE-5482-length-10161-cov-3.883930_pt1 | contig 10161 bp, 8 predicted proteins | sample MGYA00579263_ERZ1643249 | MGnify/ENA primary metagenome ERZ1643249 (study PRJEB29033, sample SAMEA4952264) | chicken gut metagenome | biome: Broiler Chicken; feature: Gastrointestinal Tract; material: Caecum | place: Ireland | collected 2018 | study: Broiler...
GCCCGCGCTCGCGCAGTACGTTGAAATGCACGGGGGGCTGTCCGGCGTCGAGCACCCAGCCGTCGAGCGCGAGCGGGTCGATATCGTACCTTTTCAGGTAGTGGCTGTCAAACAGCAGCATCATCGAGAGATACGCTCCCGCCGACGAGCCGCCGACGTACACGCCCGAAAAAATAAGTCCGAGCTTATGCAGAATGTAGTCTATCGCCTTCGCGCAGTCCTCGATGTAGTCGGGGAAGCGCGCGTCGGGATACATACGGTAGTCAAGCGACGCGACGTCGATACCGTCAGAGCACAGCTTGTCAAACAGCACGCGCGGTCCGCCGCGGTCGCCCGCCTCGAGTCCCCCGCCGTGCATATAGATGAATATCGGCGGGTTCTCCCTGCCCGATCGGTACAGGTCAAGGGCGAGGTTGTGCTCAGCGTCATAGATATAGGTCGTTTGTGTCATGGTTTCCATTCCTTTCGGCAGAGATATCGTTTCAAGGTACAATTATAATATGCCGCGCTGCCGGTACAGGGCTCACATATCTCCGATATCGACCCAGCCGCGCCGCCGATCCGATTCGAGTATCGCGTCGAGCACGCGCTGCAGCTTCACGCCGTCGGCAAGCGTCGGTATGTACTTGTCCGGTCTGCCCCAGAGCAGGTCGACAAAGCACTGCATCTGTCCGGCGCGGTATTCGTCCGGCACAATGACTGTCTCCATTTTCTCGATAGCGCTGCCCGGCTGGATCCCGCCGCTGTATACCTCGAGCCGGTCGCTGTGGTTGAGGTCGAAGCGCAGCGCGCCGCGGTCGCCGTATATGTCGACGCAGATCTGATTCGTGTTCCCATACGCGGCGCGCGAGATTGTGAACGTGCCCGACGCGCCGCCGTCGAAGCGCGCGAGGAAGTGGCACCAGTCGTCAGTCTCGACCGGAGCGTATTCGTCGGAATCGAGCTTCATCCGCGCCTTGACCGCGATTCCGAGGTCGGCGGTCACCGAGCAAACGTCGCCCGCCAAGAACGACGCGAGGTCGAGTATGTGCACGCCGAGGTCGCCCGACACTCCGTAGCGCGCGGCCTCGCCGACAAACCGCCAGTCGAGCCGCCGTCCGAACATGAACGCGCTCGATTTCAGATATTTCGCTATGACCGTGACCACCCGTCCGAGCTCGCCCCGCTCGGCAAGCTCCTTCGCGTATCTGACCGCCGGCAGAAAGCGATAGGAAAAGCAGACCATAGACTTGACCTTGTTTTTCTCGGCGAGCTGCTTCAGCCGTATCGTCTCGTCGGTATTTATGCCGAGCGGCTTCTCGCAGCAGAAGTGCTTGCCGCGCTCCGCGGCGTATCCAGCCATCGGCACGTGCAGATAGTTCGGCGTGCAGATGTCAACCGCGTCGACCTCGCCATTGTCAATTAGCTGCCTGTAGTCGGTATACCTGCGCTCGGGCGGGACGCCGTACCGGTCGCCCGCGCGGTTCAGCTTTTCCGTGTCGATGTCGCAGAGCGCCCAGATAACCGCTCCGTGCGCCGAAGCGAGCTCGGGCAGATGCCGCCCCGAGATCCCGCCGCAGCCGATAAGTCCGATTCGCATATCCATTTTGCCATGTCCTCCTAATATTCAGGCTTGTATTTAGCCGATTGTAAAAGTCGAAAAAAGCAATAAAGTTCGCACGCATTAAGCCGCTGCTCGGGGCAGGGGTCCCCGAGTAAAGCGGCGCGCCCCTGTGGTTTCTAACATCTTGCATAAATAATTTATAGTAGCACTATTAATAATTTATAGTTATATCCAATTATTAAAGTTTTCGCGGTGGGGGTCTGGGGGAGGTGCCTTTTTCAAAAGGCACTTCCCCCAGTATAAGCGAACAGTTTCGCACTTTTACAATCGCCTATCAAGACCTGTATTCACAGACCCTTTGTGCCGCCGGTTTGCCGGCGGTTTTTTGCAATTTTGTCCGATACTATTGTAATCCCTTTGAGTTTGTGATACAATGTATCATGACGCATATTGATTGTACAAAACCACGGATTTTCATAGCTGAAGCCAGTGTAAGCGCGCCGCGGATTCCCGCGGCGGCGCGGCGTCAGTACAAAACCCAAATATTATGAAAAGGGCGGGTGATACAAATGACCGAAGTCAGGTTCGCGCAGATAGCCGGACTCGACCTCGACGCCTCAGGAGTCGCTGCGGGCAGGATGATGTGGCAGAGCGGCTCGAGCATACGCTTCTCGACCGGTCGCACAAACAATCTGCTGTTCTATCAGCTGAGCGGAGAGCGGCAGTATTACCTTGACGGACAGCCCTCATTCAGGCTGCGCGCCGGAGAGCTGATATTCATTCCGGTCGGCTCGGTCTACCTGTCGCGCGTCGAGGGCTGCTCAGAATCGGAGGGGATATTCGTCGACTTCGAGCTCTCGCTCGACCGGCAGATAGTATATATCGCCGAGCCCTTTCGCCGATTTGCCGACGACGGGCGATTTATCGGTCTGTTCCAGACCGCGTCAAAGCGCGGCGGGCTGCGAGTCAAAGCCGCGCTGTATGATATACTCGCGGAGCTGTCCGACCTGTCGCGCACGCACGCGCTGAAGCATGGCGAATTCGCTTCGCTCGCGCCGGCGATACTCGCGCTCGAGAGCCGGCTCGACGAGCCGGTCGACATCGCGTCGTTAGCGCGGCTCTGCTGTATGTCGGAGACGTCGTTCCGCGAGAAGTTCAAGCGCTTCACCGGCGGCGTCGCGCCGCTCGAATATCGCAGCCGGCTGCGCATTGAGCGCGCGGACGAGCTGCTGCGTTCGGGCAGCTTCACGGTCGCCGAGGTGGCGGCGTCGCTCGGATTCTTTGACACCGCGCATTTCTGCCGAACCTACAAGAAGCTGCGCGGCGTTCCGCCGGGAGGCGCAATTCCGCACTCGTCGCAATAATCGCGATTCGACATGGACGAATTTGTCGCGGGCGAGCTCACCGCAGACAAATTCACCGCGGGCACACTCGCCACGGGCGAGCTTATCGCGGGCACACTCGCCGCGGGCGGACTCGACGCGGACGAATTCGACATGAACGAATTCGTCCGCACATTCCTAACTGTTCTGACTCTGACCCGGCAAGGCAGCTTCAGACTTATTTAACGCTCTGCCTCAGCCTATGCTTTCGAGGCTCTCGCAAACGCTCTTGTAGTACTGCTCGGACGCGGGACCGTTCTTCGCGTAGTATGACTCGAAGTCGCTGCTTTTCGCGTCGCCAATGAGATACTGGAAGTAGAACGAGCAGCCCTTCCAGCCGTCGTATACATAGCCGAAATCGAAGATACGGCTGTCGACAATCAGATCGAGCATACGCACCGACTCGTCGTCGTGCGTGTATTTTGCTTTCAGCGCGATTTCATAGTAAGCGGGAAATACCTTTCGATAGCTCTCGGCGTTCAGAGCTTCGGTGATTACGCCGATGAATTCGACGTCGGACGCCGACTTCGGCACAGCCATAGCGGTGTGCGCGCCGTCAACGACGGTGTGATAATCCTCCTGCGCCTCGTCGAACTTCGGCAGCGGCAGGATCCCATAGTCGCCGTCGCGGTCGCGGAAATAGGACGGAGCGTAGTTGAGCGGAGCGTTTACGAACATTGACAGTCCGTCGGTAAACGCGTATACGTCGAAATGCCACGGACTGTCGGGATACTTGCTGTCGCGGTCAGTAGTCACGCCGTCGCTCTCATAGAGCAGCTTGTATATCTTTTCGACGATAGCGTTCATGTGCTCGCTGTGGTAAACGAGCTGCGGCACACCGTCAGAATCCATCTCCATTATCTTTCCGCCGCACGCCCACAGCCAGGTTATCATGACCGTCTTCAGATTCTGCGTGTAGCCGTAGTAGTCGTCGCCGTCGCGCTGGGCGTTGCCGTTCAGGTCGCTGTACATATCCTTGGTGATATCCATGAGGTAGTCGACCGTCCACCTGCCGTCCCAGACGACGTCATAGAGGTTCTCGAGCTTGTAGACCTCAGCGTCGTCCTTGTCGTAGAAGAAGCAGTAGGTGTTGTACAGACTTGACAGCGCGTAGTCTCCGATAGCTATGTACGCGCTGCTGTTCTTGTATGTCAGATCCTCGACCATGCTCTGCGACCACCACGGCTTTGAAAAGTCGATATGCGGCACGTCGTACCAGTTCATGAACAGATTCTGCACCGCGAGATTGCCGAGAGATACGACCTGCTGGGACGCGAGCTGGAACGACTCGTCTCCCGCTAAGACCGAATTCTGTATAGTCTGTTCGACCGCGATATAGTCAGATTCGGTCATGACGTCTATATTCACGTTGAAACGGTCGCTGACCGTCTGACGCGCGGAAAAGACCGCGTCGTTGACGACGTCACCGTCCATCGTCTCGATGTATATGTCGTTCTTCACGCCCTCGTAGGTGATGACCGTAAAGGTTTTGCCGTCGTAATCGACCGAAGGCAGGTCGTCCGAAATCGCCAGCCGCGGGTCGGCTTCGGTCTCTGCCGCCGATTGAGTGGTTTCGGCGTTTGCGTCGGCGGTGACGTCGGTAGTGCCGTCGCCTCCGCAGCCGGCGAGCGTTCCGGCAAGCATAGCTGAGAGAATCAGCAGGCTTACGAGCTGTCGAGATTTTAGTTTGACCATTTTGATATTCTCCTTCTTTTGCAAAAATCAGGCGATTGCATTTGTGCTAAACTGTTCGCGCTTTTTACAATTGCCTATGTAAAATAATAAATTCTAACAACAGTATAACATAAACCGCTGTATAAATCAAGTGCCAACGCGATTATTATAATATTAATCGCTCGATTGCTATTTATCATCCCGTTATAGTATTAATTTTATGTTAATTCATTCCGCGCATAATTGCAATTTGCGGGATTATATTTTATACTGTATAAAAATTGAATTAAAATATACTGTATAAAAATTGAATTAAAATTCATATAGTAACCAAAATAAATTTCAAACGCCCGCGTAACGCCCCGCGGGCGGGGATGCCCCCGCGGGCGGAGTCAAGGGTTAGTATGAGCGGCACCAAAGTCAGCGGAATCATTTGTGGTCGAAAAAAGCCGCCCTCGGCGGCTTTTTTCGAGACTACGGCAAAAGTCAAGGGTTTATTTGAGCGAATCCAAAGTCAGCAGAATCATTCGATACTGCGGCCGGGGTCTGCGCTCAATCCTCGCTTTGTGAATATCCGGCGGCAAATCCCGAGTATTCGTTCAGAAAGTCCTCCGCGGTTTTCACCATTTGCAGTCCGACCTTGATGCCGGAGGATTGGGGCTGGTCTGCCGGCTCAACGCGGTTCGCGTTTTCCGTGCAGTCCGCGAGGTTCGCGCAGTCTGTGCGGCTCGCGTGATTCGCGCAGTCCGCGAGGTTCGCGCCGTCAGCATGGCTCGCGTGATTCGCGCAGTCCGCGAGGTTCACGCCGTCAGCACGGCTCGCGTGATTCGCGCAGTTAGTGCAGTCTGTGCGGTCAACGCCGTCCGTGCCGTCCTCACTGTCCTGAATGAATCCGAACGTGATTCCCAGCCTGCCGAGATAGTCGTCGATGATCTGTACATCCAGATATAGCCGCTCGGGCGAGAGCCACGCCGCCGACGCCGCGCACTTGTACCTGTGACCCGGACAGCCGACTCCTCCTACCTCGCGCGAGTAGCCCTCCTCGGGGAACAGACCGAATATGTTTTTGCGCATGCCGAACGGCAGCGACTTTTCGCCCTGCGCGTTCTTGTAGTTAAAGCTGCCCTCGGAGCCGTTAAAGTTCAGCGTGAATTCGGTGATGCCCATATGGTTCGACTCGAGTATGAAGTGTCTGCCGTTGATTTTACCTGCGAGCGGTGACGACGGCTCGCCGTGTGCCGACATGAGCGTCAGCCTGTCCGACCACGCGCAGAGCCAGTCCGACTCGACCGACTCGGGCATGGGGTCGCCCGCGGTGTCGACGATATATTTATAGAAGCTGTTGAATATCAGCGCCGGCGCGAAGTCAAGCCCCTGATTGTCGCCGTTGTAGATCAATATGAGGTCTTTCTCGGGCGCGCAGATCGCGAACTGACAGCCCTTGCCCCAGCACTTCCAGATGAGATATCCGTAGCCCTGCGCGTTGTATTCATTGGTTGAGTAGGGGCTGTTGTCGATGAGCTTCGACGTCGCGTCCTTGACATATCCGGCGTCGAGCAGCTGCTCGCCCTGCCACGAGCCGCCGTTCATAGTGAAGCGCGCCACCGCGAGCAGGTCGCGCGCCGTAGCCAGCACCGCCGAGTCGCCCCACGAGTGCCCGCCCGGGCAGACAAGGCAGCGGGCTTCCTTTGATACGCCAATCTTGTCGAACAGCTTCAGGCGCAGATATTCCATGAACGGCATCCCGCATAGCCGCTCGACGAGCGCGCCGAGCACGAACGACCCCGAGCTGTCGTATTGGAAGATAGTTCCGCCCGGGCGGGACGGCACAGCCTTGTTCGCGAAGTAGTAGGCGACGCGGTCAGCTCCGCGGCTCGCGAACCAGTTCGGCGCGGGCTTCGCGGTCGACATCATCAGCATATTGCGCACCGTCTGCGCGCGCATATACTTGTCGTTCTGCCCCTCGAGCTCGCGCTCGAAGTGCTTTTCCATAGTATCGTCGAGCGACAGAAGACCGTCCTGCACGGCAAAGCCGACCGCGAGCGAGACAAAGCTCTTGCTGACCGAATACATCCGGTGGAGCACGTCCGGACCGAACGGCGCGCGGTAGTTCTCGTAGAAGATCCTGTCGCCGCGCGCGAGGATGATATTGTGCCTCGAAAGTCTCGCTTGCTCGAGCCCCTCGACGAAGGCGCGGACCCTCGCGCTCTTAACTCCGGCGGCTTCGGGAGATACGTTTTTGAAATACGACACTTGAATCACTATCCTTTCGCAATTTATGTATGTACGGAATTGAATCCATGTGAACGCGGAACTGAATTCAGGTGAGTGTAGAATTGAAGCGGAAATTCACCGGTTGGGGAATTTGTTGGATTGACATGATTAAGGTCAGAAAATTAATTTTTGACTTATCTCTTTTTCTTGACCAGTCCTCTTACTATCAGTGTAACTCCGCAGACGAGCGCGAGCCATGCGAAAAACACGGTCAGCCCCAGCATTAAAAAGGTCACCGTGCCCCTCAGGCACAAGGTCAGCACGCCGAATATCACCATGAGCGCGGCAGCTCCCAGCAGCGGCGAGAGCCCGGCGATTCGATTTTTGGGTCTCGCGCATATCAGCTGTATCGGCACGAACAAAAGCGCTGTGACGACAGCGAGTGCCACTGTCGAGGCGACGTCTCCGAATATAAGTTCAAACATTTGTTTCCTCCGTGATAAATTACTGTAGTCGATTGATATACGAACGCTTCGCGTATACGATCCCTGTTTGTGTTGACAATTGTACAACCAATTACAATCGTTCATCCGTATCATTTTCGTTCATCTGCACGGCGGCGTCGATTATCGCGGCGATGCCGTCGGGGATTGTGCCCTTGATAAAATACACGAGCAGATTCAGGTCGTGGTCGGCGTTCTCGAAGTGATGATGCGTGAGACTCAGCCCGAGCTGCCGGAATCGGGCTTCCAGCTCGAAGGCTTCGCTCGGCGGCGTCATGCTGTCCCAGCCGCCGCTGAATATGTGCAGCTCGAGCGGGCGGGTCTCTGCCAGCTCGCAGAGCAGCTCGGAGTTCGGCTCGAGCGCGAAGTGCTCGCGAAACCAGCCGCTCGTCAGCCGCACACCGTGATTTTTGCGCAGCCAGTCGTCGTCGCCGCGGTCTATAGCGGCGAGCATACCCGAAAGGTGCCGCTCGGTCTCGGGCTTGAAGTCGTCAGCGTCGAGTCTGCCGTCGCGGTTTATATCGAGCTCGGCGAAGCTCTTTGTGCCGAACAGCGCCGCGCGAACCTTAAATCTGTCCTCGTCGAAGTCCGACTCGCTGATGTAGCCCTTTCTGTCATAGTCGAAGAAGCGGCGATAGAATATAGAGCTCGAGTTGCCGCTAAGCTGCCAGCACAGAATATCGCGCAGATTGCGACCGAGGTATCCGGCGAGCAGCAGCCTGTCCGCCCGAGCGCCCCGCTTGACGGCGAGCGGCGCGATGACGCTGCCCTCGCTCCAGCCGAGCAGAGCTATCCGCGTATAGCCGCGACAACGCAGCCATTCGGTCAGCCGGACGATATCGTCGGTCGTATTGCCCGGCAGGTAGGTCTTGTATTCGTCGTCGTCAATGGTCACGAACATCGGCGGCTCATCGCTCGGGTACACGCCGCGCGTCGAATAGCGGCAGAACGCGACTCCGCGCCGGGTGAGCTCATTGGCGAACAGGTCGAAGCAGCGAAAGCGCCTGCCGTCACATTCGCGCTCGTCGTCATAGGTGTGCGGACCGCTCGACTGCACAAACAGCACGACCGACCGTATACTGCCCTGCGCGTCCCGTGCCGAATCAGACGGGTTATCCGGCTCGCTCAGCTTGACGCACAGCCGGAAGCCGTCGGGCATTGTGACATTGGTGACGATATCGTTCATTCTATCCTCCGGCGGCACACACTAACGCGTGACGTTGCGTATCCACTTCTTACTCTTGATTCTGAATGTACAGAACGTGAGCTTCAGCACCTCGTCGCTCATCAGGCAGGCGTAGACCCACCAGACCGGCAGCTTCAGTACATGCGCCGCGACAAATCCGAGCGGGATGGCGAATATCCACATCGGCAGAAAGTCGCAGAACATCGCGGTGAGCGTATCGCCGCCGCCGCGTATAACGCCGACGATAGCGGTGGTATTGAAGCTCTTGACCAGAATTACGACCGACATGACCGAGATTATATTCATAGCCGCGGCTTTAGTCTGGTCGGCGACGTTGAACAGCTCGACGACCGGATATTTGACGAGGAACACGACTCCCGACATGACAAGACCGAGTCCGACCGACAGCGCGAGCATGGTTTTCGCGTAGGGGTAGGCGTTCTCGCTGCGCCCCGCGCCGATCTCCTTGCCGATGATGATCAGCGTCGCGTTCGCGAAGCCGATAGCGGCGAGCAGACCGATCCGCTCGACGATATTCGCGACCGAATAGGCGGCGTAGGGAACCTCGCCGAGGTTGCCGATAACGACCGAATGAATAGTGATGCCGAGTCCCCAGAAGGTCTCGTTGCAGATTACGGGCAGACTATAGCGCACGAAGTCGCGGAGCAGTCCGGGACGGCGGCGGAACATACGCAGCGGATTCAGTCTGACGCGCTTATCGACGAATATGACGTAGGTGAGCACCATCAAAAGCTCAATTATACGCGAAATAAGCGTAGCTATAGCCGCGCCCTCGATGCCGAGCGCGGGGAATCCGAGCTTACCGAAGATGAGTATATAGTTCATGCCGATATTGAGGAGAATCGCGGTGCCGTTCGAGAACAGCGCGATTTTGACCTGCTCAGTCGAGCGCATGACGCCGCAGAGCAATGTAGTCAGCGACGCGACGAGGTAGGACGCGAGGACTATTCGAAGATATGCGACGCCGAGCGATATGACCTCCTCGCTCTGCGAGAACAGCCCCATGACCTGCGGGGTAAACAGGTAACAGACGGTAGTGAATATACCGCCGACTACGAACACGGCTATGGTCGCGATTCCGGTGATTACGTTTATCGTATCGGTATCGCCCTTACCCCAATACTGTGCGATGAGGACGCTCATGCCCGAGACCATACCGAACAGGAACAACGAATACACGAAATAAGGCTGATTCGCCTGATTCGCGGCTGAAATGACGGCTTCGGAGTTGCCCTCCATGCGTCCGAGCATGACGGTATCCATCATATTCAACAAGAGCTGCATGACATTCTGCAGGGTCATCGGTATCGCAAGCGACAGCACGACGCGATAGAATCCGCGGTCGCGGACAAACAATTTAGTATGGGTATTATTCTGTGACATAACTCTCCGCCATTGGTATCATCTGATAATGCAGCCGAACCATATCCGGCACTCCGATAATTATATCATCTGCCGAGCCCTATGTCAAGTGGTATGGGCATATATTAACATTATTGGCAGCGCGACAATGTCAATACGCGGGAGCGGTGGGTTTGTGTCTGCGCAATCCTGCGCGAGCTATGGGTTTGTTTCTGCGCAATCCTGCGCGGGGGCGGGCAACTATTGCTACTTCTACTGACAGCTAATATCTGTCAA
>ERZ1643249.5483-NODE-5483-length-10158-cov-10.351678_pt1 | contig 10158 bp, 6 predicted proteins | sample MGYA00579263_ERZ1643249 | MGnify/ENA primary metagenome ERZ1643249 (study PRJEB29033, sample SAMEA4952264) | chicken gut metagenome | biome: Broiler Chicken; feature: Gastrointestinal Tract; material: Caecum | place: Ireland | collected 2018 | study: Broiler...
GGACTCGTGATATTTGGGATGAAGAATTAACACAATATATACCTGAAGAAAAAAGAAAACCTTTAATATTAATCGATCCAGAAGAAGAAAAATATGATTTTAAAGTGTACATGAAGAAAAATTGGAATAAGTAAACCAATTTTCTTTTTTTTATGCTATAATTTTTTATAGTAGAGGTGTCATATATGTCGTTAGAATTTGAATTACCATTAATATCATTTATTTTTGTGTTAATGCTGTGTGTTGTTTATTTTTCTAAGAAGAAAGTAGGATTAGTAGAAAATCGCTTTTTTGGTATTATTTTAAGCTGTTCTTTAATCAATACAGTTATCGATACTTTTATTCATTTTTTATGTGCTTGTACTGATTTTTCTGATATTGTGGAGCATTATTATGCTTTATTTAATTTTTTAAATAAAATTATGTCTACGATGTTTGTTGTTATTTTTGCTTGCTTATTTTGTTATATATTGACGATTACATATTCTAGTATTCGGAGTAATATTAACAAGCTTTACCGAATTTTAGGAATATTTACTCTCGTGTTTTTTGGGGTGATGTTATTTACCAATATTGAGTTAATTGAAGTTGGTTCAGTAACTAACGTTAAAGGTTCTACTATTGAAATCGGTTATATTTTTGTCGCTTTATTTATCGTTCTTTCTTTATTTTTATCTCTCTTAAATATTAAAAAGAAAGATGTAAGGTACTTATCTATTTTTTTGTTGTTATTCTTAGCTGGTATTTTATATTTTGTGAGTTTATTTTTCGCAGGAATTATTATCTATGATGTAATATTGGCTATCTTGTGTTATCTTATGTACTTTACGATTGAAAATCCGGATCTTAAGATGATTGAAGAATTAAATGTGGCGAGAATGCATGCAGAAAGAGCGAATCTTGCTAAATCAGAATTTTTATCTAGTATGTCTCATGAGATAAGGACACCATTAAATGCGATTGTTGGTTTTAGTGATTGTATTTTGCGGGAGAATGATTTACAGGTAGCGAAGGAAGATGCGAAGGATATCGTTACGGCTTCTAAGAACTTATTGGAAATTGTGAATGGAATTTTGGATATATCTAAGATTGAAGCCAATAAGATGGAAATTATTGAAACGGATTATAATCCTAGAGAGACAATTTATAATTTGGTAAAATTAGTAGTTCCAAGAATTGGAGAAAAGCCAATTGAAATGAAAGTAGGAATTACGCAAGATTTACCGAAAGTACTTCATGGTGATGTAAAGAAGTTGAAACAAATCGTTACGAATATTTTAACGAATGCGGTTAAATATACGGATAAAGGTACGATTACGGTGATGGTAACTTGTTTGAATCAGGATGGAATTTCATTGCTTTCTATTTCGGTCGAAGATACAGGACGAGGAATAAAACCAGAAAAGATTGATAAATTATTTACGAAATTTGAACGTTTAGATGAAGATAGAAATACGACGATAGAAGGAACTGGTTTAGGTCTTGCGATTACGAAACGTTTAGTTGAGATGATGGGTGGTAAGATCATTGTTCAAAGTAAGTTTGGAGAAGGCTCGAAGTTTACTGTTTATTTGAAACAGAGAATCAGTGATAAGAAAGAAATAATTCAAGAAAAGAAAGAGGTAGTAGCCAAACATTATCCTGGTAAAAAGATTCTTGTAGTTGATGATAATAAAATTAATTTGAAAGTGGCAACGAAGATTTTGAAAGAATTAGAGATTTCCGTAGAAGAAGTAGATAATGGATTTAGTTGTATTGAGAAGATACAAAACGGGGAGTCTTATGACATGATTTTACTGGATGATATGATGCCAAGAATGAGTGGTAGTGAAACTTTAGTTCAGTTGAAGAAAATACCTGATTTTTCTATTCCGGTTATTATGCTAACTGCGAATGCGATCGAAGGAATGAAAGAAGAGTATCTAAAGAAAGGGTTCGACGATTATCTTGCGAAGCCAATTTCTCGAAAAGAACTTTATCGAGTACTTAATCAATATCTTGGAGGTCATCAAGAAGTAGAGAATAAAAATAAAATTGATTTTGGACCACTTCCTCAAGAGATTTTCGAATTTGGAACGACAATTGAACAAGGAAAGATCACTTATGATTTGGATTACTTAAGAAGTAAGGGAATCGATGTGGATAAAGGACTATCTTTATTGGGTGATGAAGAAACTTATCGAGAGATGATGACGACATTTTTACAGGAGATCGATCAAAAGATAGAAAAAATGAAAAACTTTATGAGTGAAGGGAATACAAAAGAATATGCGGTACTTGCTCATGGAGTAAAGAGTGATGCTAAGTATTTTGGCTTTACTGAGTTAGCGGATATTGCTTATCAACATGAATTGAAAGGTAAAGACAATAATATTGATTTTATTACTAAACATTGGGATGAATTTGAACAAGAGATTAATCGAATAAAAGAAATTATTCATCCATATTTGGATAAGTAGATTAGTTTGTTTTTACTACTATTGATTCATATAATAGAAAAAATTATGATGATTAAGATATATATTTTTCTTATTTGGTATTTATATAACACGTTAAAGGGGGTATTAGACTTTCTTCAACGTGTTATTATTTATTGGAAAATAGTAATAGATATGTTCTTTTTTTTCTTCAAGAATTTTATTTCTATTTAAGAATGTGGTATAATGACCGTATAAGAAGAAAGCATGTTTAATTTGTACTTTCTCAAATATTTATTTTTAAGTGGGGAGCGTTATGAAAAAAGAAAATAAAGAGATGCTGGAATTATTACAACAAGTTGATTATATGTTGGATAATAAGAAGAATAAAGGGGAGAACTATCAATCTACTAAGGTATTAGAACCTAAAGTTCAAAAGGCTTTACAAGATTTGGATTTACATCATAATAATTCTTTATCTGTAGAACTTTTGGCACGCAATCTTGATAATTTGGATAATGTTGCTATTTTTTATCGAGGTAATAAAATTACGTATAAGGAAATGTTTACAAAAGCTTTTGAATATGCTCGTTCTTTAAAAGCTTTAGGATATGGAAAGGGGTCAGAAATACCTGTTTGTGTATCTAATATTCCGGAGTTTGTTTATTTATTTTTAGCTATTGGTTTCATTGGAGCTAAAATTAATAGTTTTGGTGAATGGTTTGACGAAAATTATTCTATTGAAATTTTAAATCATTCAAATAGCGATTATGTATTTGTTTCTGATGATATTTATCCGATGGTAAAGGATAAAATTCAAAAATCTAATGTGAAAGATACGGTTATGTTTTCTTTGACAGATTCTTTACTAAAAGATAGTGTAGGAATTGCTTTGAATCCTTATGATGAATTAGATCAGAAATTTCATTCTTTTCAAAACAATGCTCATCAATATCAAGATAGTAAAGATGGAAATCATATTCTTTTAGAAGATGAGTTTGTAAAACAGGGAGTAAATTATCATGATTGTGTTGTTGCTGATTGCTGTTTGGATGATGATTTAGCTATTACTTATACTAGTGGCACGACTAATCCAAATATGCCTAAAGCAGTATTACATCCTAATCGTAGTTATTTAACTTTATCCCGTTTTAAAGAATCAGATGTTTCAGGAATGCCAAGCATGCGTAATTTGACAATTTTGGCTCATATTCCAACTTATACACATATGCAATTAAGTTGTGCTATTTCGGATACTTTGTTTGAAAAGTGTACTTTGGCAATGGAACCTTTTTATAATGAACAATTTTTTCCTTATTCGCTAATGATTAACCAACCTAATTTTGTACCTGCAAGTGCTGGCTTTTATGTTCATCTCTGTAAATTATTGAATTATGATGAGGAGTTTAAAAAGGTAAATATGCCATATTTGATGCTTCCGACAGTAACTGGTGAAGCTTGTTCACCAGGAGAAGAAAAATTCTTTAATTATACAGCAAGAAAGCATAAATTTGGTACTGGAAAATTGCCATTTCCATTGGCACCTGTTACTTTTTCTATTGGTGGAGGAACTTCGGAAAGCAGTGGTATTTTTGTTACTTTATTTAAAGCACTAAGAGAAAAAAGCTTAAAGAATATTTTATTTAAAGAAACTCTTGGATTAACCCCGTTAAAATTTGCTGATGTTGAAGTTTTAGATGAGAATGGTGAATACTGTTCGATTGGTCAGCCTGGTTTATTGGTTGCTAATTCACCTTGTTCAATGAAAGGGTATTATTATCAACCAGAATTAAACAACAACATCATTATTCACGATAAATATGGAAAGTCTTGGTATAATTTAGGAACGTATTCTTATAAGTCAGATAAAAATGGTAGAATAAAGATGAAGGGTAGAATGGGCTCAGATATTTATTCTGTTAATGGAGAAAAAATCCCTTATTATTATATAGAGGATATTGTTTTAGAAGATACTAAAAATATTTTGTCTTGTTCTTTGATTAAGCCAGATGCTGATAATGAAGAGTATGTATGTCATATTGAGTTACAACCTAATGCAAGATATAGTGTAGAAATGGCTCTAGAAAGTTGTGCGAATAGATTAACTAGCAAGATTCCTAAAGATATTTTAGATAAAATCTATTTTAGAGTAAGAGATTTCAATGAATCATTTTCTATTGCGCCTAGTGGTAAACGTGATTATGGAAGTTTAATCGAAGAAGGAATTACTGATCAATGTTTACCAGTATTGAAATTTGTAGATAGTGCTTATCACAAAGAAACAGAAAAAGTATTAAAGAAAAATCTTTAAAAGTAGATTTTTCTTTCTTTTTTTTGTATAATAAATTTATTATAGTATGGTAGTAAGGTGGTAGGCAATATGGAATATATATCTTTTATTATTTGTTCTTTAGTATTTGCTATTGTTTTGTCTTTTATTTATTTTTCCAAAAAACATGTGAATTCTAGTGAGACAAAAATATTTTCTATTTTACTAATTACCAATCTTATAGGTTTAGTTAGCGAATTACTATGTACGATTATTGGTTATACTTTTCCTCCTGATTCTTCTGTTGCTCATATTTTTACTAAAATTTATTTAGTATATTTACTTACCTTTATGTTTTTTATGACATTATATATTTATGTTACTTGTTATATTACTACCAAAAACAATTATCATCCCAATTATTATCAAAAATTGAAGAATATTTTCTTTGGAATTTTTGTTTTTTGCGTTGTAGTTATGCTCATTTTACCAATTAAAACAGATGTCGGATTTGCTACAGGTGTTGCTGTAGATTGGGTATATGTTTGCTCTACTTTTTGCTTAGTTACATGGCCAATTCCTTTGATTAAAAATCGAAAACGGGTGGATTTTAAAAAATTTATTCCATTATTTTGTTTTATTGTTCTTACTCTTTTTATTTCTTTTTTACAAAAGATTAATCCTCATATTACTTTGACTACTTCTATGGAGTTTTTAGTTATATTTATTATGTACTTTACGATTGAAAATCCGGATCTTAAGATGATTGAAGAATTAAATGTGGCGAGAATGCATGCAGAAAGAGCGAATCTTGCTAAATCAGAATTTTTATCTAGTATGTCTCATGAGATAAGGACACCATTAAATGCGATTGTTGGTTTTAGTGATTGTATTTTGCGGGAGAATGATTTACAGGTAGCGAAGGAAGATGCGAAGGATATCGTTACGGCTTCTAAGAACTTATTGGAAATTGTGAATGGAATTTTGGATATATCTAAGATTGAAGCCAATAAGATGGAAATTATTGAAACGGATTATAATCCTAGAGAGACAATTTATAATTTGGTAAAATTAGTAGTTCCAAGAATTGGAGAAAAGCCAATTGAAATGAAAGTAGGAATTACGCAAGATTTACCGAAAGTACTTCATGGTGATGTAAAGAAGTTGAAACAAATCGTTACGAATATTTTAACGAATGCGGTTAAATATACGGATAAAGGTACGATTACGGTGATGGTAACTTGTTTGAATCAGGATGGAATTTCATTGCTTTCTATTTCGGTCGAAGATACAGGACGAGGAATAAAACCAGAAAAGATTGATAAATTATTTACGAAATTTGAACGTTTAGATGAAGATAGAAATACGACGATAGAAGGAACTGGTTTAGGTCTTGCGATTACGAAACGTTTAGTTGAGATGATGGGTGGTAAGATCATTGTTCAAAGTAAGTTTGGAGAAGGCTCGAAGTTTACTGTTTATTTGAAACAGAGAATCAGTGATAAGAAAGAAATAATTCAAGAAAAGAAAGAGGTAGTAGCCAAACATTATCCTGGTAAAAAGATTCTTGTAGTTGATGATAATAAAATTAATTTGAAAGTGGCAACGAAGATTTTGAAAGAATTAGAGATTTCCGTAGAAGAAGTAGATAATGGATTTAGTTGTATTGAGAAGATACAAAACGGGGAGTCTTATGACATGATTTTACTGGATGATATGATGCCAAGAATGAGTGGTAGTGAAACTTTAGTTCAGTTGAAGAAAATACCTGATTTTTCTATTCCGGTTATTATGCTAACTGCGAATGCGATCGAAGGAATGAAAGAAGAGTATCTAAAGAAAGGGTTCGACGATTATCTTGCGAAGCCAATTTCTCGAAAAGAACTTTATCGAGTACTTAATCAATATCTTGGAGGTCATCAAGAAGTAGAGAATAAAAATAAAATTGATTTTGGACCACTTCCTCAAGAGATTTTCGAATTTGGAACGACAATTGAACAAGGAAAGATCACTTATGATTTGGATTACTTAAGAAGTAAGGGAATCGATGTGGATAAAGGACTATCTTTATTGGGTGATGAAGAAACTTATCGAGAGATGATGACGACATTTTTACAGGAGATCGATCAAAAGATAGAAAAAATGAAAAACTTTATGAGTGAAGGGAATACAAAAGAATATGCGGTACTTGCTCATGGAGTAAAGAGTGATGCTAAGTATTTTGGCTTTACTGAGTTAGCGGATATTGCTTATCAACATGAATTGAAAGGTAAAGACAATAATATTGATTTTATTACTAAACATTGGGATGAATTTGAACAAGAGATTAATCGAATAAAAGAAATTATTCATCCATATTTAGGAGAGGATAAATAATGAAGATATTGATATTTTCCGATATTCACGGAATAAAAAATAATTTAGATTATTTAAAAGAAGTTTATGAAAAAGAGAAGTGTGATCGAGTAATCGTATTAGGAGATTTATATTATATTGGTCCTAGAAATACGATGATACCAGGTTATGATATTCAAGCAGTAAAAAATTTCTTGGAGTCATTTGGAGAAAAATTAATTTCTCTTCGAGGAAATTGTGATAGTCAAGTCGATTTAGATATTTCTTCTTTTGTGATTGTTCCTGAACTAGAATATTTATCGTTAGATGGGTTAGATTTATATTTTACGCATGGAGATTTATATAATAGAAGAAATCATGAGAAAATACCGGCTGGTAGTGTATTGATTTATGGGCATGAACATATGCCTTATATGGTAAATGAAGATAATAGATGGTTTATCAATCCTGGTTCAATTTCTCTTCCTAAAGGAGATACTTATCCTTCATATTTAATTTATGAGAATAGAACGTTTACTATTTATGATGTTAAAGGACAAGTATTGTTTAAACAATCTTTATCATTTGGTGATTAAGTAAATAAAGCGCTGATGAATTGTACATCAGTGCTTTTTTAAAGATTTAGCTGTAAATACTATTGGTCATCTTGCTTACTGCGATAAAGATATAGGAAATCATATACCACGTTTGAAAGTTTACGGTTCCAGTAGGGGATAATTTAAATACTTCTTGGAATTTTTTTACTGCTTTTGTTGTATCACTATCAAATAAACCACTTGGATTTTTAATAACAGGAATTCCTGGATAACTACCTCGTATATAATTTAAGGTATTTTGTAATTTATATACATCCCTATTACAGTCTCCTTCTTTCAATGTGCTACTAAATGAATAGGGGTAGCTTTGGGTGGTTTCTGCTTCCGCAATGTTGATGTTGTTGCCATAGTAATATTTTAATATTTCTAGATAATTATATCCTCTATCTCCTAGTTCTTTAGATCCCCATTGACTTAAATTACCGGGTTCTGTTGTACTGCTTTTGTAGTGGGCGAGTAATGGCTCTGGTCGATATCCTTGACGGATATAATTGGTAAAGATTTCGTCAACAACTCGGGAGATGGGTTCAAATATTGTTCCGTTTACGGTGTATTTTTGGTCGTAGCTCGTTGTTGAAGTGATCGTAAAGTCATATCCGCGGCTTCGGTACCATTCGGTGTATATTCGGTTTAATGTGTAGGAAATAATGGCAAGGACATTGGCTTTAATGGTTTCGGTTGGCCAGGTACTATAAATCTCGCTACTCGCTACATTTTTGATATAATCGATAAAAGGTACGGTATAGTTAGGAGCGCTGAAGTTAGTAGGAATCCCATCGTGAACAACAATATTTTCTGGAACGACTACTTCGGATAATACGAGTGGGGTATATTCTTCTTGAGGTAGTTCTTCTTCACTAATTATATTTTGAGGATATTCTTGCCATAATGTGTTTGGTGAAATTACTGAGGTTTCTCCTTTTTGATTTTCATCAATTGAAGTTAGATAGATGTTTTGAATAGACGTTACCCCATCGAAAATTTGAACGCCTTCAATTGTGGTTGGAGTAAGACCCAAAGCAGTTACCGTAACATCATAGGTTTCATAGGGGCGTACTTCGTGTTGCTCTTCTTCTGTGTAACTTTTATCTACTGTCTCTAATGTTATTTGTGGTGTTCTTCCATCTTCATCAGTTGTTTCTGTAGCGATATCTACTCCATCTTTTTTGACTTTAACAGTTGCTCCCTTTACCGGATTAGCGATTGTATCGCTATAGACATTAACTACTAAATATCCATTTGTCATAGTTCACCTTAGAATAGATTAATTAGCTATTCTATCCTTTCTTTATATCATATTATATATAAACATTTTTTGTTCAATGAATATAATTTACTAGAGGTGAAGATATGCTTAATGATGTTTTACAATTAGGGGATAGTGGTAATGATGTTCGTATCTTACAAGAGAAGTTAAAAATATTGGGATTTTATCATGCGATAATTACTGGAGATTTTGGGCTCACAACAGAAGCTGGAGTAAAAGCGTTCCAAAGAGAGTATTCACTTCCAGAAACAGGCGTTGTCGATGAAGAAATGTGGCGATTATTGTTTTCTTTGACGGAAGTTGCTTATGCGAGCGAATTTAGTAATTATCCAATCCTTAGTTTAGGCTCTAGTGGGAGTTATGTCCGAGAATTACAGTCAAAATTAAAAACATTATTATATTATACAGGAGCGATCGATTCTTTTTTTGGAAACGAAACACAAGTTGCGGTAAAACGGTTTCAATTTCATAATAATTTGACTACAACGGGGATTGTCAATAATCAAATGTGGAATGCTTTAAATACTTTATATGGTAATCTCAATGAATGTGCGATCGAAGGGGAAGGGGAAGAAGAAAATACGATTACTTATATTGTTAAACGTGGGGATACTTTGTACTCGATCGCGAGAAGTTATAATACGACGGTAGATGCCATTAAAAGTTTGAATCATCTTTCTAGTGATGTATTAAGTATTGGTCAGATGTTAAGAATTCCAGTTAAGGAAAGTGGTGGTTCTGTTTCTACGACTTATACTGTTCAGGCAGGGGATACGTTGTATTCGATTGCGAGACAATATAATACTACTGTGGATGCGATTAAAAGTTTGAATCATCTTTCTAGCAATGTATTAAGTATTGGTCAAGTATTAAAGATTCCTACTAGTAGTTCCTCTTTGATTACCCATACTGTAGAACGTGGGGATACCCTATATTCGATTGCGAGACGATATAATACTACTGTTTCCGCAATTAAAGCGATGAATAATTTAACGAGTGATATTTTGACAATTGGTCAAGTGTTAAGGATTAATGGATAATAAATAGAAGAGTGATATATACTCTTTTTTATATACTAGGAATTTGCTTGGTATAGAAGAATAAAATAAAAAATAGAAAATTTTGTAATTTGCTTGATTTGCATACATTTGTTTGGTATAGTCTTGTTAACTACGAATAACACCAAAGGAGAAATGACCTCATGAATATGTATAAAAGTTATCAGTTTCGTCTTTATCCAAACGATAGTCAAAT
>ERZ1643249.5487-NODE-5487-length-10153-cov-4.498217_pt1 | contig 10153 bp, 9 predicted proteins | sample MGYA00579263_ERZ1643249 | MGnify/ENA primary metagenome ERZ1643249 (study PRJEB29033, sample SAMEA4952264) | chicken gut metagenome | biome: Broiler Chicken; feature: Gastrointestinal Tract; material: Caecum | place: Ireland | collected 2018 | study: Broiler...
TCTCGTGCGCGGTCGGGTCTTCCGCGCATAAAGTACTTCCGGCTTTTGCAGCCTGTGTAACGTGCCGACGGGGCTTCGGTCGGTTACATGAAAAGTATAGCACATTAGAACGTATGTTGCAAGTGTTTTAATGCAAATTTTTCATGATTTTTAACTAACTTTTTCGCCATATTCATTATTGGACATTGCTTGTAATACATTCTTTAGCTCTTTGCTGAATTTTTGTAAATCAAACTCGACCTTATTTGCAAAATCGTATCCGGATCTGTAAGCAAGATTATCATGATGTTGTATATATTTACACCAGTTATCAAAATCTGCACTATGAAGCTTCATAAAGCATAAAGACATTCCGCTGCAAATCCCTTCCTCACGATCATCGGCTTGCGCTCTATTTAATCCGAGATAACTATAAAAAACATAATGGCAAAGCTCATGCGAAACTTGAAAGATGATCCTTTCTCGATCTGAGAAATTTTCAATATTTAATTTGATAATCAGATACCGCCCTAAGACAGGAGTTATTATTGGAGTATATCCGCTGCCGCAAGTTGCATTGTCTATCAATAACGGATGCTTGTCCATTATCTCTTTACCGAACATAAATTCAAATCGAGAATGCACGCTATGTACAGCGCGCTTAAACTCTGAATAATTCGGAAGCACACTTAAATTACCGCTTATCTCCCAAGTTCTATCGTCCTCCACAGCTTTCATTTGTTCCATATGCATCAATTGCACCTCACATTGAAAAATGTATAAAATCATGGCGGCGATAAATATTTATCGCCGCCATATAACTTAACCGTCACACCAAAATAAGCCTTTGGAATGTAGATATTTTTTCTGCTTGTCGCTGAGTAACGGAGTAATAAGTTGTTGTTGCTTTCCCTTCACTTTTTGTGGGCATTGTTGTAAATCAACGCTTATTACATCCTGAGGGATGTACTTTAGTACAGTTTCCAATGCTTCATCACGAATTTCCAAATTGAATATGTTTTTGCCAATACAATAAAACCTTATACCTTTTATATATCCATAAAATATCTCGACTTTATTTATTTTGTTTATTTCATATTCACTTCTGATTGGAATCCCAAAACAAGTATAACTAACGTATTTAATTTTTTCTTTTTCAAAGCTTACAAATGTCAAGGAATATAAAATCATACCTATCGTAATTATAACCATAATACTGCACACGACAACAACTACTATCCAAAATTCTCTTATCGTACCAGATATTATTCCACAATTATATAATATGATCCCAATCATAAGACTTAAAAATACGGCACCGTCTAAAACTAAAATAACTTTTATATGAGTGGGCCATACCATAAATTTTTTTGACATGATAAGTTTTCTCCCATTGACAAAGAGCTTTTAAGATAAAAGATTTGAAAGTATTGATTGCACTAGTGATACTCCGTATGCAAAATACGCTTCATTCGTAGTAAATGCCGGAACAATAGATCTCATTGCTGCTTTTCGCGCCGCACGAACCGCCTGTTTACCCGCTGATACACTTTTATTAAGATAATATGTTCCGTTTCTAATTTTCTTACTTACAGAGGATGATAAACTACTTGCACGTTTAAAAGTCGACGTTCCCTTCATGGAAACATTAAACTTACTTGTAGCATAAGAAAACCCAACTGACATAACACCATTTAATACAGCATTCCCAACATCACCCCATGTAATATCCCAACCATTTTGCATCCCGGCAGTTACCAAACTATTAAGAGAAGATAATCCAAAATCAATAAATGCACCTAATGCCGGACCAATAGATGGTATTACGCTTATAGCCATGGACAACCCGCCAAACGCACCGTCTACCAAGGCAACTCCCCAATCAACTTTACCGTTATTGGTCATTGCTTGAGAAATGGCTGAAGATGCTGTATTTACGACAAAGCCTATGGCAAACGCGGCGACAATAAACCAAACAAAATTGCCATCCGGATCCACATACATCACCGGATTGTTTAAACAATATGCATAAAGATTTAAGCCGTCAAGTTTTTCCGGGTCAAGATATTCCGTATCATCCGGACTTATAAATCTGCCTACCTCAGGATCATAATATCTGCTTTTCAGATAATATAGACCTACTTCAGCATCATAATAGTATCCGCGATATCGAAATGAATTAAGACTTGCGATGCCGTTGATATCCGTTATGATAGCACATTTACCCCATGCATCATACGTATATTCCCCGCATAATGTACCGCCGGAGTTATATATTCGAATTATGTCTCCTTGATAATTCTTTTTGAAATAGTAATCTGCACCATTATAAGAAAAACCGCAAATTCCAAGCGAATCATAATAATACAATATCATATTATCTCCGCGTTTTTCCGCAACTATGCGATTACCGTCATGATAATACTTACTTTCAACCCCATTTGCAATCTTTCTGATGCGTATTCCCTCTTCGTTGTACTCATAAAAACAGGAATTGTTATTATCGCTGTCAACGATTCGGGCGAGTTCATGTCCATGGTTCCATTTCAACGCATATTTTAATGCCGAACCCGTAGATGCATGCTTAAACCAACACCTGGGGTTTCCGTATACGTCATATTCCAAAATACCACTTCCGCGATATGAAACAAGACGATCTTTGTTACCTATTTCTTCATAATCGTAATATACTATCTCTCCTCCGTCGAGATTCAAAAGCTGTTCATACGAATAAGAATTATACTGCTGCCAATTAAAAATCTTTTTATGTGTAAGGTTACCACCCGCATTATAATAATATAACTTTATTTCACGGTCAACATTATTTTCATACTTTAATCGTCTCAATCCGTCATATTCGTACGATGATATAAGCTGTCCGGTACTTTTGTTATATACTTCAGTGATATTATTGTTTTCATCATATATGTAACGATAGCCGCCCGTGTCATTACTTCCGACTTTTTGGGATATCTCATACACGAGAGATGTTGTATAATCGCCGTTTGTCTTATAACTATAACTATCCGAAAATAATGTCGCTGCATTGATCGCGCGAGACACGATACGTCCAAAGATATCTGTTTCTATAGTGATTTCTTTACTATTAGGCAGTGTGATTGTTTTTACGACATCATCATATACGGATTTGTAAGTATAATTATAACACAGCTCATTATTACTGTCAATAGTATATTTAATGCCGGTGATTCGTCTTTGCTTATCCCTACCATTGATCTCCAGTTTAATTTCAGGCGTCGAATCGCGATACATTACTCTACTGAACATTTCACCGTTAATTTGATCGTAGTTGTATTCATACTTCACATCCCCGATTTCATACGTTGCCATTCGCTTTACGTTATTTTCCGTATATGTAACCGTAATGTAATCATCGGCAGAAGAAAATTGATAATCAATCTTTGAATTAACCTTATATCTGACTTTTATCAAATCACCGTATTTATTATAAAATGAGGCAACCGTATTGTTATAATCGTTATCTTCGGAACCATGACCACAAACAGCTTGACCACACGATAGCTGTCCGCATAAAATTCCAAGTGACGGTGAGGCATATCCCAAGACAGACTCACAATCGCCACAAAATTCTTCTCCGCAAAATACACCGGCACAGGGAGCCACTTTGGCATAGGAAGTCACGACTTTACTAACCGCTCCGGCAATGCCATCCAAATCATCCCCAATATCCGTATACGACACCGAAATGACTTCAACACCGCCGACGCGTACATTTTTTATACGCCCAAATCCATCATAAACGAAATCATAATTAAACCCGTTATGTTCCATACGAGTTAAATATCCGGCATTATAATAAAGCTTATTTGAACTTTCAGTTACATGCGTTGAAGAGTTACCGATCGCCTTGATTTCACCGAGCAACTTATCTATACCCTTGTAGGCATACTCAATATTCTGATTCGTACCCGGTAATATCGTTTTTATCAATAAACCCGTCGTAGCATCATAATCAGCAACTATTGTTTTCCCGCTTTCATCCGTTATAGAGCGTATAGCATTCTTATTCAAATAAGCACTTTGAAAATCATAATTATATTGCCGACGCATCTTCTGCCCGGTAGAGATCTCTTCTGTCGTCTCAACCGTTATATTACCATAATCATCATAATCGTAAGTTTTCTTATACCCCAAGCCACTTTCTTCACGTATTGCTCGTTCCTTATAAATGTTATGATAATAAGTTACATTCTCTATTGCGTCAAATCCTTTCGGCGCTATTCTGGTTACCCGCGTGCCATTATTTCGTTTCGCCGTATCTATTGTCGTCGTCACCTCACCATCCGACATAAATATAGAAGTACTTCCATGTACGACATTATCGGTATAACCATATGCTCTACGAAGGCTCCAGTTTCTCAACTGTATACTATTTTCATTGCGATTAGATGTTATCCATAACTTAAAAGACTGAAGATTGCGCTTATTTAGATAAAACGGCAATGCCGCGATCTGCCATCCGGTGTTCTTATCATCAAACTTAGCGAACCTTTCTGCAGCTATAACTGTCTCGTTATATGTCCCCCAAAACCATATTGCCAAATATGGAATATCTCCCGCCTGAAGACGTGAACTAAAATATGAACTTGGCGTCAATTCTCCTTTAGCCTCCACGGAAAACACATACCAACCTTCTTCAAGATTATTAAGACTTGTGCCGGAAAAATTGTAACCGTATTCGCGAGAGCCCCCGGGGGTTGCCGCAATTGACGTAGCAAACGACGGATTTATTAAATTTGGAGACGTTCCTAATATCTGAGCCATTTCAGATTGAGAAGTATAATCTATTCCACCTCCATCTCTTTCGGTAGAATGGAAATTAGTGTTCAATGCATGAACCCGGCTATTCCCACGATCGTCATAAGATACATGTAAGCTACCATCACTTTTGAAAAAATAATATTTTTCCGTACCGACGGCATCTGTGACTTTAGTTAAATTGCCATATCCATTAACATTATACCCTATTGATACATTCTCTAGATCACTGCTCTTGCCAGTGACAACGCCTTTAGCCATATCATTATCGTATTTTATTTCAGAAGATATAGTACTGATTTTATATCCTACAACCGGTGAATACGCACACATATCCTTAACTTCCGGGTATGTATAGGTTACTTGCAGTCCGGATATATCCCTTACAGAAATAAGTTTATGGATATCTTTACCAAGGCTATAATATAAAAACTCAGTATAATGAATTTCTTTATTCGGTTCACTACTGAAACTGTAGCTTATTCTGTCCAGTCTGTTAAAATCACCTATTTCAAAATTAATTACTATATCATTCGCAGAAAGAGTTGTCAATTTACCGTTATTAAAATTGACATAAGCTTTTCTCCCAGAGGCGTCGGTGAGGCATATTTGATTTGTCAGATATTCAAAAGTCATCTTCGGACCGTTTGAAACTGCTTCTGCCTTCTCCATGCGGGTAAGCAAACCATTGGCATTAAAATATAGTTTGTTACCTGCATTATCCGAAAGGATCTTATTGCTTCCTGACTTAGTAAGAATATATTGGTCGTTGCTTATTTCAGACAATACACCGCTTGTATCATGGGTATAGCCATACCTCTTGTACGTCTGGGCAGAATCACCCGATCCCATTGTTAGATTTTTATAATATCTTGTCTCAATGATCTGTGTTCTCCCAGACGCATCCTCATAAATATAACTTTCATGATTCGGATCGCCAGTATTTATATTATCAGAATCATTCGTTCTTAAAGACTGCATAAAATTAAATCGCCAGCTTCCAGGCATAGGATATGTTGCACTATATATAGTGCTATACGTACTATACACAAGCGATAATTCTATAGGCAAATTAAATCCGCCATATTTTACCAAATCATGGACAAACGTCAGGTTTCCGGAAAATAAATCTATGGAACCTCTACCCGACCTGCCACACGATTGTTCGTTATAAACATTAGAGAAAATTTTATCCATAATATTCTTCCTATACGTATGATTTTATAATTACTTTAACCAATTAGGTTTGCTCGGTATTTCAAACGTCTCTGTCACATTAAGCCATTCGATATACCATGTTTTTATTTCACTTCTCTGCTGTTCACTTAAAGTATCATACCATACCTGTCCGCGATTTACTGTGGCAAAACATTCACGACGTCTGAGTTCACGCAAACGTTCTAACATAGCGACTTCTTTTTCCTGTTGTGTTCTCATATCGACACAAACACATTTACCATTATCAACTTTCCACGCATGATTTTTGGGAATCTGCGTTATTTTTGAATAAATCTCATCCGTTATTTCCATTTCGGTACAATCATCGGTTACAGGAATATACGGATAAAGGTTGCAAATATAGCCTTCATTATTATAATATATCTTTTTCATAATTACCCTCCTTAATTTCCCCATGCAATTGCATAAAAGCCATTACAAGTATCTCTGTCACAAGCAATATTCCAATTCGTATCTGAATTTTTCCATGTAACTAGTACTCCGGGAAAACCAGATACCTGTGTTCTCCTTGTCATAGCGACTATTCCTACAATTTTATTCAAACCAAAATCAGATGCATTTACGACTACGATTTCGTCTCCTTTCATATCCGACTCTCTAATCATAAAGCCTATCTTAGACGCCGAGGTATTAGACGTGAACATGATAACGCCCGAATTAGAACCAGATCGTCTATAATTTAATGCACTTCTGTTCGAATCATTGGAGGCCCATATGCGATCAGTTTCACTTCTATTGGCATCATACCAAACAATGCCCCCTGAATCACTGCCTTGGAATTCCACATCATTCGCCATCATGTTTATGCTTCCCAGCATGTGGCCTCCAGCGACAGGCAGATAATCCGGATTGCTGTTATTATTGCTAGACACCGCATTATCAACATATGCTTTAATATCTTCTTCCATTTGATTTAGAACATCAGCGTTAAGCAGTGTCCCCTGCACTGTTGCCTCATCTGCGTGTTCCAAAATTCCTGTTATCTGATCTCCAGATATAACAGCATTTTTAATTCTTACCATACCGGCTTTTCCTGTACCAGGAACCCTATCTGTAAATCTCATTTTAACTCCTTTGCAGTTTATTCTGCTTAATTATAGATTTTAAAAATGTCGCTATAATTTACTGCCTTTGCTTAATGCTAGTAAAAGTAACTTTTGTAGGAACTTCATTAGTAACAAATCCTTTATAATTTTCTTCATATGGAACAAACTCAAAAGAAATTTTGTTATTAGAGTGAGTAAACCTTACGTACGATTCATAATTACCATATACCGTTACTGGCAGCTCTTTATCATTTAACTTTCTGATTTGAGTATTCGTAATCGTTTGGTTATTATATGGATCATATTCATACAAAGTAAATTCAGCTTCTGCAGATATCTGTACATCTGTATCCGCAGATAATCCAGGAATTTCGAAACTTCCTTCAGATGAAAAAACTTGATTACCGGCCCATACAGTCTCCCATTCTAGATTTTCATTAAGATTAAATGCCTTTCCGGCAAGCATCAGCGTTTCTCGCGTACCGCCGCAGCAAATACATTGAGATACTTCTTTGTTCACTATAGTTAACATTACAGTAAACCCCCATAAAGCTTTGAACCTTTAATTGACTTTCGACACCAAATCAGTTATGGAAATATTTCCGGATCCGTTAAGATATGTAACTACACCAGTTGATGAATCCGAATAACCTATTTGATAACCGCGCAATGTAATACCACTTGCACCAACAAATGCGGCCGTCGTAATATTATAATAGCAATATGAGCCGCCGCTTATATCGTATCTACCACCCATTGCTACATTACACAAATTCCCTGTTATACCTAAAGCGTTCGCCACTTTAGATACCGTATTAAGTTGTTCCGCACTATGCGTATATAATGTAAGCAATCCGATCATTTGGTTATTGCCCGATCCCTGTACAATTTGTACATTATGCATGTACAACGATTGCTTTATAGTGTCATTGACATATGCTTTCAAATCATCCTCGAACTGATTCAGTGTTGCCGCATTAAGCGGCGTTACATTGTCTACAAATCTGTTGCTCATTGTTTTATTCTCCTTTATTTTATTTTTGTTTTACTCGTAAGAGATTCCGGATAAAGTCTGTACTCCGGAGTTTTTATTATTGACATTTACCTGTTTGGTGAGCGAGATAAGCTCTTCCACCTTCGCGCTCACCGCTTCCTCGTCGAAAGCTATCCCGTTCTCGATAGCGTATCGATTCGCTTTCGTCATTACGTACTCTTTCTTCTCTTCGCCGCTGTAGCTCACGAATTTCTCCGCTTCCTCTATATACGGCAGCACCGCGTTCGCGATCTCGATAGTCTGTTCCGCTATCTTCTTCGCTTTCGCGCTCTTGCAGAACTTCACTATGAACGTCATCGCCGTTACGAGCAGTCCCAGCGCCGTTCCAGCCAGCGACAGTATAAGTTCCAGCTGTTCCATTTATTCTTCCTCCTTTGTCCTGTTTTGTCTTGGTCTCTGACCATTCTTCCCGTTTTCTTTCGCTCGGCGCGTTCGGGAAAGTCTCGCGCCGGCGGCTTATGTCGCAGTGCGCGCACATCGGCGTCGGTCCGCGGAAGCGCTCTATCGCATCACGCGTCAGATTCTCGTCGATCACGAGAAAGTCCTTGTCTGTAAGCCGCGGGCCGCTCCCAAAGTACCCCGTGAACAGATCCGCAAACTCCGCCGAAGGGCAGTTGTATATCTTCCCGTTTCGGATGTTTATCTTGCTCCTCTCCCATCCGCACTTTTCGTGCTTCTCCCGCGTCACCGGCTGCCCTTCCGAATAATTCGTAAGCCGCGCGAACGTCCTGCCGGGCTGCACTATCGCGAGATCGTTTCCGCAGCCGCGAGAGGCGAACAGCTCCTCGAAGTATTCCTTCGGCGTATCGTAATTCGTTATCCCCCACACTATGCCGCGGCTCCTCACGAACTCCCAGAACGCCTCGTCGTTCTCCCGCGCTCTCATCGTACGCCCGTTGGAGTATATCCCGACGTATACGTCCGGATATATCTCCCGCAGTATGGCGAGAAGTTTCATGTGCCCGGGGTGCAGAGTAGGTTCGCCGCCCGTCAGCCAGAACGTATGCACGTCCGGGAGTACCCGCCGCATGGTCTTCACTACCCGCGTGAATTCTTCCGTACCGACGAAGTTCGCTTCCTTTGCCAGCGGCGCGAGGTGCGAGCACGACTTGCAGTTGCGGTCGCAGATGTCCGTTATGCAGTATTCGACGTGCGGCTTGTCCTCTGCGAACATCCTGTGCCAATCGAATACGTACCGCTCCTTCAGCTCCGCCATTTCGCCATCGCTCGCTTCGCGCCTTCGGGGATGAACCCGTCGCTGACATACAGCGGAGAAAGCCCCTGCGCCTCTCTCTGCCTCGATTCAGCCACCACACTCAGTATCCTGTCCTTCATGCGCTTATCGTCGTATTCGTAGAAGTACAGCGGGACGCTTACGATAGCCTCGTCGTAGCCCGGTTTTTCCCTTATACGCTTTACAAACTCGTAGTCCTCGCACAGCTGCATGTCCGTGAGCCTGTCCGAGACTATGAGCGCGCGGGAGATGCAGTGCAGCCATATCGTCAGCCGCTCCGAGAACTTCACCATGCTTCCGCGCACCTCATGGTCCGTCATACGCACCGCGTTATGCCCCTGCGCCGCGCCGTACAGTATGCTCATCGCGGACGGGTTTATCAGCCGGTCGTCGGCGTCGACGAACATTACGTACTCGCCCGTCGCGTTATCCATGCACACGTTTCTCGCCCCGCCGGGGCTGCCGCAGGCGCACGCAAAGAAACGCACGCTCACGTCGGGGTGCAGCGCGCTCCACGCCCTTGCCGTCTGTTCGGTGTTGTCAGTGCACGAGTCGAACGCGACGAGTGCTTCATACTCTGTGCGGTCGAAGTCCTGCGTCGCTATGCTGTCCAGGCACTTCACGATCGTCCCTCCCGCGTTCCGCGCGGGGATCACTACGGAAATTTTCATGTTTTGCCTCCTTCTACGAAATCGTCATGCTGAATTTTCTTCCCTCGCGACTATTGTAGCACATTATTTCGGAGCAAAAGCGACAAAAGTTGTCCGATTTCACAGCGCCGGATATGGTATAATTAAGAGT
>ERZ1643249.5488-NODE-5488-length-10151-cov-5.062995_pt1 | contig 10151 bp, 10 predicted proteins | sample MGYA00579263_ERZ1643249 | MGnify/ENA primary metagenome ERZ1643249 (study PRJEB29033, sample SAMEA4952264) | chicken gut metagenome | biome: Broiler Chicken; feature: Gastrointestinal Tract; material: Caecum | place: Ireland | collected 2018 | study: Broiler...
CCGCCAGGGGCACCCCGATGGAGTGGCCGCCCCCCAGCACCAGGGAGACGGTGGGTTTGGACATGGAGGCAATCAGCTCCGCAATGCCCAGCCCCGCCTCGATATCGCCCCCCACCGTGTTCAGCAGCACCAACAGACCGTCGATCTCGTCGCTCTCCTCCACCAGGGCCAGCAGGGGCATGACGTGCTCATACTTGGTGCTCTTGCTGGTGGGGGGCAGCACCTGGTGCCCCTCGATCTGCCCCACGATGGTGAGCACGTGGATGGTCCCCCGCTTGGACTGGATCAGAGAGGACCCGAATTCTAAAATGGACTGGCTCCCAGCGCTCTCGCCTCTGGGCTCCATCGCCTGCTGTTCTTCCGTCTTCAAACGCCTCCTTCATTCGCTTCCGCATACCTCCATAGCGTGGACAAAAAGGGGGCATCTTATTCCCGCTTCTGCCCAAAATGCGCCGCTCTACTTTTGGTAGGTTGCCATTTTTCAGGCGATACGCTATGATAGCAGGGAATGAAAGGAGCGATTTCCTTGGACAACATCCAGTTCGGCCGCTTTGTGGCCCAGCTCCGCAAGGAACAGAATCTCACCCAAAAGGAGCTGGCGGAGCGGCTCCACGTCACCGACAAGGCGGTGAGCAAGTGGGAGACTGGAAAGGGGTTTCCAGACCTGAAGCTGCTGGAGCCCCTGGCCCAGGTTTTGAACGTCTCCCTGGTGGAGCTCCTCCAGGGGGAGCGCACCCCCTCCCCCACCCTCACCAAGGAGGAGGCGGGCCAGGCGGCGGTCCAGGCCATGGAGCAGTCCCAGAAGAACACCGCCCGGCGGTATTTAAAGCTGTTCCGGTGGCTGCTCACAGGGATCGGGATCTGGAGTCTGCTCTCCTGTCTGCCCTGGGGGACCATTCTCCTGGCTCAGATCCTTCCGTCTACCAGCATCGGCGTGATCGGAGGCGCCGACGGCCCCACTCAGATCTATGTATCTGCCTCGGATACTGCCTTTCCACCCCAGTTCTATCTGCTCACCCAGCTGGCTGCCCTGATTGTCTGCATTGTACTGGCCGTCCAGGTCTGGCGGCTGGAAAGGAGACTGAAATGAAACTGCGCACTCTTTTATGTGCCTTTGCTCTGGTGCTCCTGACCGGGTGTGGCGGAGCTTCCGCCTCCGGCATCCCGGAGGGCCTGACCTGGACTGCCCAGACCCTCCAGTCCCAGGAAACCGGAGATATTTTGGCTGCGGCGGAGGGGACCTCTATCCAGGATGCCGCCCCTCTGGATGTGACCGCCCAGATGGAGGGCGGGACTATTACTCTCACCGACCACGCCTCCGGGGAAACTTACACAGGGACCCTCTCCCCCGCCCAGAATGCGGCCCCCAACGCCCAGGTCTACACCCTTGCGTTTCCGGACCAGCCGGAGGGCTATGGGGTGTACGGGGCCACAGAATACGCCGATGGGAGCCGGGACGCCACCCTGTATCTGACCATCAACGCACAGACCCTGTGTCTCACCGCCCCACTGAGTGAAATATGAGAAATAAAAAGAGATGGAAAGTAAATTCACTTTCCATCTCTTTTTCGATTTGTGCCAGAGAGTTCCACGGGGCTCCCAGAATCAGAGCAGGCTGTTGTGCGTGCACATAATCAAATCAGGTACAGCAGCACCAAAAAGCCCAGGTTCAGGAGGGTGAACAGGATCAAATACCGCTTTCTCAGACTGGGGTACTGTCCCGCCACCTGCTTGTAGGAGATGAGGCTGGCCATAGAGGCGATCAAGGTCCCCAGGCCTCCCACGTTCACCCCCACGAGGAGCTCCCGCAGATCACTGCTGTACCCGGACAGGAGCATGGCGGCGGGCACGTTGCTGATGACCTGGCTGACCAGCACCCCGATGAACCGGTCCCGGTCGGCCATAGCCCCGCCGATCCAGGTCTGGAGCGCATCCAGCTGCTTCAAATTGCCCACAAAGATAAAAAAGAACACAAAGGTGAGGATCAGGGAGTAGTCGATGCGGACAAACAGTCCCCGGTTCCGCCACAGCAGCAGAATTCCCACCACCGCCAGCAGTGCCGGGTGGGGCAGGAAGCCCGCCACCGTGAGCACGCACAGCAGAAAGAGGACCAGATAAAAGGCGATGTTTCCCCGGCGCAGAGGGGCGGTCTCCCCCATGCGGATGGACAGCTGGCGGTGGCGGTATCCAAAGAGCACGCACACCCCCAGCAGCAGAGCCGCCCCCGCGGCGTAGGGTCCGGTGAGGAGCAGAAACTCCGGCAGGCTCAGTCCGGACAGAGCGAATAAGTACAGGTTCTGGGGATTGCCGATGGGGGTAAACATGCTGCCCAGATTGGCGGCAATGGTCATCAGCGTGACGGTATAGCACAGCTTCCGGCGCAGGGAGGCCATCCGCAGCATCATCACCCCCAGGGGAACGAAGGTGATGAGGGACACGTCGTTGGTGATGAACATGCTGCTGAAAAAGCAGAGAAAGATCAGGGTGGCCGCCATTCCCCGCATAGTCCCCACCCGGGAGAGCACCTTGGCGGCGATGTACTGGAGGAAATTCTCCTCCCGCAGCCCCTCCACCAACAGCATCAGGCAGAAGAGCACAATGAGGGTATTGAAGTCAATGTACCCCACATAGGCCGGACTGGGCGGCGCAATGAGACAGGACAGCGCCGCCAGCACCAGCGAGACCGTCAGCACCACATCCCGGCGGAACATGTCCAGAATTCGTTTCCCCACTGTGTTTCCTCCCTATATGGAATCTTTTTGGAATGAGAGGGCTGGATTTCGCCGCCAAAAATTCCCTCTCATTCCTTCGGGACGTGTCCCGGGCGGCGAGTTCCTTTCTCATCGATGAGAAAGGAACCAAAGAATCGCCGGGGGACGCGTCCGATGGACTACGGCTCCGCCTAGGTCCATAGGCCGCTTTCCCCCGATCCCCCTATTACGAGGGTATTCTCTTTTAAGCTCGCGATAACCCTTCCGGCGCGTGGAAATCTGTGTGACAATCTGAATTCACCCCGGCCCCACTGGGGGCCTGATCTTCCCAAAATTGGGGCTGATGCAATCTAATTTCTGCGCCTGGGTTTCCGATCCATGCTGCCCGGGTGGTCACTGCCGTAGGAGTGCACAGGGCGCGCCCGTGGGGCCCCTGCAAAAAATCCGGAGAGTCCCCATATTTCGCAGGGGTGGCTACCAACTGCCCGCAAGCCTCTCCCCCAGGGGAGGCGGCCCGAAAGAACACAGGGCGCCTCTGACGGCCCTTACCGGGCCTCGTAAATGGCCTTCATGCCCTTAAAGGTCATATAGCAGTCCAGCTTGCCCACTGTCTCGAAGGGGGAGTGCATGGAGAGCACGGGCACCCCCGCGTCCAGGGTGTCGATGTTCCGCTCGGCCATGAACATGGCCACGGTGCCGCCGCCGCCGGCGTCCACCTTGCCCAGCTCGGCCATCTGCCAGATCACGCCGTTTTCATCCAGCACCTTCCGCACATAGGCCACCAGCTCGGCGGAGGCGTCGGAGGCCCCGGACTTGCCCCGGGAGCCGGTGTACTTGCACAGGCCCACGCCGCCGTTTACCAGGGCGCTGTTGCGCTTCTCGTACACGTCGGCAAAGTTGGGGTCGTAGGCCGCCGTCACGTCGGCGGACAGGCAGAAGGACTTCTCATAGCACACCCGCAGGGGGACGTTCCGGCTCTCGCACAGGTCCTCCATAAAGGTGTCGAAGGCGGCGGACTTCATGCCGGTGACGCCCTCGGAGCCGATCTCCTCCTTGTCGGCCAGCATGCAAACAGCGGTGCGCTCCGGAGTCCCCAGCTGCAGCAGGGCGGCAAAGCAGGCGTAGGCGCACACCCGGTCGTCGTGGCCATAGGCCCCGATGAGAGAGCGGTCAAAGCCGATGTCGCTGGCGTTGAAGGCGGGTACCGCGGACAGCTCGGCGGAGATAAAGTCCTCCTCCACAATGCCGTACTTCCGGTTCAGCAGCTCCAGAACGGACAGCTTCACCCGGTCCTTGCCCTCGTCGTCCAGCAGGGGCCGGCTGCCCACCAGGATGTTCAGGCTCTCGGCGGGGATGGCCTCCCCCAGGGGTTTTCTCGACTGCTCCACCCCCAGGTGGGGCAGCAGGTCGTCGATGGTAAACAGGGGGTCCCCCTCCCCGTTGCCGATGGACACCCGAACCACCTGGCCGTTTTTCAGGGCCACCACCCCGTGGAGCTCCAGGGGGATGGTCACCCACTGGTACTTGCGCAGGCCGCCGTAGTAGTGGGTCTTCAAAAAGGCCAGATCGTCCGCCTCATAGAGGGGGTTCTGCTTCAAATCCAGGCGGGGGGAGTCGATGTGGGCGGCCCCGATGTTCACGCCCTCTTCCAGGCCCTTCCGGCCCATCACCGCCAGCATGACGGACTTGCCCCGGTTCACCCGGTACACCTTGTCCCCGGGCTTCAGATCCATGCCCCGCTTGTACTCCCGGAAGCCGGCGGCCTCCGCCAGGGCCACAGCCCGGTCCACGCACTCCCGCTCGGTCTTGCCCGCATCCAAAAACTGCTTGTAGCCGGTGCAGTAGGCCTCCATGGCCTCCAGCTCCTCCCGGTTCACCCGGTCATAGCCGTTCTTCTTGTCATAGCACAGAGCCTCCCGAAGCTGATCGCCCCGGCTCTTTTCCTTGTCCTTCATGGTTCAGACCTCCTTGTCCGCAAATAGTTTCTCCAACAGCGCCCGCACTCGGGCTCCAAATTCCTCCGGGCCGGCACAGTCGTTCCAAAGGGTGTAGTCGCACCCCTTTATAAAGTAATCGTCCGGCTTCTGGGCCCGCACCCGGGCCCAGGCATAGTCCTCTGAAATGCCCTCCCGGGCCATGATGCGCCGCACCCGCACCTCCGGGGGCGCGATCACCGCGACGGTGGCGTGACAGAGCTCCTTCAGGCCGCTCTCCAGCAGGGCGATGGCGTCGATGGCCGCCAGGGGTCTCCCCTCGCGCTCGCATCCGTCTACCAGCTCCCGGGTTTTCGCCACCGTGGCCCTCTGGGCCACCGTGTTGAGGAGCTCCAGCTTCTCGGGATCGCCAAAGACGATGGTCCCCAGCTTTTTCCGGTCGATGGCCCCGTCCTCTCCCCGCAGGGGGCCGAACAGCTCCTCCAGTTTGCTTTGTAAAGCAATGTCGCTTTCCAGTAATTCATGGTACACCGCGTCGCAGTCAATGACCGCGCCGCCCAGCTTCTCCACCTCGTTGAGGGCGGTGGTCTTCCCCGCCCCGGTGGGGCCGGTGATGCCGATGATTTTCGTAACGATCACCTCACTATGCCAAATCGTTCCTGCACAGAGCCCTGAAACATAATCCAAATACCAGTGGCACTGAGCAGCAGCATGCCTGCCCCGACAACAGCGCCGTCCAGCATCATGTGGGCCGCTGCCACCAACACTTCCCACGACAGCATGACCTGAATCGCGCTCCACACCACTGGGTAGCGTAGCCAAATACCAGCAATCATGACAAACAGGGCAATCGGGATCTGAAGTTCTCCATAGGCGACCATAGACCCCGTGGAGATCAGGATGCATACCAATCCGAAGAGCAGTACAAACATCAGATAACTATCAGCGGGGGCCTCCGGCTCTGCCCGTACAGTCTCCGACTGGAGAGGGGGCGGGGATTCCATCCCCACCAGCCGGTCCAGCGTCACCCCGTACAGCTTGGCCAAAGCTTTCAGGTTCTCCACCCCGGGCTCCGCCAGGTTGTTCTCCCACTTGGAGACAGTCTGGCGGGAGACGAAGAGCTGCTGGGCCACCTGCTCCTGGGAGAGGCCCGCCTCCTTGCGGAGATTCTGTAAATTTTCACCTAATGTCATGATCGCTCACCTCAACCTCTATGGTAGGGGAACGCTGGTATTTTGCAAAGCAATTTCTGCGCAACGTCCGGTTGCGCCTCCCAAACCCTTGGGGGACAAGAATTTGGAGCAGTCCTTACTTCTTGTTCAGCCAGGCCAGACCCTCGGCCTCGGTCTCCCAGAAGCTCACCTGGTTGCTCCGGTTGCAGGTGAAAATGATGTCCCGCATGGAGGACTGGTAGCAGTCGTACAGGTCGCCCACGATGGCCAGGCGCATCTTCTCGTCCACAAAGGCCTTGAGCACCTGGGTCACCACGCCGGTGGACAGGTCAAACATCTCGGGCACAAAGGCGCTGCGCTCCAGGAGCATGTTGTTCCGCCCTGTCTGAAAGCGGACGGTGTGAATCACGTCCAGGGCGTCCTTACTGTCAGCGATGGGGCGGGCAGGCCGGACAATGGCCACGTTTTCCTTGATCTCAATGTTTACCATAGTATTCTACACTCATTTCTTTTGGATTTGAAATTGGTTGTTCTGAAATTGCGAGAGGGAGGGTTCCGCAGCAGCGGCGGGATACGACGGGCGGCCCAGTGTGCCGCCCCTACAAAGGGGAGCAATACCTGATTCCGTATCCGGCACGGGCGACCGCAAGGGTCGCCCCTACATCCACGTGTCTGAACCCTGGCGGGCGGGTGAGGACACCCGCCCCTACGGCTTGTAGAGAAGCCGTCCCTTCTTGATCGTAGGGGCCGGTCCCAGACCGGCCTGCGGGAGAGGCACACCCCAGGGTGGCTTCTCTCGGCCTTCGGCCGATTCACCTTCAGCCCCTCCCCTACAACTCTCAAAAAATTCTTCCGAAATTGGGTGGGGGAGGCCCTTGGGCCTCCCGCTGGGATTCGCACCAAACTCCCTCTGCTCAGCAAAGCCAGGCGCGGAACGGGAACCGCGTTAGTTTCAATTTTTGGAATACCAGGCCCCAGTGGGCCGGATTGAATGAGAAACGTCACTCAGATTTTGCGCGCCGGAAATTTTGCTCCACCTTGCAGGTACGCGTCCCCCGTAAACGGGGTCTGGGGAAAGGCAACTATGAGCACAAAGTGCTCATCGGAGCCGTCCCCAGTGATCCTTTGGGTACTTTCCCATCACTGGGAAAGCACCTCGCCCCGCAGGGTGAAACCCTGTAAAACGGCGCGCCGGGTCGTGGCCCAGGCCAGCTTCTCTTGCCCCTTCTGGGCAATTCACCTTCTTGCGCCCTACGGAGTAAGCAAAAACCGAAAGGGCGGCGGGGGCAAGCCCCCGCCCTACCGGATTCGTTTGGTCAAACTGGAGCAAATATGGCCCCCTCATCCGTCCCCTTCGAGGCCACCTGTCCCTATCCCCTCTGTCGCTTCGCGACATCTCCCCTTGACAAGGGGAGCCGCCCCCAGGGGGAAGGCTTTTGAGGGAAAGAAAACAATACTCAAACACGCACGATATGAAACCCCGCCGCCTTATTGAGCCGGTTGGCGATGGCCAGCCCCAGCCCGGAGGGGTCCGGGCACTGGGCCCAGATGGCCTTCACGGGGGTGTGGTCGAAGGCCCGGAGAGCGTCGAAGATGTGCCGGGCCTGCTCCCCCTTGTCGGCGGCGGGCCCCAGCTTCTCCACATAGTGTGCCCCAAAGCGGGAGGCAAACTCGTCAAAGCAGATGATCCCGTCCTCCGGTCCGGCGTGGGCCCGAATGTACGCGGCGCTCTGGGCCGGCTCCCCGGCCACCACCGTCACCGGCGCCTTGGGGGCGTAGTGGCGGTACTTCATGCCGGGGGCCTTGGGCTTCTCCCCCGCCCCCATGAGCCGGGTCACCGCCGGGTCCACCTCCACCGTCCCCAGGACGGCCTGGAGCTGCTCCAGGGTGATCCCCCCCGGCCGCAGGAGCCGGGGCGGCGTACAGGTCAGGTCGATGATGGTGGACTCCACCCCCACGGTGCAGGGACCGCCGTCCACGATGGCGTCGATCTTCCCGTCCATGTCCTCCCACATGTGGGCGGCGGTGGTGGGGCTGGGCCGCCCGGAGGTGTTCCCGGAGGGGGCCGCCACCGGCACGTCCGCCGCCTCTAAAATGGCATGGCACACCGGATGGGAGGGACAGCGCATGCCCACCGTGTCCAGCCCCGCCGTCACCACGTCGGGGACGATGGGCTTCCGCCGTAAAATCATGGTGAGGGGTCCCGGCCAGCAGGCCTCCGCCAGGGCGTAGGCGCTGTCCGGGATTTTTTCGCAGTACCGCTCCAGGTGGTCCGCCGAGGGGATGTGCAGGATCAGGGGGTTGTCCTGGGGGCGGCCCTTGGCCTCAAAGATACGGGCCACCGCGTCCGGGTCCAGGCCGTTTGCCCCCAGGCCGTACACCGTCTCGGTGGGGATGCCCACCAGCCCCCCCTCCCGAAGAATTTGAGCCGCCTGGTCCGCCTCTCCGGCGGTCAGGTCCCGGGTCTCCAGCCGGGGCCGCTCCTCCCGCCGGACGGAGAATACAATGTGAGGCATGTCCATCCCGTAGTAGTGCTTCACAAAGGAGCCCCGCTCTTTCATCCCATTGCGCCGGGCCACCTTCTGGGAGGCCAGATTGTTGTCCCGGATGATGGAGTACACCTCTTCGAAGCCCAAGCGGTCCATGGCGTAGTCCCGGCAGGCCCGGGCCGCCTCGGCGGCGTAGCCCTTGTGCCAGGCGGCCTTTTCCAGCAGATAGCCCACCTCGGGCACCCGCGTTCCGTCCCCCAGCTCCTGCCAGGTGAGGCCGCACTGGCCCACCATCTCCCCGGAACATTTCTCCACCACCGCCCACAGGCCGAACCCGTCGGTCCGGTAGCGCTCCTGCTGGCGGCGGAGCCAGTCCCAGGCCTCCTGGTCCGAGAAGGCGTGCTCATAGGCGTACATGACCTCCCCGTCCTGGAGCATCCGGCACAGGGCGGGAAAATCCCCGTCGGTCATCTCCCGCAGCGCCAGGCGGTCGGTCTCCAAGATATTCTCAGCCATCTCCCAGCACCACCTTTATCAGCTCCGCCGGGGTCTCGGCCAGATAGCCGGCCCCCTCGTCCTCCAGCTCCTGCCGGGAGCGGAAGCCCCACAGCACGCCGCAGCTGGTCAGATTTCCGTTCTTGGCCGTGCGGATGTCCACGTTGCTGTCCCCCACAAAGAGGGTCTGCTCCGGCTTGGCCCCCATCCGCTCCATCAGCTTATAGAGGAGGGTGGGGTCCGGCTTGGTGGGGACGCCGGAGAGGGCCCCCTGCACCAGGGGGAACACCCCGGGGTAGTAGTGCTCCACCACCGGCCCGGCCATCTCGTCGGCCTTGTTGGACAGCACCGCGATGGACACCCCAGCCTCCTTCAGCCGCAGGGCGGCCTCGTTCATGCCGGGGTATGGGGCGGTCTTGTCCTCCTTGTGGACGCCGTACCAGGCCATGAACTCCTCAAAGGCCTGGTCCAGGGTGGGCTGGTCCGTCCCCGCCGGGGCGAACCGCTCCACCAGCTTGGGGATGCCGTTGCCCACCATGTGCTTATACTCCTCCACCGAGTGGGCGGGCCAGCCGTGGAGGGCGCACACGTGGTTCCCCGTGTCCGCCAGGTCGTCGATGGTGTTCAGCAGGGTGCCGTCCAGATCAAAAATCACATAGGAATACATGGGAGAAAACCTCACTCGTAAATGCCGATCTCCATGCCGCCGATCTCGATGGCGGTGTCCTTGGAAAAGCCCGAGCGCTGGAGGTAGCTCTTCACCGCGATCTGGGCGTACTTGGGGTTGATGCGCTCGTCCTCCAGGTCCAGGTCGATGCGCCCGGCGGCGCCGCCGCACACGGCCCCGTGCTCGTCCAGCACCTCGTTGAGCTCGCCCACGATGTCGGCCAGCTCCTTGCCCTGGGGCAGTTCTGTATAGTGAATATAAAGGTCCATAATTACGCTCCAATCTTTTTGAATTAAGAATTAAGAATGAAGAATTGTCTTTTGAAGGTCTGCTACTTTGACAGTGTTCGAGTTTGAACCACAGCTTATTCGGTCTGTTCCGACTTGAGGCGTTCCGCCTGGTCGGCGGTGACCAGGGCGTCGATGACCTCGTCCAGGCCGCCGTCCATGATACTCTCAATTTTGTACAGCGTCAAGCCGATGCGGTGGTCGGTCACCCGGCCCTGGGGGAAGTTATAGGTGCGGATGCGCTCGTTGCGCATGCCGGTGCCCACCTGGCTGCGCCGCTCGGCGGTGAACTCCCCGGCGATCTTCTCCTGTTCCGCCTCGTACAGCCGGGAGGCCAGGATGCGCATGGCCTTGTCCCGGTTCTGGAACTGGCTGCGCTCCTGCTGGCACTCCACC
>ERZ1643249.5490-NODE-5490-length-10148-cov-4.441890_pt1 | contig 10148 bp, 9 predicted proteins | sample MGYA00579263_ERZ1643249 | MGnify/ENA primary metagenome ERZ1643249 (study PRJEB29033, sample SAMEA4952264) | chicken gut metagenome | biome: Broiler Chicken; feature: Gastrointestinal Tract; material: Caecum | place: Ireland | collected 2018 | study: Broiler...
CAGGAAACCGCGGAAGCCGAGGAACCGGAAAAAGAAACAGCCCAGCCGGAGGAACAAAAGCCCAGCCAGCTGGAAGAGCTTCAAAAAGCAAACGCGGACCTTTCCGACAAGCTCCTGCGGCAGATGGCCGAGTTTGACAACTTCCGCAAGCGCACCGCCCGGGAAAAAGAGGAGATCGGCGCTGTGGCCAAGAGCAAGTGCATTGCCGAGATCCTGCCGGTTTTGGATAACTTTGAACGGGCTATGACAACGGAATGCACCGATGCGGAATTCAAAAAAGGCATGGAGATGATCTTCAAATCCATGAGCGACGCCCTGAAAAAGCTGGGCGTGGAAGAAATCGAGGCCCAGGGCCAGCCCTTTAACCCGGACCTTCATTACGCCGTTTCAACGGTGGAAAACGAAGAACTGGGCAGCAATGTGGTGGCCAGCGTCCTGCAGAAAGGCTACCAGCTGAACGGGAAAGTCATCCGTCACGCTATGGTGGCTGTCGCCAATCCGTAACAAACATCATTCATATAAATTTTGACGATTCATTTTTAGGAGGAATCATTTATGGGAAAAATCATTGGGATCGACCTTGGAACAACAAACTCTTGCGTTGCCGTTATGGAAGGCGGCGAGCCTGTTGTCATTGCGAACCATGAAGGCGCGCGCACCACGCCTTCCGTGGTAGCTTTCTCCAAGGACGGCGAGCGTATGGTTGGCCAGGTGGCAAAACGCCAGGCTATCACCAACCCTGACCGGACCATCAGCTCCATTAAACGCCACATGGGCTCCGATTACAAGGTAAATATTGACGGCAAAGCTTACACCCCTCAGGAAGTTTCTGCTATGATCCTGCAGAAACTGAAATCCGACGCCGAGGCTTACCTGGGCGAAACTGTCACCGAAGCGGTTATCACCGTTCCCGCTTACTTTACCGACGCCCAGCGTCAGGCTACCAAGGACGCCGGACGCATTGCGGGCCTGGATGTAAAGCGCATCATCAATGAGCCTACCGCGGCTGCCCTGGCTTACGGCATGGACAAAGAAGGCGACCAGAAGGTAATGGTTTACGACCTGGGCGGCGGCACCTTCGACGTTTCCATTATTGAAATGGGCGAGGGCGTTCAGGAAGTTCTGGCTACCGCCGGCAACAACCACCTGGGCGGCGACGACTTCGACCAGCGGATCATCGACTGGATGGCTGATGAATTCAAGAAGGAAAACGGCATCGACCTGCGCAACGACCGCATGGCCATGCAGCGCCTGAAAGAAGCCGCTGAAAAAGCGAAAATCGACCTGTCCGGCATCACTAACGCCGACATCAATCTGCCCTTTATTACCGCTGACGCCACCGGCCCCAAACATCTGGCTATGACCCTGTCCCGGGCCAAATTCAACGAGCTGACCGCCGACCTGGTGGACGCCACTATGGGCCCGGTAAACCAGGCTTTGAGCGACGCCGGCTTAAGCGCATCCCAGCTTGACAAGATCCTGCTGGTTGGCGGTTCCACCCGTATTATTGCGGTTCAGGAAGCGGTTGCCCGGGTTACCGGCAAAGAGCCTTCCAAGAACCTGAACCCGGATGAGTGCGTTGCAATTGGCGCGGCTATCCAGGGCGGCGTTCTGGGCGGCGAGGTCAAGGGCCTGCTGCTTCTGGACGTTACCCCCCTGTCCCTGGGCCTGGAAACCCTGGGCGGCGTGTTCACCAAGATCATTGAGCGCAACACCACCATCCCCACCAAGAAATCCCAGATCTTCTCCACCGCCGCGGACGGCCAGACCTCCGTTGAGATCCACGTCCTCCAGGGCGAACGTGAATTTGCCAAGGACAACAAGACCCTGGGCATGTTCCGCCTGGACGGCATCCCCGCCGCTCCCCGGGGCGTTCCTCAGATTGAAGTAACCTTCGACATCGACGCCAACGGCATTGTCCATGTTTACGCAAAAGACCTGGGCACCGGCAAGGAACAGCAGATCACCATTACCTCCTCCACCAACATGTCCAAGGAGGACATTGACAAGGCTGTTAAAGAGGCGGAAGCCTTTGCAGCTGAGGACAAGAAGGCCCGTGAAGCGGTGGATATCCGCAACGGCGCCGACCAGATGGTGTTCCAGTCTGAAAAGACCTTGAACGAAATCGGCGACAAAGTGGACGCTTCTCAGAAAGCGGAGCTGGAAGCCAAGATCAACGAACTGAAGGAAGCCCTGAAAGGCTCCGATATTGAGGCCATCAAGGCGAAACAGGATGAACTCCAGAAAGTGTTCTACGCTGTTTCCGAAAAGCTCTACCAGGCTCAGGCTGCCCAGCAGCAGGCCGCTGGCGGCGCTGCCGGCCCCGACATGGGCGCAAACCCCGGCGCCAACACTGCAAACAGCGACCCCAACGTGGTAGACGCTGATTACCGGGAAGTAGACAACGACAACAAATAATTGGACACGGCCCCAAGGCAGGCGAACCGCCTGCCTTGCCGTGCTGTTTGGAAATTGTACGACATAACGGGAGGTACCGTCATTGGCTGAAAAACGAGATTATTATGAAGTACTGGGGGTACAGAAGGGCTGTTCCGACGATGAGCTGAAAAAGGCTTACCGCCAGATGGCAAAAAAATACCACCCGGACTTAAACCCCGGCGACAAAACAGCCGAGGAAAAATTTAAAGAGGTCAACGAGGCTTACGAGGTTCTTTCCGACCCGCAGAAACGCTCCCGCTATGACCAGTTCGGCCACGCGGGCGTGGATCCTTCCTATGGCGGCGGGGCCGATCCCTTTGGCGGGGCAGGCGGCTTCGGCGGGTTCGATATGGGGGATATCAGCGATATTTTCGACGGCTTCTTCGGCGGCGGTTTCGGTTCGTCCCGCCGCTCCAACCCCAACGCACCCCGCCGGGGCAGCGATATCCGGGTACAGGTGACCATTTCCTTCTTTGAAGCCTGCGCAGGGGTCAAAAAACGCCTCAGCGTAGCCCGCAGCGAAAGCTGTTCTGCATGTAAAGGGACCGGCGCGGAGAACGGCACCGCTATGAAAACCTGCCCGGACTGCGGCGGCACCGGCCAGGTCCGGGTGCAGCAGCGGACGCCCTTCGGCATGATCAGCAGCCAGCGTCCCTGCGACAAATGCGGCGGCCGGGGCAGAATTATTGAGAAAACCTGTCCGGTCTGCGGCGGGCGCGGCTCCACCTCCAGCACCAAAACGGTGGAGGTTCAGATCCCTGCTGGTATTGACGACGGCCAGACCCTCTCTTTGCGGGGCCAGGGCAACGCCGGGGCAAACGGCGGCCCTGCCGGCGATCTGCTGGTGCTGGTTTCTGTCCGGCCCGACAGCTTGTTTACCCGGAAGGATTACGATATTTACTGCGAGATCCCGGTTTCCTTCTATCAGGCGGTTACCGGCGACGAGCTGACTGTTCCCACCATTGACGGCAACGTCAAATACAACCTGCCCGAGGGCACTCAGCCCGGCACTGTATTCCGTCTCCGGGGCAAGGGCGTCCAGCGCTTAAACGGCAGGGGCCGGGGTGACCAGTATGTAACCGTTACGGTGGAAGTCCCCAAAAACCTGACCAAGGCCCAGATCGACAAGCTCAAGGAATTTGACGAGGCCATCACCGAAAAACAGACGGCTAAGAAAAAGAAATTTTCCGACAAAATCAAAGAGATGTTTGAAGGAAAAGAGAATCAATAAGAAAAAAGCGGCAGGATTTTCTGCCGCTTCAGCCTGTCGAAAAAAGAGAGCATGGTTTGGCAATTTGCACAAAGAGGTGTTGTTTGCTGACGCAAATGAGCTGTGGATAAAAGCTTGGAAAATTCTAACCCGTCATTTTGCAAGCAAAATGACGGCGCGGGGTCATCCGCGGCGGGTCTGCGGACCCGCTTTTTTCTTTTTGTTCGCGCCCGGGGCGCGAAGAGTAAAATTTCGCACTCTGCGGAGTGCGACCGAGGGCGTTGCCCTCTGGACTCCCACCAACTTTTGAAAAAGTTGGACCAAAACTTTTCTTTTTCTCTTTTGTGAAGCGGCAGGATTTCCTGCCGCTTTTTGTATTGTTTATTTTCCGCAGTAGGCGATGAGTTCGATTTCCACCTTGGCGCCTTTGGGCAGCTTGTCCACTGCATAGCAGGCCCGGGCGGGGCAGTCCTTTTGGAAATACTCGGCGTAAACCGCGTTGACTGCGGCGAAGTCGTCGATATTTTCCAGAAGGACCGTTGTTTTTACCGCGTTTTCCATGGTGCAGCCCTCGGATTCCAGGATTGCCTTCAAATTTTCCAGAGACTGCCGGGCCTGGACGGAAATGTCTCTCTCAGCCATGAGGCCGGTTTCCGGAACCAGGGGCAGCTGGCCGGATACAAAGATGAAATCCCCTGCCCGGACTGCTTGGGAATAGGCTCCCACAGCCGCCGGCGCTTTTTCTGTTGCAATGATTTTTTTCATCATAAACACTCCTTTATTTTGGAATACCCGGACAAAGGTTTGAAAGGAATTCCAGGCATTTCCGGGCGCTTATACTACGGCATGCGAAAAAGCCGCTTTCCCTGGGGCGGGAAGGCGGCTTCCTTGCATATTCAGGACATGATTTCCGAAATGGTGCGCATAATTTCGTCGTGGCAGCGCCCGCAGCCGGTGGAGCAGTGGGTAATTCTCTGGACATCGGCGAAGGCTTCCTCCACCTGTGTAAAGGTCTTGCTCTGATGCAGGGCGTTTTCCACGTCGGCGTAGGTGACTTTCTTGCAGTGGCAGATTTCGTAGTTTTCCTTCATTTCGCTCATTGCGCTCGCTCCTTCTTTCTCCGATAATGGACGATGGAATCCCGTTGGGGCAAATAGAGCCTGCGGGACCGCTTACCGTTATTATAGCATATCCCGCCCGCCTTGACAAGCCCCAATGCCCCCAGAGAACTGTGGAACATCTTTCCTTACGTCACACAGACAAATCCTTTTCCCCCATAAAGTATTCCACGCTGACCCGGTATCCCGCCTTTCCGTACATTTTTACAATCTGCGTATAGGTGTAGCCCAGACAGGCGCGTTTTAATCCCAAATCCTTTAGATATTTCGTCCCCACCTTGACCATATTGGTGGCGACGCCCTGGTTCCGGTATGGGCGCGCGGTGGCTGTGGCTCCAACGCTCCCCATACTTTTCCCATGGTCGATGTACAGCAGAATCGCGCCCAGTACCTCCCCATTCTTTTCGGCAATGACAATAGGGCGCTGGGTATCCTTTTGGTAAAAATTTTTGTTCTGGTAAAACCGGAGGAATTTCGGCTCCGCGTCGGAGACACAGCGGACCACCTGTTCCAAGTCCTCTGGTACGGCCAGCCGGTAGGTCGCCCCGTTCCTGGTTTCCCCGAGAAAATGGTCCATACAGGGGAAATCCTCCAGCATCTGCTCCATGTCAAAACAGCCCATGTCCCCCCAGGAATGACGGTAGCCCCTTTTTTTGAAAAAATCATGCGCCCCTTCATTCATGGGAACCCCCGGCATAATATATTCCTTCCCTGTGCCCAGGGTCAGTTTGGAGACGCCTTTGGACGCCGCGTACTCCTCGGACTGGGCCAGCAGGCTGCTGCCGATGCCCTGGCGCTGAAAAGGTTCATCTACGCAAAGGAGATAAATGGTACTGCCGTTGATTACCGAAACGCCGGCCAGGGCTTCTCCTGCTCTGTGCAGGATAAAATGATTTTCCGGATCACTTAGTATTTCCTTGACAGTTTCCTCGCCCCGCTCAATATAGGGAAGGTTTCTTTTGAAAAGCCGGTAAATTTCATCAATCATGGAGTTCCCCTCCTAGTTTTTTGTTCCAGGAAAAATGCTGCTCAACTTTTTGGACAGTTTCCTCTACTGTGCTGCTGCCGTCCCGCTCCAGCCAAAAATACGGGCTGCTTTTGATTGCTGCTATTCTTTCCAAGTTGATGCTTTTTAACGTTTCGCTGTACAAGTCTTTGGCTTTTGCGGGATTCGACGCGCTGTATACAAAATTTCGGAAGTCCTCATGGTCCGGGCGGTTACAGTAATCATCCGCCAAATTCCGGGGGTCCCTGAGCAAAAAGACAATTCTCCATGGTTCAGTGAGCCGGGACGCCTCTTCCATAGTCAGGTGGCAGTCGCATAATACCGTTCGGTTTTGCGAAAGCCGGATCAAATCCAGGATGACAAAATCCAGCTGTTCCCGGGTGCTGCCCAGCAGCCACTGCTTATATTCCCGGACGGTGCGGCCGAAAAATTCATCCGCGTCCCGGAACTGCCGGTTCATAAACGGCTGGAATTCCGGACTGGACAGCTGCCGGTGCTTCGGAAACTGGGCGTCCACATCATAAACCACAAAAGAATGCCTTTGGGCTAACTCCCTGGAAATGGTGGTTTTGCCGCCGCAGGGAGTCCCGGTGATAAAATACACGTTCTTTAAATACGCTTTGACGGCGTTATCCTGAAATGTCATTGCAGAAATCTCCTTTATGAAATCGTTTTTGGAATAATTTTCCGCATAAAACGATTCCAAACCGTTCTATGCGTTCAGAGATTTCTTAATTTTAAAAACTGCACCATTTTTATTCCTCCATGTGAACGCATTGTCAAAATATCTGATATTTTATAGGCGTAGCATCTTATTTTATTCATTATACGCTTCTTTCGCCGGGATTGTCAACAATGAAAGTTGTACAAAATATTACGAATTGTATATTGATCCTCTAATACACAAAAATAGCTCTTGACATACTATGCAAAACGAAGTATATTAAAGTTAATACAATGCGTTGCATAGTATGGGAAGGAGGAGCTTATGGACACACAGCGGAAAAAAGGGCTGCTGGATATCTGCGTTTTGGCGGTGCTCCGGGCGGGGCCGTCTTACGGGTATCTGCTGATCCGGGAAGTGTCCCAGTGCATGCCCATTTCGGAATCCACCTTATACCCGATTCTGAAGCGGTTGGAGGCATCCGGATGTCTGACCACTTACCAGCAGGAGCACAACGGCCGCACTCGGAAATATTACCGGCTGACCAAGGCCGGGGAAGAACGCATCCGGGTGTTTTTATCGGAATGGGATGAAATGCAGAGGATTTACCGGTTTGTAGAAGAACGAAGCCAGGAGGGATTGCAATGACAAAAGAAGCGTATCTGAAGGCGTTTTTGGGGGCGCTGGAGCCTCTTTCTGACGACGAACGCCGGCAATTGCGGGACTATTACGAGGAAATGCTCTGCGACGGTCTGGAGCAGGGGCTGACGGAGGAGGAATGCGTCGCCCAGTTTGGGGATCCGGTCGAAGCTGCGGCTCAGTTCCGGGAGGAATATTCCCAGGAATCCGGCGCAGCCCAGCAGACTGAAAGCGGCCTTGTGCCCATGAACCGGCCCGCAGGGGAATTCCACACCCTGAACCTGACGGCGGAGGACCTGCGCATTGAGGTGGAGCCACGGCGGGAAGCGGATTTCCGCATCGTCTTTACCCCGGATCCGGAGGTGGACCTTATCGAAAGCGAAGAACGGGACGGCGTTTGGTACTTCCGGCACAAGCTGAAAAAACGCCTTTTTCGGGGACTGTTCGGCTTTTTCAGGCGAGGGGATTCCGTTTTGACCGTCCAGGTGCCCGCCTCTTTTAACGGGACGCTGCTGATTCAGACCAGCAACGCCAAAATCCATTACAGTTCCATCCAGAACCTGCCCCGGATTTCCTTGATTTCCTCCAACGGCAGCGTAGAAGCGGAAAATGCCGGTGCGGAGGATTTTTACTGCAAAACCAGCAACGCTCATATCCGGCTTACAAAATTGCAGGCATTGGCCGGCGGAAAGCTGGAGGCCGTCACCAGCAACGGGAAAATCCAGGGGGACGGCCTGGGGTTTGGACAGGTTTTCTGCAAAACCTGCAACTCCGGCATCAGTTTCTCCCAGGTATCCTGCGAAAACCTGGAAGCCCAAACCAGCAACGGCAGGGTTGACGCCCGGGACTGCGCCGCGTCCCGTCTCATCTCCCTTATAAGCAGCAACGCTTCGGTTATTGGGGAGAATCTCCAAGCGGACGCCATTACCCTGACCAGCAGCAACGGCGGCATCAGCGTGCGGGATTTGTCAGGCAGCCACATTGCCCTTCGGACCAGCAACGCCTCCATTACCGGCACAGTTCGGGGCGATATGCGGGAATATGCCACCGAGGGCAAAACCAGCAACGGTTCCTGCAACGTCCCGAATCTCCGGTATCCGGACCAGCAGAAGGATTTTTCCGCCGTCACTTCCAACGGGAAAATTCACGTGGATTTCCAGCCGTAACGAAGGATCTCGCTAAATTTTTTAAACGCGAAATTATTCAAAAGAGGAAAATGGAAAGTTTTCGTCCACCTTTTTTAAAAGGTGGTGGAATTCCATTCCGAGAACAAAGTTCACGGCGGCAACGCCTTTGGTCGCCCATCGCAATGGGCGAAATCCAATCTCTTCGCGGCTCGGCCGCGAACAAAAAAAGAATAGCGAGCCCGCAGGCTCGCCGCGGATGCAGTCATCAAGCCAGCTTGATGACGCGCGCTCGGATTTTGCTTGCAAAATCTGAGTTTGGAATCTTCTAAGATTTTTCCACGGTGCATTTGCGTCAGCAAAGCGTAAGCCTTTATGTAAAGAGCAAGGGCGTACTCTTTTTGATATTCTAAGGCTCCCAGCCATAAAGCCGGGAGTTTTTCTTGACATTTTGGGGAAATCTGCTATACTAAAACCAATCTGCCGGACGGCAATGCAGAAGGCGGAAGATGGAAAAAGGGGATGGGCAGAGTGATGATAGAGGAAAAACGGGTGTGGCTCCCTTACCGTTCCACAGAACCGGAACAGCTTGCCCGGTATTTGGAACAGATGGCCGCCAAGGGGTGGTACCCGGAAAAAATCGGCGGCTATACCGCCAAATTCCGCCAGGGCAAGCCCCAGACGCTGCGGTACTGCCTGGATTTTCCTGACGGAAAGTACGATGAAAAGGAACTCCAGAAATATACGGCCCAATTTGCCGGTTCCGGATGGCGGTTCCGGCTGAGGGCTTCCGACGGCTGGCTTTTGTTCAGCGCAAAGGATCCGGATGCCAGGCCCCTTCAGGCGGACCCGGCTTTGGCTGCCCGGAATTTTCAGAAATTTTTCCGGAAAAGATTTCTGGGCAGCGCCCTTTCGGTTCTGCTTTGGCTTTTTTGGGCCTTTCTGGATCTGGGGGTCATGGGGAGCCGGACGGTCCGGTTCCTGGCTGGTTGGAACACCATGCTGGAATTTTACTGCGTCTTTCTTCTGCTCCTTATCCTGGTTTTCCTGGCTTGGAACGCCGCCGGAAATTTGCGGGGGTATTTTGCCGCCAAAAAAGCTATGAAAAACCAGGAGATTTTGCCGGAAATCTCAGAAAAAACCATCCGCTGGCGGCTTTGCCGGAGAAAAGCCCTCCTTTGGGCGGCAGAGGCAGCGCTAGGCGTCAGCCTGATTTACGACATCTGGGCAGGGAATTTCCGTCCCGCCTGGGAACAGTGGGCGGCCATGGGGATTGGCGCGGCTGTTGTAATCGGAGGATTTTTCCTGAAAAAGGAATGGCTGGACGGGCTGATACGGAAAATCGCGTGGGGCGCGGGGGCTGTCTTTCTCATTTTGGGCATGGCGCTTTCCTACCCCCTTTACCGGATGGAGCCGGTTCCTTTTACAGAAAATGACCCGGTCATTCAGGTGGAAGAACTGCTGCCCGGGGCGGAGCTTCATCAAAATGACTGTGAGTATGGACACACGCCCCTTTATGAACGCTGGGAGGTCCGCCAGTCCGGCGGCGTCCCGGTTTCTGAAAAGGAATCCCAAGGCGTTACGGTTTATTATACGGCCTACCGGGCCGCCAACGAGGCCATTGCCCGGCGGCTGTCTCAGGAGGAGCTGGAAACGGATTTGGCCTTGTTCCCGGATATGGAGCGCGTTTCCTTGGACTGGCCGGTGGAGGAGGCCTGCCTGCTTTCTGATTTCCGGATATACATTCGGGATGGGAACTGCGTCATCAGCATGTCCCTTTTGGGAACGACGCCGGAAGAATTAAAGCCCCTCCTTTTGGAAAAGCTGGATTTGATGCAGAGTTCATAATAAAGGATTTATACAGAACAAAACGCCCCCGTAAAAACGAGGGCGCAGCCTGTCGAAAAAGAGAGTATGGCCTGGCAAATTGCACAAAGAGGTGTTGTTT
>ERZ1643249.5493-NODE-5493-length-10145-cov-5.145391_pt1 | contig 10145 bp, 9 predicted proteins | sample MGYA00579263_ERZ1643249 | MGnify/ENA primary metagenome ERZ1643249 (study PRJEB29033, sample SAMEA4952264) | chicken gut metagenome | biome: Broiler Chicken; feature: Gastrointestinal Tract; material: Caecum | place: Ireland | collected 2018 | study: Broiler...
GCACCATCCGCATCCCGGTGCATATGGTCGAGACCATCAACAAGGTCAAAAAGGTATCCAGCCAGCTTTTGCACAAAAACGGCCATGAGGCGAGTGCGGAAGAGATTGCAAACGAGCTGGACATGCCCATTGACAAGGTGCGGGAGATCATGCGCGTCGCGCAGGAGCCGGTCTCGCTTGAGACGCCGATCGGGGAAGAGGAAGACAGCCATCTCGGCGATTTTATCCCCGACGACGAAGCGCTGGCGCCGGATGACGCCGCATCGCACATCCTGCTAAAGGAACAGCTTTCAAACGTGCTGTCCACGCTGACGGACAGGGAGGAAAAAGTGCTCCGCCTGCGTTTCGGGCTGGAGGACGGCCGCTCCCGCACGCTGGAGGAGGTCGGCAAGGAGTTCAACGTCACGCGTGAGCGCATCCGCCAGATTGAGGCCAAGGCACTCCGCAAGCTCCGCCATCCGAGCCGCAGCAAAAAGCTGAAGGACTTTTTGGACTGATATTTGACATCCGGCTTAAAAAGGGCTATAATATATATCTAAGAGGTATAGTTTAACCTGCGGGCCAGCTCCGGCTATTTGTCCGCGGGCGCTGCTATGGCATCAATATGGGCCGGAGGGAATCAGACAGTATGCATATAACACTTGAATCGGACTATGCGATCCGGATCATCTTGTGCCTGGCACGGCGGGGACGCCGGACGGACGCCGGCACTATTGCGGAAATAACGGGGGTTTCGCTCCGCTTTGCGCTGAAAATCCTCAGGAATTTGGTCGGCAGCGGTATGGTGCGCTCTTTTAAAGGGATACAGGGCGGCTACGAGCTGAACCACGATCCTGCCGATATCACGCTGAAAGACATATTGGAAGTGGTGGAAGGAGAATACCATCTGAGCCGGTGCCTAGGGGGCGAATGCTGTAACCGTCCGGATAAGGACGATGCGGCGTGCAAAGTTCAAAAGGTATTCGGCGACATCAGCAGGACGGTCCAGGAAAAGCTGGACGCTGTGACGATTGCCCAGCTGCTGTAGCGGCGTTTTGAAATAAAAAGAGAAAGAACCTGCAGACGGAAAACGGCCTGCAGGTTTTGCTTTTTCCAAGCGCCCTATCAAAATGCCCGCTGCCCGCCTGCAAAACATGGCTGGGACTTAGCCGCCCGAGCCGTCCTTTTTGCCGAACAGCTCCTTGAGGCCGGCGAGCAGGATCAGTACGGCGAAAAGCTTCGATATCCATTCGTTGGACAGCCAGACTGCGCCTACTGCGCCGGCCGCGGCGCCGCCGAGCCCGGCCCAAACGGCGCTTTTTGCCGCCTTTGCGTCGATAAGCCCGCTTTTTTTGTGCTGGAACAGTGCAAGGGCGGCAACGGGGAGGAAGAAGAGCAGGTTGAAAAGCTGTGCGTCTTTTTGGGTAAGGCCGGCGAACAGTGTGAGATAGAGCATTAAGACAAAGCCGCCCCCGATCCCCATGGAAGCGCAGACGCCGGCTAAGAACCCGACGGGGAGAAGCATCCAATTCATCGGAAAAACAACCGCACAGCCGAGACGACCATAACGCCGCCGAAAATCCGTTTCAGCAAAGAGGGGTTGATCCGGCTGAGCAGGCGTGAGCCGGTATACGCGCCGGGCAGCCCTGCGGCGCAGGCCAGCAGGACGTCCCACAGCTCTGCACGGACGCCGCCGAAAAAGAGGAGGACGGCACTGAAAAGGGAGAGCGGCAGTGTGACGGCAATCGAAGTCGCATGTGCTTTTTTGGGGGGAAGGCCGCTTTTTTGGAGCATGGGTACGGCGAGCAGGCCGCCGCCGGCGCCGAAAATGCCGTTTAACAGTCCGGTGAGACCGCCTGTCAGCGCAAACCTTGACGCAGGTTTCATGGGTGTGCACTCCTTTCGCGCAAGTATGGCATGGCCGCCGGTTTGGGCGGAAGCGGCGGCCATGCGGTACGGTTATAGGATGGATTTTTTCCGGCGGTTTTATTCGCAAAGGGCAAAATTTCCGATGCGGGCAAGGGCGGCTGTGCGCCGTTTGGGCAAAAAAACAGCCCGTACGGGCTGTTTTAATCTGTATTATAGAAAGCGCGGCAATCAACCCTCCAGAAGCCGGCGCACCGCCCAGGAGGCGAGCATAAGCCCGGCTGCGGGGGGACAGAAGCTGATGCTGCCCGGGCTGTGCCGCCCGTTTTGCGTATCGCAGACAACAGGGCGCGGGGCTTCCGTCGAATAGAGCACCGGCTGCCCGGAAAGGCCGCGCTTTTTCAGTTCCCGGCGCATGACGCGCGCCAAGCCGCAGCCGCAGCCGGCGGTGTCCTCTATCACGCCAAGCCGGAAGGCGGAGGGATCCAGCCGGTTCCCCGTCCCCAAGCAGGTGATAGCGGGGATTGCGCGTTCCTTGCAGGAGACGGCAAGGTCAAGCTTGGCTGTTACGGTATCAATCGCGTCGATGACCAAATCGGGATGGAGCGAAAACAGCAGTTCTCTGGTATCTGCGCTGTAAAAGGCGTCCAGCTCAAAAAGGGAGCACCACGGGGCGGCTTGGCCAAGACGCCTTTTTGCAGCTTCCGTTTTGCGCAGGCCAAGCGTGCCTGCGGTCGCAAACTGCTGGCGGTTTAAATTGGTGACGTCCACCGTATCATGATCCATCAGGATGAGCGAGCCGATACCGCATCTGGCCAAAGCCTCTGCACAGCTTCCGCCTACGCCGCCCAAACCGACGACTGCGACACGTTTTGCGGAAAGCAGGGCTGCGGCCTTTTCGCCGATCAGCGCTCTTGTGCGGTCCAATGCATGCTCCATAACAGGGCACATCCTTTCTTTGGCAAGGTGTTTTTTTAAGCAAGCGGGAGAAGCGGCGGCGCTTTTTCGGGCATATAAAAAAGAGGCGTATTCACGCCTCTTTTGATCCGCCCTGCCGTTTCTGCACAGTAAGCTAAAAACCCGCGGTTAAAGCAGGTGGAAGCCTCCTTGTTGCGTTTGCGCTCCCAACGTCCGCCGAAAGGCGGGAGGTCTGCATCCCGGCACAAGAGTCCGGCCTCCGAAAAAATAGGTGTTGGATTTATATTATCCGTACAGGCGCACAGCGCAGAACATCATGCTGTTTTGTCAAAACGGAACCCCATACGCTCTGCACAGGGGGCATGCCGTCCGCTTTCTTTTATTATAACCGTAAACCGGACAGAAAACAATGGGAAATTTATTCGTCTTCGCCGTCAAAATACGCACTCAGCTTTTCTAAGAACATTTGGCCGATCCGCTGGTACTCTTCCTCATCGTCGATGGAGATCATGAGCTCTTCCCCGTTTTCATCGAGCTGGCTTTTTAAAACGATCAGCTCCGCCGTGTCGTCAAGGAGATCCTCCGGATTTTCGTAATACGGTATCAGTGCAAAATAGCGGTCGTCGTCCACTTCCATAACGTCAAGCAGCTCGAAGGTCTGCTCCACGCCCTCTTCGTCCACCAAAGTATACAGATCCGGATTATATTCTAATTCTTCAGACATGATATACATGCCTCCTTCCATTACCCGTTTAAACCTATTTTAATTGTACCGTGGGAAAGTTGCAATGTCAAGAGTCAGAAGTTTATTATTTCTTTTTAATAAAATAATAAAAAGTTCACATAAAAAACTGTTGACAATTTGGAGCTCTCGTGGTATAGTATAGACAGGATCAGAGAAGAGGATAAAGAAAAACAAAACAAGATCCTACAAAATTGAATAAAGGAGGATAGCAGAATGTGCTTAGATGAGCCAATCGGCCAGTTCCGTATGGAAAGAGCACAGGGATGCATCCGCTGAAATAAAAACAGTACCGGTTATAAAAAAGGGAGAAAACCTTCCACCGGTATAATCTCCACGATTAGATGATACAGCGGACAGCATCTCGCAGCAGAAGCTGGTTCGTTCTTTCCATACAAAAACGACAGCGGTGCATCCGCCGCGATAGAAACAGGATGCTTATGGATAGATGTTTCATCATCCGAAAAAATCTTTCCAAAAAAAGAGAAAAGGTGAGTCCGATGTACAGGTAAGCTGTATATCCAAACTACAGACGAAACAGGTGTTACCAATGAAATAAGTCAGGCGGCCTCTGTTATTCCAAATGAGGAAAAGGTGAGTCCGATGATTTGAAAACTTTCGTAAAAACCGAAAAAGGCGATACGAAAGGGTGCGTGACGATGTGTGCTTTAACAAAACGCAGGTTAACTGAAAAAACGGAAAGGAGAACCTCCACCGAACAGTTTAACCCGTAAGGTGCCGTGGCGGAGAACCGTCACGGGAGCTTAGAAGGGCATAATCGACAACAAACAAGTAAAACAAGAAATAGGTGTTACCAATGAAATAAGTCAGGCGGCCTCTGTTATTCCAAATGAGGAAAAGGTGAGTCCGATGATTTGAAAACTTTCGTAAAAACCGAAAAAGGCGATACGAAAGGGTGCGTGACGATGTGTGCTTTAACAAAACGCAGGTTAACTGAAAAAACGGAAAGGAGAACCTCCACCGAACAGTTTAACCCGTAAGGTGCCGCGACGGGCAACCGCCGCGGGAAAAAAGACACCGTCTGTATAACAACTGAATAGCGAAAAGCCGCTCCGGTTGGAGCGGCTTTTTTGCGCCCGCTCAAGGAAGCCGAAGGCAGGGATCCGGCTCCCTGCGGCAAACGGCCGTTATCCTGCGGTTGTAATCCTGCGAAAAAACGTGTATGATAAAAAGAGCAGCCCATTTTTATAAGGAGGGGTTTTATGGCACTGGACGGTGCTTTTTTATATCTGACAGCGCAGGAGATGCGCAGCGTGCTGATTGGGACGCGGGTGGAGAAAATCGCACAGCCTTCAAAAGAAGAGCTGGTTCTCACTTTCCGCCTGCGCGGCGGCAGCAGGAAGGTGCTGTTTTCGGCAAATGCGGCAAGTCCGCGCGTCCATTTTACAGAGCTTGCATTGGAAAATCCCAAATCACCGCCGATGTTCTGCATGCTGCTGCGCAAACACATCGGTTCGGGAAAGCTTTTGTCGATCCGACAGAGCGGGTTGGATCGCGTGCTTTCTTTTGTATTTGAGACCGTTAATGAATTGGGCGATCTTACTACGGTGACGCTGGTAGCCGAGATCATGGGGCGGCATTCCAACCTGATCCTGACCGATGCAGGCGGCAGGATCCTTGACGCCATCAAGCGCGTTTCCGATGAGGTTTCAAGCGTCCGGACCGTGCTGCCAGGCGGGACGTATCAGGCGCCGCCCGGGCAGGATAAAATAAACCTGCTGGAGGAAGAAGACGGCCCTGTCATGGCGCGGATCTTCAGCGCACGCACGCCGGACTGCGCCAAAGCCGTTATGCAGGCCCTTTCCGGTGTGTCGCCTGTCCTTGCAAGAGAGCTTGTGTTCCGTGCGCTCAAGGGACAGGACATTGAAACGGGACAGCTTTCCGGCTATTATAAAAACCGTCTGCGGGAGGAGGTCGCCAAGCTGCGCGAGACTTTGAGGACGGGCAAGGCGGCGTTTACCGCTGTGTCGGACGAGGAAAAAAGGATCCGGGAGTTTACGCTTTGCGATATTGAGCAGTACGGCGCAGTGAAGGAAAAAAGGCGCTATGAGTCGCCCAGCGCGCTGCTCGACCACTTTTATGCGGAGCGCGACCGGGTTGCACGGATGAAACAGCGGTCGCACGATCTGTTGAAGCTGCTTGTCAATACGACGGACCGCATTGCCAAGAAGCTTGCGTTACAGGAAGAGGAGCTGCGCACCTGCGCCGACCGCGAGCATCTGCGCCAATGCGGCGACCTGCTGAACGCCAACCTTTATCGGATGAAAAAGGGCGACCGCACGGTGACGCTTGAGAACTTTTACGAGGAGGGAAGCCCGGAAACGGTAATCCGGCTGGATCCTAGGCTGACGCCGGTGCAGAACGCGCAGAAATACTATGCGGAATACCGCAAGGCGGCCACGGCGGAGGATAAGCTTAAGGATCTGATGGCAAAATCACGGGAAGAACTCTCTTATTTAGACAGCGTATTCGACGCAGTGAGCCGTACGGAAGGGGAGAGCGAGCTTCTTGAGATCCGGGAAGAGCTGGCGGAACAGGGGTATATCCGGCTGCCGAAAAAGCAAAACCGGATGCTGAAGGCGCAGCCGCCGCTTTTGTACCGCTCATCGGACGGATTTCGGATCCTGTGCGGGCGGAACAACAAACAAAACGATAAATTGACGATGAAAACAGCGAAAAACTATGACCTTTGGCTGCATACGCAGGGGATTGCCGGTTCCCATGTGATCGTGGAGGCAGACGGGAAAAAGATACCCGACCGCACCATCACCGAAGCGGCAATGATCGCCGCGTACCATTCAAAGGGGCGGGATTCCGCACAGGTGGCGGTTGACTACACGCTTGTCAAAAATGTGAAAAAGCCGGCCGGCGCAAGGCCCGGCATGGTGATCTTTACGGATTATAAAACGGCGTTTGTCACGCCGGACGAAGCGGCTGTTTCCGCGCTTGCGGAGAACGGCGCATAAGCCGGGGATCAAAGGGCGCGTCCTGTTCAGGCTGCGCTTCGATGTAAGATATACGGGGTGTGAAAAAGGCTTGACACCTGTTTTTGCGTCCGTTATAATAAGAGCAATAAGGAACCGGCTTCGACGGGGAGGAGTACGTTCCGTTCTGCCGCACAGAGAGAAGATGGCTGGTGCGAATCTTTGGGCAGACGGAAGGGAAGGTAGCCCCTGAGCCTTTGCGGCTTGGGGCGTTTTTTATTGGAGAATTTGCCCGTTTGGGATGAGAGACGAAAGGGGAAAAGAAAATGGGAAAGACGATTCCGGCTGAGGCAGAGCGTATTTTAAACGAACGGTTCGGGCACGACGCCCTGATTGCGGTGGCAACGCTTGAAGACGGGCGGCCGTCGGTCCGCACGGTCAATGCGTATTATGAGGACGGCGCATTTTACGTCATAACGCACGCGATGTCCGGCAAAATGCGGCAGATCGCCGAAAATCCTGCGGTTGCGGTGTGCGGGGACTGGTTCACTGCGCACGGTACGGGCGATAATCTGGGGCATATCTGCGATGAAAAGAATGCGGCGCTGGCAGCCCGCCTCCGGAAGGCTTTCGCTGAGTGGTACGGGAACGGCCATGTCGACGAAAACGATCCCGGTACGTGCATCCTCCGCATCCGGCTGACGGACGGCCTGCTTTTGTCGCATGGGACAAGATATGAGCTTGCATTTTAAAAAGGCGCGCGAAGGGGCGGCCGGGCGGCCGCTTCTTGGAAGGCGTTTGGGTTAAAGAAGAGAGAAACGTATGAGAAAAGAACTTGCAAAAACGTATGATCCGAAGGGCTTTGAGGATCGGATCTACGACTTTTGGATGAAGGGCGGCTATTTTACGGCGGAGCGCGACCCGCAGAAGACGCCGTATACCATTGTGATCCCGCCGCCCAATATTACCGGGCAGCTGCATATGGGGCATGCGCTTGACGAGACGCTTCAGGATATTTTGATCCGCTATAAGAAGCTGCAGGGCTATTCCGCGCTTTGGGTCCCGGGGACCGACCACGCCTCCATTGCAACGGAGGCGAAAATCGTCGCCGCTATGCGGGAAGAGGGGCTGAGCAAAGAGGATTTAGGCCGCGAGGGCTTTTTAAAACGCGCGTGGGAGTGGAAAGAGACCTATGGCGGGCGGATCGTTTCGCAGCTAAAAAAATTAGGCACGGCCTGTGACTGGACACGCGAACGCTTTACGCTTGACGAGGGCTGTTCCAAAGCGGTGAAAGAGGTGTTTGTCCGCCTGTATGAAAAAGGCCTTATCTACCGCGGCGAACGCATTATCAACTGGTGCCCGGCTTGCAAGACCTCCATTTCCGAGGCGGAGGTGGAATATGAAGAGCAGCAGGGCCACTTCTGGCATCTGCGCTACCCGTTTAAAGACGGGAGCGGCTGGCTTGAGCTTGCGACGACACGGCCGGAAACGCTTTTGGGCGATACGGCGGTGGCGGTCAACCCGGAGGATGCGCGCTATCGCAGCGCAGTGGGGAAAACGCTTGTCCTGCCGCTGGTCGGGCGTGAGATACCGGTGGTGGCGGACAGCTATGTGGATATGGAATTCGGCACGGGTGTTGTAAAGATCACGCCTGCGCATGATCCCAACGACTTTGAGGTGGGCCTCAGGCACAATCTGCCGGTAATCAACGTGCTGACCGAGGACGCGCATATCAATGAAAACGGCGGGAAATACGAAGGGATGGACCGCTATGAGGCAAGGCGGGCGATTGTTGCCGATTTAGAGGCGGGCGGCTATCTTGTGAGGACTGAGCCGCACGCACACAACGTCGGGACCTGCTACCGCTGCCACACTACGGTGGAGCCCCGCGTATCCAAGCAGTGGTTTGTCAAGATGGAGCCGCTTGCAAAGCCGGCAATTGAAGCGGTGCGCAGCGGCGAAACCCGCTTTATCCCGGAACGCTTTGACAAGATCTATTATCACTGGATGGAGAATATCAAGGATTGGTGCATCTCCCGCCAGCTCTGGTGGGGGCACCGCATCCCGGCTTACTACTGCGCGGACTGCGGGGAGATGACGGTGGCGAAGGAAGCGCCGCAGGCCTGCCCGAAATGCGGCGGAGAGCACCTTTCACAGGATGAGGATACCCTTGACACTTGGTTTTCGTCGGCGCTGTGGCCGTTCAGCACGCTCGGCTGGCCGGATGAGACGGAGGATCTCCGCTATTTTTATCCGACCGACACGCTCGTTACAGGGTATGATATCATCTTCTTCTGGGTGGCGCGCATGATCTTCTCCGCCATTGAGCAGACCGGAAAAGTACCGTTCCGCACGGTGTTTATCCATGGCCTTGTCCGCGATGCCCAGGGACGGAAAATGTCCAAATCGCTTGGCAACGGCATCGATCCGCTGGAGGTGATCGACCAGTACGGTGCGGACGCGCTGCGGCTGGCGCTCGTTACCGGCAACAGCCCGGGCAACGACATGCGCTTTTCGGATGAAAAGATCGAGGCGGCGCGGAACTTTGCAAACAAGCTTTGGAACGCGACGCGCTTTGTCCTGCTGAACCTTTCGGACGAGGTGGCGGACTGCACGCTTCCGGACACTTTGGCGATTGAGGACAAGTGGGTGCTTTCACAGTACAACCGCTTGGTAAAGGAAGTTACGGAGAATCTTGATAAATTTGAGCTCGGCCTTGCGGAACAGAAAATATATGACTTTGTCTGGGACGTGCTGTGCGACTGGTATATTGAGCTGACAAAATCCCGTTTGCAATCAGGCGGCGAGACGGCCATATACGCGCAAAGGGTTCTGGTTTTCCTGATCTCCAATACGGTGAAGCTCCTGCACCCGTTTATGCCGTTTATTACGGAGGAGATCTGGCAGGCGCTTCCAACGGATACAGAGAGCATTATGAAGGCCTCCTGGCCGGTGTACGACGCTGCGCTTGATTTTTCGGAGGAAGAGCGCGCGTTCGCCCGCGTTATGGAGGCGATCCGGGCGATCCGCAATACGCGCACGGAGATGAACGTGCCGCCGTCCCGGAAAGCGGCGGTCTATATCGCAACGGACTTCGAGCAGGTTTTCCGCGACTGTGCGCCGTTCTTTGAGCGGCTCGCCTCGGCGTCCGGCGTATCCGTGGCGCGGGAACAGGCGGTGGAAGGCGCGGTGCAGATTGCGACAGGGAGCGCGCGCATCTTTCTGCCGATGGACGACCTGATCGACAAGGACAAAGAACGCGAGCGCCTGACACGCGAAAAGGCAAAGTGCGAGAAGGAGATCGCGCTGCACACCAAAAAGCTTGCAAATGAAAACTTTGTCTCCAAAGCGCCGGAGAAAGTGGTAAACGATATCCGGGAGAAGCTGGCAAAATCGGAAGAACTGCTTGAAAAAATTGAATCGAGCCTTGCGGCGCTCCAATAAAGGGCGGAAAGGCTGAAAAGGAAAGACCGGCGGCGGGCCCCGTTTAACGGGCCCGCCGCCGGTGCGTTTCCATTCGGGGCAGGAAAGCGAAAAGGCATGAAGAAAGGGAAGGGATTGGATACTTTCTACATATTATCAATCCAATTATTGTATTATTTCAATATATACATGACAGTTTTCCTTTGGTATAATAAAGGGCACTGTAAAGTAAAAATGAAGAAATAGGACCCGAAAGCACAAAAAAGGTCTAA
>ERZ1643249.5494-NODE-5494-length-10145-cov-4.411794_pt1 | contig 10145 bp, 13 predicted proteins | sample MGYA00579263_ERZ1643249 | MGnify/ENA primary metagenome ERZ1643249 (study PRJEB29033, sample SAMEA4952264) | chicken gut metagenome | biome: Broiler Chicken; feature: Gastrointestinal Tract; material: Caecum | place: Ireland | collected 2018 | study: Broiler...
TAGGCGAAGGATGCAAAGGCGCTCTCACGCCGCCCCGCCCAACAGCTCCTCCACCGGGTCGGAAAGCCGCGCAAAGGTGCGGGGCTCTGTCTTATCCATCGAGACTTTGCAAAGGGAGATGGTGCCCCCCGCCTCCACCAGGTCGGTCCGTTCCTCCAAACGGCAGTTTTCGTCGAGCACCAGCGTCCACTGCGGAAGCCCGTCCCGGCACAGCAGGAGCGCCAGCGTCCCTCTCTGCACGCATTCCTCCGCACTGTATACTTCCGTCACGTCCCCCATCTTGAGGGTGATCTTCTGGTTTTCCGCTGTGATCGTCCAGCCGGAGCCGTCCGCCGCGCCCCAGCCGCCCCAGACGGCGTTTAGTACGTAATAATAGGAGATGCCTGTGCCGCGGTCGCCGTTTGCCGAAACATACTGATGTATCCGCCCCGCACCGTCCTGATACGTAACGGCGCAGACGTCCGGGGCGAGCCACTGTATCTTCCGTTCCCCGTCGGCCGCATAGGGAAACGCCCCGCGCTCCTTGGCAAAAAAGAAAAAGCGCCGGCGGTACTCTGCGGTTTCCCCGGACGCAGTATCCGTCTTAAAGACGGCTTCGCCGCCGCCTTCCGGCGGGCTGGTGACCGTCGTCTGCATAAACGCCGCGCTGTTTTGGTCGCAGACGACGGCGTTTAAGGCAAAGAGCAGGGCAAAAACAGCCGCGGCGGCCACGGACGCCCAGCCCGTGCGCCTTTTCCAAAAGCGCACGGCAAAGCAGGCGGCAAGCAGGCGGCAAGCAGGCCGCAGGCCGACAAAACAAGGCCCGCCGCCAAAAAAGCGCGCCGGTGCGCCGGCTTTTTTGGCTTGACGTCTTCCATATAAGATGCACTCCTTTTGCGCGCCAAAGCGTCCGCTTCGGCTTTTTCCTGCATGCGTCCGGCGGCCTAATCGGGTTTATCCGCAGGCTTGGGCGGGGCGATCCTGCGCACGACAAGCTGTGCGCACACGCCGGTAAACGCGCCCGCCAAGCAGCCCGACACCAAAAGGAACGGCAGGTACGCCAAAACGCCCCATCCCGCAATCAGGCAGGCGGCGGCGATCTGGCCGATGTTGTGGAAAACCGCGCCCAGCACGCTCAAAACCCAGAGGTATTTTTCGCTGAGCAGCCTTTTGAGCGGCAGCATGCCGACGAGGCACAGCATCCCGCCCGCCAAGCTGTACAGCATGGCCGCCATATTCCCGGAAAAGACCGCGCCCAGCAAGATCCGGATCAAGACGACTAGGAAGACCTCCCGCGCGCGGTAGTGATAGACGGCGTACACGGTGATGATATTGGCAAGCCCCAGCTTGACGCCGGGGATGGGAAAGGGGTTTGGGATTTGCAGCTCCACGACAAAGATGATCAGCGCCAGCGCCGTAAGCAGGGCGAGCTGCACCGTTTTTCCGGTTTTCAATATATGCGCCCCCTTCCCCTATCCGACCGTTTGATCCAGCTCGCCGCCGTCTGCAAAGCGGATGACGAGGCGGTTTGGCAGGCAGACGATCGGTGCGGCGGAATCGAGCCACCCCATCCTAACGCAGGTCTGGTCCGGGCACTGCGCTTTCTGCATATGGATCTGGTGGTCCTTGATCTCGATTGTATTGACGCTGCCGCCGTATACCACTTCAATAACGCGGTCCTCTTCCTGCGCCAGATCGAGCCGGTACAGCACCTCGCCGTCCTGGACGATCTCCACAAGCCTGCCCTCCGGCTGCCGCAGGACAAGGATACTGCCGGCCACGCCGGCAATCAGCAGCGCGCCCACCAGAAAATAAGGCCATTTCTTCTTCATGGGGCGATCACCCGCACCGTTTCTTCCCGCCCTTCCGCCAAGATAAAGCGCTCCGCAACGCCCTGCGTCAGGATAATTTCGTTTTGGTCGGTGACCAAGAGCATATCGAAGCCGCCGTTTTCCCGCCAGTATTCCTCCGCACCCTCTGCGCCCATGACGAACAGGGCAGTGGAAAGCGCGTCGCACATCTTCCCCTCCTTGCCGATAATGGTGGCGGAAAGAAGGTCGGTGTCCGCAGGATAGCCGGTGGACGGGTCTAAGATATGGCCGTAGATACGCCCGTTTTCATCTTCAAAATAGTTCTCATACCCGCCGGAGGTCACCACCGCCGCGTCGCTCAGCCGCAGCACGCCCAAGACGCCGTCCTCCCACGGGGCGCGGACGCCGATCCGCCAGTCCGTGCCGTCCGGACGGGAGCCCAGGGCCTGGATATTCCCGCCAAGGCTGATCATCGCCGATTCCACGCCGCGGGCTTTGAGCGTCTCGGTCACAAGGTCGGCGGTATAGCCCTTCGCCACCGCGCCGAGGTCAAGCTGCATCCCGTCGGGCACGGTCAGGCTCGTCCCCTCCAAGCGGATCCGGCCGTATCCCACATTTTGAAGCAGGGCGGTGATCTGCTCTTGCGGCGGCACCTGCTTTTGGTCGGTGGTAAAGCCCCATGCCGCAAGCACGGGGTAGATGGTCGGGTCCAGCGCGCCGCCGGTCTTTTCTGCCATCGAAAGGGCAAACGACAAAAGCCGCGCCGTCTCTTCGCTCACCGTTACCGTCCCGCCCGCGCTGTGGTTGGCCTGCCAGATCTCGCTTTCCTCATCGGTGACGGACCACAGCGACTCTGCCTGCCCGATCAGGGCGGCTGCCTCCTCAAGCGCCGCATCGGCCTCCTCCCCATAGGCGGTAAGCGTCATATAGGTATGCATGGCAAAAAGGGAGCGCTCCGCTTCATGCCCGTCCTGCGGCGCGCTGCATCCATACAGCGCGGCGGACAGCGCCAGCAGGCATGTAAAAAAGCCGGCACATCGTTTCAAGCTCTCATCTTCTTTCTGAAAAAACGGCGTCCTTACATCCGGCCGCCGCTTCGATACTCTCCGGGGCTTTTGTCCTGCATATCAGGATACTATATCCTTTAATCTATGTCCAGCCCCATTTTTTATACGGCGGTCCCTTTCGAAAAAGCCGCGTTTCCTTTAAGAAAAAACAGATAAAAAAAGCGTTTGCCCCACCGGGCGGTAAGGGCGCATCCGGTGCGTCAAACGCTTTTTTAAGCAAAACGCCCCAAAAGGGCGGTTTACCCTGTAACGGCGGCCGCTTTTTTCCCAGAGCGCCGCAGAAGCAGCCGCTGCACGCCATAGGCGGCGCAGGCAAACAAGACCATCATGCCGAAGTATTCCGCAAAAAACAGCGCCAGCGGCTGTTCCAAGTCGAAATACACAAACTGGCTGCGCAAAAACAGGTAATCGGCAATGCGGTGCTTTACAAAGGCGTAGACGCCGAAGCCGCAGCAGAGCAACGCCGCCGCCCGGAGCGCCCACTTGCGGACGGAGGCGGCCGTTTTGGCGCCCGCCCGTTTTTTGGGCAGCATGCTGATCACCATCCCCCAGTGCAGGCCCGCATGGACGCCTACAAGGACAAATCCCCAGTACGCGGACAGCATATGCAGGATACGGGCAAAACGCATCCCGCCGCTAACCGGCAGAAAGCGGAACACCTCTCTGGAAAGGATCACCCCGCTTACCATCAGCCCGAGCATGCAGGCAAGCAGAAGGAAATTGACAGCAGTCTGCAAGATCCGGGCGGCCGGCCAGCGGCCTTTCCCCAAGCCCCTGTACCAGCGCCAGTTTAAGGCGTGATGCAGGATAAACAGCGCGAACAAAAGGGTCCCTACCCATTCGTGCGCCGTCTCGCCGATGAGCAGATACGCCGTCTGGCAAAACATCAGGGCCGTCATGACAAGGTCTATGCCCATTTTAACATATCGGTTCAGCCGCAAGGCCTTCACTCCCCTTTTCCCCGGCAAGGCCGGCCCGCGCGCCCGTTCCCGTTTGGGAAGGGCGGCCGCCTATTCGCTGAAATAGTGCAAAATCTCCTGCATCCGCGCCGACTGCCCGACACGGAAGGGGCAGCGGGCGTCGCAGTGCCCGCAGTTTATGCAGCTGCCGGCCTTTTTCTCCAAGGCGGCATAGTGGCTTTTGGCAAGCGCATCCCCTGCAAGCGACAAATCGTAGTACTTGTTGATCAGCCCCACGTCCAAACCGGCCGGGCAGGGCTGGCAGTGGTTGCAGTACACGCACACGCCTGCGGCCTCCTGCGGGGTAAACGTCCCAAGCACGGAGTAGTCCTTTTCCTCCGGCGCGGCGTGCACAAAGCCCAAAATGCGCCGCAGGTCCGCGCAGTCCCGCACGCCGGGAAGCACGGTGAGCACGCCCGGCTTGTCCAGCGCGTACTGGATGCACTGGTACTCCGTCAGCGCCCGGCCAAAGGGCGACGTCTCAGCGCGCAGCAGCTGCCCGCCGGAAAACGCCTTCATGACCGAGATGCCGACGCCCTGCGCCTCACAGCGCCGGTAGAGCGCCTGGCGCTCGCCCACCCCGCCGACGGCGAATTTCCCTTCGCGCCGGTAGTCGTAGGCCGGGTTGATGCTGAACATCAGCATATCGAGGACGCCCGTATCCAGCGCCATGTTCGCCACGGCGGGCGTGTGGGAGGACATGCCGATGCGGCGCACCACCCCGTCCCGTTTCAATTGCAGGACATAGTCGAAGATCCCGCCGCCCAGCACCTTCCGAAGGTCGGCCTCCTCGTCGATGCAGTGCAAAAAGCCAAAGTCGATATAATCCGTCTTTAAGGCGTTTAACTGCCACTCCACCGACCGCTTGACGGCGTCTAAGTCCGTCGTCCAGCCGTATTTTCCGCTGTGGTAGTCGGCGCCGAAATGGATTTGGAAATAGACTTCCTTCCGCCGCCCGGCCAGCGCGCGGCCAAAGGCGGGGAAGGGCGCCGCGTCGGCGGACGCCATATCGAAATAGTTGATCCCGTTTTGCACGGCCAGTTCGACGGCCGCTTCGATTTCCCTGCCGCCCGAAGCGCCGATGGAGCTTGTCCCCAAGCCGATGACGCTGATCTGTTCCCCGCCGTGCGGCAGTTTCCGGTATTCCATTGTGGATCCCTCCTGTTGCGTTTTGTCTTTTATCTGTCAAAGCCCCGTTTCAGCAAGCGGGGCAGGCGGCGCGCCGCCTCAGCTTACATATCCGAGGCCGCGGAGCCACTCCTCCACCTTCTCCTGCGCGTTTGCGGCGTCCGTACTGCGGACGGACAGCCCCTCTGTCACGTCTGCATCCGGCTCCATGTCCGCAATGGTGCGCACAGTACCGGAAAACCCGCTGCCGCCGGACGTGACAAACGGCACGACCGTCTTGCCGGAGAGGTCGGCTTCATCCAAAAAGCTGTACACAGCCATGGGCATGTCGCCCCACCAGTTGGGGAATCCCAAAAAGACGACCTCGCAGCCGTCTAAGCCCTCCGCGAAGGAGGCGAGCGCCGGGCGCGCCCCTGCGTTTTTCTCCTCCTGCGCTTGGTCGAGCGTCGCGTCATAGGTATCCGGATACGGCTCCTCCGTCCGGATGGGGAGCAGTTTTGCGCCGGTGGCTTCGGCAATCACAGCGGCGACAACGCCGGTGCTGCCTGTTGTCTCCCCATTGTAAAGCTGGATGCTCGCCGAAGCGGATGCGTCTGCGCCCTCGGGCAGCGCCGCATTCTCGGCATAGCTGAAATACACCACTGCCATAGAAGGGCCGTCTCCGCCTTCCTGCGCCGCCGCAGATTCCTCCCGGCTTAAAACGGAAGCGCCTTCCTCCGCGCCCGGTGCGGCGCTTGCAGGCGTCTCCGGCCCGCCGCACCCCGCAAAACCAAATGTCAGCGCGCCCGCCAGAAAGAGCGCGGCCGCTTTTTTCCCTGCCGCCTTTGCCATCGTATTCCTCCCTGCCCCGCGGCCGCCTGTCCCTGCGGCGGCCTTTTTTTATTCCGTCTGGTTTTTCAGTTCATACAAAAGGTAGTCCAAATGGTCTAAGAGCTGCTGTTTTTCATGGATCTCCTCCAAAAGCCGGCACCGGCATTGCCGCAGAAGCCGCAGCCGCTCCTCTTTCGCGGCCGCGCCCTTCTCCGAAAGCGCGCAGAAGCGCTTGAGCGCGTCCATATCCATGCCGGCCTTTGTCAAAAACTGAAACTCGCAGGCACGGCGCAGCTCGGACTCGGGATAATCGACGGCGCCGTTCTCCCCGGCTTGTCCCTTGAGCAGCCCGTTTTCCTCATAAGCCAGCAGCAAGTCAAGCCGCAGTGCAAAACGCCTGCTCGCCTCCTGTAAGACCATCCGTCCGCCCCCTGTCCAAAAAATACAAGCGTAACAGGGCGTCCCTGTTACGCTACCATTATAGGGCAGAAAGCACGGTATGTCTAATACTTGCTTTTTATAAAGAAGCATGCTCTGCGGGCATGCTGTGCGCCGCCCCTTCCCCTTCGCGGGAGGCCTCTTCTTTTTCATACAGCGCCTTTTTGACGTGCACGATGAATTTGGAGGCCGCCAGCCCAAACGGCTGCCGCCGCTTCCACGCCAGCGTGCAGGCAGCCGTCAGCTCCGGGTACAGCGGGCGGCAGACGACCCACCGCTTATCCCAAAAGCGGATGGAGCCTTCGACAATCAAAGCGTAGGCCAGCTTGTTGTAAACCATGACGGCGCTGTTTGAGGGAAGGTTGCTTGTAAAAAGGACGTTCAAGCGGTCAAACGCGCTGCCGAACCAGCTGGCAAGCTCGCTTTGCACGTTGAGCCTGCGCGGCAGGAGCAGCGGCTTGTCCTCCAGATCCGCCGCCGTGACGTACGGCTTCGCCGCCAAGGGGGAATCCGGCGGCATCACCGCCACCCACTTTTCCCGCCGGCTTAGACGGATAAAATCGTATTTTTCCATATTGACCGGCTCCATCAAAAGCCCGATGTCCGTCAGGCCGCGGTCCATGCGGTCGGTGATATGGTCGGCTGTCGCGGTGTACAGGTCAAACGACCGATACGACGCCCTCGACCGCCTCGTCCTGGAAGACAAGCTCCCGCTCCGTCTTGCTTACAAGCTCCAATATCTCCTCCGCGCGCCGCCGGAGGAGGAGGCCCTCGCTCGTCAGTTCGATCTTCCTTGTCCCCCTGTTAAAAAGCCGGACGCCCAGCTCCTCCTCCATCTGTGCGATCTGGCGGCTCAGCGTGGGCTGCGTGATGTGCAGCACGTCCGCCGCGCGCGTGATGCTCTCCTCCCGCACCACCGTCAAAAAATACCGTAAAACCCGGATCTCCATCGGCCATCACCTCAAAGATTATGGTAGCACAGAAGCCCCCGAAAGGCAACCGATTCCCGCTTTGCGCCGTCTTTCTGCGGGCGCTTTTTTGACGCGCGGCGCCTTTTTCGCATTTTTTTAAATTTCTTTTTGTATTTAGGGGCATTTTATGCTATACTGTATGTGTGCGTAATCTGTCTGCCGCAGGATCTGCTTTTTTTGTGCTGCGGCGTTTGCAATAAACCGAATAAACCGAATAAACCGAAGGAGCGGACGATGTGGAAAAATATATCATTCACGGCGGTGCCAGACTGACCGGCGAGGTGGAGATCAGCGGCGCAAAAAACGCGGTCGTCGCCATCCTGCCCGCCACGATCCTCTGCGAAGAGCCCTGTATTATAGAGAATATCCCCAATATCAGCGACGTTACCAGCACCGTTGATATTTTAAGCGAGATGGGTGCCAAGATCACCGTTCTCAATAAACATACATTGGAAATCGACGCCTCCGGCATCTATTTGTCCGAGGTCCCTTACAGCATGGCACGCCGCATGCGCGCCTCAAGCTATTTCATGGGCGCGCTGCTCGGGCGCTTCCACCACTCGAAGGTGCCGCTTCCGGGCGGCTGTGATTTCGGCGTCCGTCCGATCGACCAGCACTTAAAAAGTTTTTCCGCTCTTGGCGCGGAATACTCGGTGGAGTCCGGCGTCGTCGTTTTAAATGCCGAAAAACTGACCGGCGCGCACATCTATTTCGATATCGTCACGGTGGGCGCCACCATCAACGCCATGCTTGCCTCCGTCCTTGCAGAGGGCATGACCGTCATCGAAAACGCCGCCAAGGAGCCGCATATCGTCGATCTTGCAAACTTTTTAAACGCGATGGGCGCGGATATCATGGGCGCGGGGACGGACGTCATCAAGGTGCGCGGCGTCAAACGCCTGCACAGCGCGACGCACAGCATCATCCCCGACCAGATCGAGGCCGGCACCTATATGGTGGCGGCCGCGGCGACGCGCGGCGACGTTTTGGTGCGCGGCGTCATCCCGAAGCATCTGGAATCGATCACCTCAAAGCTTATGAGCATCGGGGTGTCCGTCACGGAGTACGACGAGGCCATCCGCGTGGTGGGCGACAAGCCGTATAAAAAAGCCAACGTCAAAACCATGCCGCACCCCGGCTTCCCTACGGATATGCAGCCGCAGATCGCGGTGCTTTTGTGCCTTGCGGAGGGGACTTCCCTGCTGACGGAGGGCGTTTGGGACAACCGCTTCCGCTATGTGGACGAGCTGCGCCGGATGGGCGCGCAGATCTCCGTAGACGGGCGCGTCGCCATTATTGAGGGGATCTCCCACTTTTCCGGCGCGCCGGTCAAGGCGACCGACCTGCGCGCAGGCGCGGCCATGATCATCGCGGGCCTTGCCGCCACCGGTACGACCGAGATCGAGGACGTGCGCTATGTGGAACGCGGATATGAAAACATCGAAGGCAAGCTGCGCGCACTGGGCGCGGATATCAAAAAGATCACCATCCCGGATCAGGCGGTCCGTCAGGCGCTTTGAGCGGCGCGGCGCGCCCGCCCGTCTTTAAAAAGGGGGTCTTGCAAGGCGGCCTTTTTTTCAGGCACGCCCAGCGGCCCGCCTTTTTTTGCGCCTAAATCCGCCGGTCCGGGGCTTACAGCAAAGGAGATTGACGTCATGTCCTTTTGTTATTCCCTCTGTTCATCCTCAAAAGGGAATGCAACCTATATCGGCGACAGGCAATCCGGCATTTTGATCGACGCCGGGCTTTCCTGCCGCCAGTTTACCGCCCGTATGTCCGCCATGTCGATTGACCCGCAGGCTGTCCGGGCCATTTTTATTACGCATGAGCACACCGACCACGTCAAAGGGCTGTTCCAGATCGCCAAGGCGCTGAACGTGCCGGTGTACGGCTCCCTTCCGACGCTGGAAGCGCTGATCCAAAAGGATCTGATCCCTCCCGGCGCGGTCCTGCACGAGATCCGCAGCCAGAGCGCCGTCTGCGCAGGGCTTTGCATCAAGCCGTTTTCCATCCCGCACGACGCGGCCGACCCGCTTGGCTACCGCGTCAGCCTTCCGGACGGGAAGGTCATGTGCTCCTGTACGGATTTAGGCTATGTGACGCAGGAGGTCTATGAAAACCTCTGCGGCAGCGATTTTGTCCTGCTGGAGTCGAACTACGACCCCCAGATGCTGCGCAGCGGGCCGTACCCTTACCCGCTCAAGCGGCGCATTGCATCCGACCACGGCCACCTCTCCAACTGCGACTGCGCCAACACGGTGGCGTCGCTGTTTGCGGAGGGCACCACGCGCTTTATGCTGGGGCATTTAAGCGAAAACAACAACCGCCCGGAATTTGCCTACCATGCGGCGCTGTCCGTGCTGAGCAAGGCGGGCGCGGAAATTGAAGAGGATTTTAACCTCTATATCGCCGGGCCGCAAAACCGCGGCGGCGTAATCGAGCTGTAAAGGGGGGCGCGCTATGCTGACCGTCCGGCTTGTCTGCGTGGGCAAGCTGAAGGAGGCCTATCTGCGCGACGCGCAGGCCGAATACGTAAAGCGCTTAGGCGCTTTCTGCAAAGCGGAAATCTGCGAGCTGCCGGAATACCGCCTGCCCGACGCCCCCTCCGCCGCACAGATCGAGAAAGGGCTTGAGGAAGAGGGGCAGCGGATCTTAAGGAAGGCCGGCGGCGTACTGATCCCGATGTGCATCGAGGGGCAGGCCCTCTCCTCCCCTGCGTTTTCCAAAAAGCTTGCGCAGTTCGCCCTTTCCGGTGAAAGCACGATAAGCTTTGCCATCGGCGGGTCGTTCGGGCTGTCCGATGCGGTGAAGGCGCGCGGGGCGCTGAAGCTCTCCATGTCGCCCATGACGTTCCCGCACCAGCTTGCGCGCGTGATGCTCTTAGAACAGATCTACCGCGCGTTTCAGATTTCGTCGGGCGGAAAATACCACAAGTAAAGGGCGCCGTCCTGTCAGCGCGGCTTTTTAAAGCGGGAAGGGCAC
>ERZ1643249.5497-NODE-5497-length-10139-cov-4.649345_pt1 | contig 10139 bp, 7 predicted proteins | sample MGYA00579263_ERZ1643249 | MGnify/ENA primary metagenome ERZ1643249 (study PRJEB29033, sample SAMEA4952264) | chicken gut metagenome | biome: Broiler Chicken; feature: Gastrointestinal Tract; material: Caecum | place: Ireland | collected 2018 | study: Broiler...
ATATTTGAAAAGGATGATTTTTTTGAATTTTTCTTTGGATATTTTTTCGAACATATATCCCCCGGCAGCGACATTTTTCAAAACATCCCGCAAAAATACATTTCTATTCTATCACAATACGCCGGAAATTGTCAAGAATTTCTTTACGATTCCCTGAACGCAAAACTCCCCTGCGGAATTTTCCGCAGGGGAGCGCTTTGTGCCAAAATCAATAAAAGGTGGCGAGCTGTTCGGCGGGCGGCGCGCATTTCTCCGCCGCGGACGCGACGAGAACGGGGCCTTTGCCGCGGTAAATCGTGTGCTTCATGAGCCGGATCGTCGCCGTGATCTCGATCCAGTCCCGCGTTTTCAGATCCATCTGCCTGGGCAGGATACAGGCGAGACCGCTGTACTGAATATCCGCTTCGCAGCAGGTCATGATATGCCTTCCCACCACGACGTTGTCGGGCGGCAGACGCTTGTCCGTAGCCACGAGCCCCTTGAATTTCACCGTCTTGCCGATGTAATCCTTCATGTTTTCGGACAGATCGCGGTAGAAAAAGGCGTAATCCCTGTCCTCTATCTCCACGACGGGCGCGTTGACGTCAAAGGGAAGGGGGTCCTCTATGTCGTCGAAATCCGCCTTTCCGTCCGGATGTTCGTAGACGATGTCCGCGCGGCGGGTGATGCCGCGGACGACTTTATGATACGCCATCTTGTCCGCGTCCGCGGGGAAGCGGTTGAAGACGACCATCTGCGTCCCCTGCACTTTGTCGTAGGTGAGCTGGCGCATGTTGGCGTTATAGGTCAGGAAGGTGGACGAATCGAAAAAGGTCATCACCTGCGCGAGCATCCACCCCTCCGGCATCGCCTCGTAAAAATCGTCCAGCATCCACATGCCGTTGTATTCCACGAGCACCCGTTCCGCCTGATACTTTTTTTGCAGGGCGGAAAGATGTTCCTGCGTCAGTTCCTCTTTGCCGTTCAATACCTCCACGAACGCCCGTCTGACCTTGAAGCGGGAGGGATCGTATTCCTCCTCCCCCTCTTCGGTCACGAGCAGGAGGGTGTTTTCCCCCGAATCGAAACGCTTGTCCTCCAGAGTTTCCTGAATAAACTTCGTCTTTCCCGATTCCAGAAATCCGAGAAAGAGATAGACGGGCGTCTCTTCGGGCGGCTGCCATGTATTCATTGCCCTTTCTCCTTTCGGCTTACGCCTTGAACAGTTCTTTGAGCGCGTCCTCTTTGAGATCGCAGCCGATCACGCACAGCCTGCCCGTGACCGCCGCGCTGCCGCGGCGCACGTCCGGCTCGCCCGGAACATAGTCGAAATGCAGCCACTCCCCTTCGCCCGGCACGATCCCCTTCGCGCGGAGCACCGTTCCGTATTTCTTCTCGTCCATGAGCGCTTCCAGAGCCTCTTTCAGCTCGCTTTCGCCGAAGCGGCGGGTGGTCTCCGTCCCCCAGCTCGCAAACACGTCGTCGGCGTGGTGATGCCCGTGCCCGTGATGATGACAGCCGCACCCTTCGCCCTCTTCGTGATCGTGATCATGGTCGTGGTGATGATGACAGCACTCGTCGCCGTCGTCCTCGTCGTGGTCGTGGTGATGATGGCAGCACTCGTCGTCATCATCGTCATCGTGGTCGTGATGATGGTGATGATGTTCGTGTCCGCCGTGCGCCTCCTCTTCCTCAAATTCCTTGCGCAGACGTTCCATTTCGGCGCGGAGGGAATCCTTCTGTTCCATGGCGGCGAGGATGTCCTTGCCCGTGAGGCTGTTCCAGGACGCCGTGACGAGGACGGCGGAGGGGTTATGCTGCCGCAGCATGGAAACGCAATTCGCGAGCTTTTCCTCCGAAATTCCGTCCGTATGGGAAAGGACGATGCAGCCGGCGCTCTCCACCTGGTCGTCGAAAAATTCGCCGAAATTCTTCATGTACAGCTTGCATTTACCCGCGTCCACGACCGTGCAGAAGGAATTGAGTTCGGCGTTTTCGAGATTCGCCCCCGCCACCGCCTTGATGACGTCGCTGAGCTTGCCCACGCCGGACGGCTCGATGACGATGCGGTCGGGGTGGTATTCCTCGGACACCTTTTTAAGAGCCTTGGCGAAGTCGCCGACGAGCGAGCAGCAGATGCAGCCCGAATTCATCTCGGTGATCTGAATGCCCGCGTCCTGCAAAAAGCCGCCGTCGATGCCGATTTCGCCGAATTCGTTTTCGATGAGGACGACCTTCTCGCCCGCATACGCTTCTTTGATGAGTTTTTTGATGAGCGTCGTCTTGCCCGCGCCCAGAAAACCGGAAAATATATCGATCTTAGTCATAATACACCTCGTATATTTATAAACGCCGAACCCCGTTTTTCAAACGCGGTCCGGCGCCCTTTTTCAAATGCCTTTCAGAATGCCCAGTTTCCGTCCCGGAAGATCTGCACCCGCTTGCCCTCCGCCGTGACGCCGACGATGGACAAATCCGCGGAGCCGATCATGAAATCGACGTGGATCATGCTGTCGTTGATGCCGTGTTCCTTGCACTGCTCGTTGGTGTAATTTTCGTACCCTTTCAGGCACTCGTTGAAACCGTGCCCGAGCGCGAGATGGCAGCTTGCGTTCTCGTCGAACAGCGTGTTGTAAAAGAGGACGCCCGAATTGCTGATGGGCGAATCGTAGGGAATGAGCGCGCATTCGCCGAGCATGCACGCGCCTTCGTCCATGGAGATCATCTGCTTCAACAGCTCTTCGCCCTTCTCCGCCCTGACCTCCACGGCTTTCCCGTTTTCAAAGCGGACGGAAAAATTCTCGATGAGCTGTCCCTGATAGGAAAGGGGTTTGGTCGCGTAGACGATCCCCTCTGCCGCGCCCGCCTTGGGGGAAGTGAACACCTCTTCGCTGGGGATATTGGGATTGAACACCCTGCCCTTCAGAGTTTTTTCCTCCCCGCCGGCAAAGATGCCGTCCTCATTGAGCTGCACTTTGAAATCCGTGCCGTTCTTGCTCTTGTATTCGAGATATTTGAGGCCGAGCGAATTGAGGTAATCGCAGCGCGCTTTCAGATCGGCGTTGTGTTCCTTCCACGCCTTCACGGGATTGCCGCCGTCCGCGCGGGAGGTGTAGAGAATGGTCTGCCACATCTTTTCCACCGCCTTTTTCGGGGGCAGATCGGGAAAGACCTTCTTCGCCCACTTTTCGCCGGGGACGGCGGCGATGCACCACTGATGCCTGTTTTCGATCGCGTCGCGGAAGGGTTTAAGCTGCGGATACTGGGCGCGGCGCGCCTTGCTCATCTTCTCCTGATCGACGCCCGCCATGCCGTCGGGGTCCTCCGATTCGATGAACAGACGGCAGGAAAAATCCTGCGCCTTATACTCCCACTTCGCCTTCTCCCAGGGGGTGAGTTCGGACAGCGTCTCTAAGCTGCGGTATTCCGCGTTGACCTTGCCGAGAGGCTGGTAGCTCCAATCGACATACACCGATCTGGCGCCCGCCTTATAGCATTCCTCCGCGACCATCGTCACGAATTCGGGCTGATCCAGCCCCGCCTGAATGAAGACCGTCTGTCCCTTTTTGACGTTGAGACCTGTTTTCGCGATGAGTTTCGCGTATTTTTTCAGTTGTGAAACGCGCATCTTTTTACTCCTTTTCCGCTTTCGCGATTTGTCTTTCGAGAATGTCCATGGCGTAATCCGTCGCCTTTTTCACGCTGCCCGCTTCGAAGGGAACGGACAGATTTGCCGCCCGGAGGGTGTCGAGATAGCCCAAAGAGCCGCCCACCTTGCAGAGGGCGAGATAGTCCCGCCAGCAGCTTTCGGGTGCCTCCGCCGCTTTTTTCTTGAATTCCATCGCCCCCATCGTCGTGAGGGTGTAATTGATATAGTAGAAGGGATAATGGAAAATGTGGATCTTGTGATACCACCATCCCCCTTTGCCGAAGAATTCGTCCCCGTCGTAATCCCGCCACGGCATATAGATCTTTTCCAGCTTATGCCATTCCGCCGTCCGCTCCGCGGGCGTCAGGCCGGGATTCTCGTAGACGATGTGCTGAAATTCGTCCACCGCCACGCCGAAGGGCACGAAGGTGAGCGCCTCCTGCAGGTGCTGGAAGCGGTATTTGTCCGCCTTGTCCCCGAAAAACAGCTCCGCATACGGATAGGCGAACTGTTCCATGGACATGGAATGGATTTCCGCGATGTCCGTCGATTCGTTCCACTGCGCGGCAAGAGGCTGGGTGCGCATCGCCATATATCCCGCGAACGCGTGTCCCATCTCGTGCGTCAGCACGTCCACGTCCCCCGTCGTGCCGTTGAAACAGGAGAACACGAAGGGCGCCTTATAATCTTCGAGCGCCGTCATGTACCCCGTCGAAGCCTTGTTGGGCTTGTTGTCGAGATCCATGAGTTCGTGTCCGAGCATGAAGTCGATGAATTCCCCCGTTTCGGGGCTCATTTCGTGGTACATCTTTTTCGCCTGTTCCACGAGATACGCCCTGTCTCCCACGGGAACGGCGTTGCCGTCCGGGAAGATCGCCTCTTCGTCGTAGCACATGACTTTATCGATTTTCAGCCGCTTTGCCTGCGCCTTATACAGCTTTTCGCAGAAGGGCACGAGCACTTCTTTTACCTGTTTGCGGAAGGCGGCGACCTGCTCCTTCCCGTAGTCCAGCCGCCCCTGCTGCATATAGCCGAGCGGGACGAAGTTTTCAAAGCCCATGTTTCTGCCCATCTCGTTGCGGATCTTCACGAGCCTGTCGAAAATCTCCTCCATCTCCTTTTCGTGCGCGGCGAAAAATTCCGAATATTTTTTCCACGCCCCTTTGCGCACTTCCCGATCGGGAGAGGAGAAATATTTTTTGATGCCGTAGAGGTTGCATTCCTCTCCCGCGAACGGGATGCGGCAGGCGGCCATGATCTTCTGATAGCGGTCGACGAGATCGCTCTCCTCCTGCATGAGGGCGATATTCTTCTCGGAAAAAGAATCGATGGACAGCTTTACGCTTTTGAGGAAAAATTCCCCGTATTCCTCATCGATCTCCCTGCGGAAGGGACTTTCGAGCAGGGCGACGTTAAACGCCTGCATGTACGGCATCACCTCGGGATAGCGGCGGTTGCAGTACCTGTCCTCCTCTTCGTAAAACTTGTCCGCCGTGTCGATCGTGTGGCGGACGGACGCGATCGTCACCAGCGTGGAAAGATGCCGGGAAAATGCCTCTTCTTCCCGCATGCACGCCTTGACTTCGCCGTAATCCTTCGCGCTTTTCAGCTTTTTGGTCATCCCGGAATAAAACGCCTTGGTCCCTTCAAAATCGGGGCGCTCGTAAGAGAGTTCCGAAAAGGTCGTAAATTCTTTCATATCTCCGTTTCTCCTTTGCCTTTCAGCCGATGAGGTCGTAATTGACGCTCTTGTAAAACAGTTCCCGTATCTTTCCCGCGTCCTTCGTCTGCCCTAAGATCCACATGAGTTTGGTGAGGATGCTCTCGTAGGTCATGTCGTAGCTTTCGAGCAGGGAAAATCGGTCTTTCAGCCCCCGCCCCACGCGGTAAATGCTCATGTCGCTCCCTTCGCTCTGCACCTGCGTGGTGACGACGAGAGTCTTGCCCTTGTCCTGCCATTTGCCGATGACGTCGTAAAAGCCGTAATATTCTCCGTCCGGGATCCCGCCCGTGCCGTAGCCCGAAAGCACCACCGCGTCGTTCAGGCGGAAACAGACGTCCAGAAGCCCGCTGTCCATGCCCGGCGTGAGGCAGACAAGCCCCACTTTCCGGTTGAGCGAAAGGTAAAATTCGGGCGTTTCCCGCTTGGGTGCGACGATATACGGGATGATCTTTCCGTCCCGGATGCGCGCGAGTTCGGGGAAATCCACGCTGTCGAAGGCGTTGAAGCTCTTGGTGCGGATCTTCTTCGCCCGCGTGCCCGCGATGACCTTCCCCTGAAAGACGATGACGACGTCGGACGCCGTTCCGGAAGCGGCGTACAGAAAACTGTCCCGCAGGTTGATCCTGCCGTCCGTATCCTCCCGGTCGATGGGCTTCTGCGAGCCGGTGAGGACGATGGGCTTGGGGGAATGCTGTACCATGTACGAGAGCACCGCCGCCGTGTACGCCATCGTGTCCGTGCCGTGGCAGACGACGAAGCCGTCGTATTTGCCGTAATTGTCCCGGATCGTCTCCGCGATCTTTATCCAATGTTCGGGGGTGATATTTGTGCTGTCGATGCTGAAAATCTGCACGCAGTCCGGCTCGCAAAAATCCCGGATTTCGGGCACGCGGGAGAGAAGTTCGTCGGGCGCAAGTTCGGGTTCCAGCCCCTCCGGGCCGCTCCGGGAGGCGATCGTCCCGCCCGTCGCTATCATGAGAATTTTTTTCATAAGATTATCCTTCCCCCCTTCGGGGAAATTCATACGAATATTATAGCCTTTTTCGGCGGGATAGTCAAACGCGGGAAAGGCATATTTTTCCGAAAAGGGAAATTTTTACGCCCCAAATGTCCCGTCAGCCCTCCCGGCGGCGCAGAATATCCCCTTCGGACAGGGAATACGGGCAGGAGACGCGGTAGATGCCCTGCACCAGCCGGGCGTCCTCCGTCTCGGCTCCCTCCTTGTCCAGAATGCGCTCCGCCCGGAAGGACTTCCGGAAATTTTCGCCCGGGGAGAGAACTTCCAGCACATCTCCCTTGCGGAAACGGTTGCGCATCTCCGCCAGGACAAAGCCCTCTTCGCTTCCCAGAACGTTGGCGATATAGGTGCATTTGCCTTTGGTCTGGCTGTTTTCGTAGCCCACCGTCTGCGCGTTGTCCCCGAAGGCGTACGCCGCCGTGTATTCCCGATGCGCCACGTCGTCCAGCTCGGAGGCGAGCGAGGAGACGTCCTCCCCGTCCATCGCGCGCCGGTAGGCGTTTATCACGGTGGCGAGATAGTATTCGCTCTTCATCCTGCCTTCGATCTTGAAAGAATCCACGCCCGCCCGTTCCAGATCGGACAGATGCGCGAATAAATTGAGATCCTTGCTGTTGAGGATATACGTCCCCCTGCCGTCCTCCTGAACGGGGAGAAAGCGCTCGGAGCCGTCGGAGGGGCGGGCGAGCAGGGCGTATTCCCGACGGCACGCCTGCACGCAGGCGCCGCGGTTGGAGGGTCTGCCGTCCAGATAGTCGGACAGGAGGCACCTGCCGCTGTACGAGATGCACATGGCGCCGTGCACGAAGGCTTCCAGCTGCATTTCGGGGACGAAATCCCTGATTTCGGAAATTTCCTTTACCGACAGTTCCCGCGCGAGAATGACGCGGGAAATCCCCTCTTCCGCCCAGAATTTCACGGCGTATTTGTTCGTCGTGTTCGCCTGCGTGGAGAGGTGCAGGGAAAGGGAGGGGGCGGCCTTGCGGGCGGCGTACACGACGCCCGGATCGCTGACGATGGCGGCGTCCGCGCCCGATTTTTCCAAAAGGCGGAAATAGTCGGAAAGGGCGGAAAAGTCGGCGTTGCGCGCGAAGATATTGACGGCGACGTACACTTTCTTTTTTGCCGCATGCGCGGCGGAAACCGCCTTCGAAAGTTCGCTTTCGGAAAAATTGTCCGCAAAGGAGCGGAGGGAAAACGCCTTGCCGCCGATATAGACGGCGTCCGCGCCGAAATACAGCGCGGACGCGAGTTTTGCCGGATTGCCCGCCGGGGCGAGAAGTTCTGCTTTCATCGTTCGTCCTTGTGTATGAGCACGGAAAGCGCCGCGCCGTCGCCGACGTCCAGCACGGACGTGACGAAATCGGGGTCGCGCGTCACCGCGTCGAGATATTCCCGTATCTTCCCGACGATAGAACGGCGCTTGGGGGGCGTGGGATTTTCCCCGCTCACCCAGCCGTACAGGAGGACGTCGTCCGCCAGAAGGACGCCGCCCTGCCGCAGCAGCCGTTTGAGGTCGAAAAGATAATGGATGTACTGCGCCTTGGGTCCGTCGAGAAAGATAAAATCGAAGGGACCGTCCATCATGGTGAGGATCTCGCCCGCGTCGCCGAGATGGCAGACCGCCCGCCCGGACAAACCGAGCGAAGAGAGGTTCTCTTTCGCCTGCCGCCACAGGTCTTCGTCCGATTCGATCGTCGTGACCTGCGCCTCCGGACAACATTCCAGCATCGCCGCCGCGGAAAGCCCCACCGCCGTGCCGATTTCCAGAATGCGGGCGGGGCGGAGGGCGGAGAGCAGGGTCAAAAGAAAATGCAGCGTCTCTTTGTCTGCGACGGGGATGCCCGCCGCGAGCGCCTCTTCCCGAAGGGCGGAAATCCTCTCCCCGACGGACGGGCGCGCAAGTTCCGCCGTGTATTTCATGGCTGACTTATACTTCCAGAACGGAAACGACGATGAGGGGCGACTGCTTGGTCTTTTTGAAGAGATAATTTTTCAGCGTCTTTTTGACAAACGCGGCGAGCTCCTCTTTATTGCCGTTTTCGTAATCGTACTGTTCCACCGCCTTGCGGACAATGGCGCGGACTTCCTTTTCCTCGTCCCGGTTGCCCGCCGAGACATAGCCGCGGCTTTCGATGACGGGATCGTTGATGACGTAATTGCCCGTCACGGCGATGGAGATGGCAAACATCCCCTCCGACGACATACGGAGCCTGTCCTTCATGACTTCGCTCGTCCCGTAGTCCTCGAATCCCTCTCCGTCGATGAGGCGGGTGCCCGCGGGGAAATTCTCGCCGAGACGGATGCTGTCCTCCGTCAGTTCGACGCAGTTCCCGATTTCGGTAATGAGGATATTGCGCGCCGGCATCCCCAGCTCTTCCGCGAGCAGCGCATGCCGTTTGAGGTGACGGTATTCTCCGTGTACCGGGATGAAGAATTTGGGATCGAGCAGATTGTGCAGGATCTTGTGTTCCTCCTGACAGGCGTGCCCCGAAACGTGGATCTTTTCCAGGCTCTCGTACACGACGTTGGCGCCCTTTTTATAGAGGTTGTTGATGACGCGGTACACCATCCTTTCGTTGCCCGGAATGGGGTTTGCCGAAATGATGATCGTATCGTTGGGACCGATCGTGACCTTGTTGAAATCCCCTGCCGCCATGCGGGTAAGGGCGCTCATCGGTTCTCCCTGCGTGCCCGTGGAGACGATGACGAGTTCCCCGTCGAAGAGGTTTTTGCTCCGCTCTATTTCGATGAGGACGCCTTCGGGAATCTTCAATTCGCCGATCTTGACCGCCGCGTCCACCACCTTGAACATACTCCTGCCCGAAAGCGCCACTTTGCGGCGGTATTTGACCGCCAGATCGATGATCTGCTGCAAGCGGTGTACGTTGGAGGCGAACGTCGCGATGATCAGCCGACGGTTCATGTTTTCCGAAAAGAGATGATCGAGCGTCGTGCCCACCACCGTTTCGCTCATCGTGTAGCCGAGCCGTTCGATGTTGGTGGATTCGCCCATATAGAGCAAAACCCCTTCCCTGCCGAGTTCGGCGATGCGCGGAAGATCGATGGGCTCCCCCGCCACCGGCGTGAGGTCGATTTTGAAATCGCCGCTGTGGTAAATCAGCCCGCACGGCGTGCGGATGGCGAGCGCCACGGCGCCAGCGATCGAGTGATTGACGTTGATGAATTCCACTTCGAACACGCCGAGTTTTACCCGTTCTCCCGGCTTTACCACCCGTTCGGTGACGCTTTGGATACGATGTTCCTGAATTTTGTTGTCGGCGAGCATCAACGTCAGTTTCGTCCCGTACACGGGAGTGCCGGGATTGAGGTCTTTGAGAAGATAGGCGATGCCGCCGATGTGATCCTCATGCCCGTGCGTGAGGAGAATTCCCTTGATTTTATCCTTGTTCTGTACGAGATAGGAAATGTCGGGCACGACGAGATCGATGCCGGGCATATCTTCGTTGTTGGGGAAGGTGATCCCCGCGTCGATGATGACGATGTCGTTCCCGTATTCGAGCGCGGTCATGTTTTTCCCGATCTCGCCCACGCCGCCCAGAAAGAGGATTTTTACCGGTCTTTTCCGCTTTTGCGCGCGCCCCCTCCTCTCTTCGCCGTCCTCTTCGGAGCCCGGACGGCGGACGGGCAGCCGGCGTTCTTCCGCCGCGGGATAGCCTCCGCGCGGAACGCGGAACTGCGCCGCGCGCGCGGAAGACATGGGCGTACCGCCCGTGCCCTTCCCGGCAGCCGCCCTGCCTTTTCCGTAG
>ERZ1643249.5498-NODE-5498-length-10137-cov-300.288633_pt1 | contig 10137 bp, 11 predicted proteins | sample MGYA00579263_ERZ1643249 | MGnify/ENA primary metagenome ERZ1643249 (study PRJEB29033, sample SAMEA4952264) | chicken gut metagenome | biome: Broiler Chicken; feature: Gastrointestinal Tract; material: Caecum | place: Ireland | collected 2018 | study: Broiler...
TCACCCATTCATCTGCTTTTTCCGGTGAAACCAAATTCATTCCATTAATGACATACTCTTCTCTTTTTCCGCCTTTTACTAAACCTTCAGCTACCGTAAACACTTTATTTTTCACTAATTTAAAAATATTTTTCATAAAACTACTCCTTTCCTTTTATCATATTCATTTAAAAAAGAAGTTTTACACTTCTAAAACTCGTCAAAAAAAGAAGTCTTAAACTTCTCCTATGACAATTATAACCATTGGTTTACACTCGGTCTCTTCGTATAAATATTTTCCAACCTTATCTCTAATACCTGATTTAACTTTATTAAAATCAACATAATTTCCTTTGACGTTTTTATTAATAACCTCTTCGGAAATCTTCACAACTTCTTTGATCAAATCAATATTATCACGGACATAAACAAAACCTTTTGTTAAAACCTCTGGTCCAGCTAAAATTTCCTTAGTTTTTCTATCTAAAGTTGCCGTAATAATGACAATACCATTATCACTGAGTAATTCTCTATCCTTAATAACTAAATCACCGACATCTCCAGCAGAAAGTCCATCAATTAAAATATCATCTACTGCTACTTTCATATCGTTATCGACAAGTTCACCATTTTCGAAATAAGCAACATCACCATTTAACTTAAGTAAAATATGATCACATTTCATTCCAATTTGTTTAGCCGCATTCGCATTAGCTACTTGTTGACGATATTCACCAATAACTGGCATATAATATTTTGGTTTCATTAAATCAATCATAAGCATCAAATCTTCTGATGAAGCATGATGTGATAAGTAATTGCGCTTATCTAAAACAATAGTATCGACGCCAATTCTAGCTAAAGTATCTAAAATCTTTGTCGCTGTTCCTTCCATTCCATCATCGATTGGTGAAACAAGGACAAAAGTATCTTTATCAGTAATCGTTACAAACTTATCATAACCTCTGACAATTCTTTTTAAATTAGAAAAAGGTCTTTCTCTTTCGTCGGAAATAATTACGATAATTCCTTCGTCATTTACATGTTTAATCGAACAAATTCTCTTGGCATCAAAATTGACATATTTCATATTGATTGCCTTTAAAATATTTTGTTCCATTCTTTTACCTAAAATAACGACATTACGTTTAGTATGTTTAATTTCATTAAATAATTCTTGAACTCTATAAATTTGAGTTTGATCGATATTAAGTAAAATTCTTCCATCGTGATTATTAATAACCTCGCTTATCGCATCAGCTGCCCTGTGGTTAGGTGAAGTAAATCCTTTCTTCTCCGCATAAAGTGATTCAGAAAGTAAACATAAAACACCTTGTTTACCAACATAAGCAAGTTTTCCAATATCCATCTTGTAAGGACCAAGCATTGTTGGATCAAACACAAAATTACCCGTATAGAATATTGCCCCATCTGGGGTATATAAAACATATCCAACCGCATCTGGAATCATATAAGTTACAGTTATTGGGAAAATACTATTTTTACCAAAATCAATCTTTTTGTGTGGTGTAATTTCTATTAAATTATTACTCTTAATACCATCACTTTCAAGTTCATCTTTAATAATCTCTAAAGTAAATTTAGTACCGTAAATCTTAAGCTCAGGAACCTCTTTTAAAATATCACATAAAGCTCCCATATAATTGTCATGACCATGAGTTATAAAAACTCCTTTTACTCTTTTAATATTATCTTTAATATAATCATAGTTAGGAATAATATAATCGACACCTAACATCTTATCGTCGGCATACTTTAAACCAGCATCGAAAACAAATATATCCTTGTCGACTTCGACAACATACATATTTTTCCCGTCTTCGTTTAAACCACCGAGCGCAAAAATTTTAATTTTACTCATTTCCGTCTCCTTTCTTTTTCGTTAAAAAGCTCTTCAATTATACCAAAAATATAATCAAAAAGCAATTATGATATAAATATATTATTAAGCTCTTTATTAGGTAAAAGCATCTCAAGCCCTTTAACAATCTTAATGTCGAAAGTTAAACTTCTATCTCTTAGCTTCTCCCCATCTATACACCAATTGTTTTTTGGATAATCTTTTAGTCTAATTTTTAAATTATCAGTTCTAAAGAAATAAAATCCTGGAACATTTTTAATTCCATTAGCCTTAAAATAATATAAACTCTTTATAATATCCTTCTTTGCCGTAATATTTGAAAATAAAACTTCAAACTTTCCATCATCCATTTTTACATCTTGAAAGACATTTATTCCAGCCATTCTTCTCGCATTACAAACAAGAGCAAAAGAATAAAGACCAGTATAAACTTCTCCATCAATCTCGTAACTCATCTCAAATAAATGAGTCTTCTGATTAAATGACTTTAAAGCATTAAACATATAAGCCATATAACCGAAATTCTTCTTAAGTTTTCTTGGCGTATTATAAGCCACGTCCGTAAATTTTCCAAGACCTGCGACATACACAAAAGGTTGATCGTTAATCATACATATATCAATACCTTTTACTGTACCTTCTAAGATCATTTTTAAATTTGTAATTGGATTTTTTCCAAGACCAAAAATTGCCCCCAAATCATTAGTCGTTCCAAGTGGAATATGTGATAAAAGAAGCTTTTTTGGTCTCTTAAAATTACCTGTTACAACCTCATTGAAAGTTCCATCGCCGCCAAGTGATACAACTAAATCAATATCGTCCTTTAAACTCATGATAATCTTCTTTGCATGACCAGAATACTTCGTATAATAAACTTCTGTCTCGTAATCATACTCTTTTAAAACATCTATCATTTTTTCGATAATCGGCTTCTTTTTATTGTGTCCACTATTAGGATTACAAACAAGTGCACATTTTTTCATCCCCATCACCACACCATAATTATATAGTAAAATTCCAAAATATACAAATTTAAAAAAAAAAAAACGAAACTATTTAGTCTCGTTTATCATATTTACAATATTCTTATAAAAGCTCGTCTTCATTTATATTTATCTTTTCTATCGCCTCTTTTATCTCTTTAGCTCCGCCAGCTGGCAAAATACCAAAAGGTGCGTCAGTTCCAAAAAAAATATGATCTATTCCATTCTCTTTTCTATATCAGTTAAAACCTCGTTATTTATAAAAGGCATAACCTCTTTTAAATCCGGCTTAATCTCAAGCATTTTTTATAAAACTCTGGTAGTAACACATGTGCATAAGCATCTATCATAAAACTACCTCACACTCCTTCCAAGTTCATAAGCTTCTTTTTTATATTCATCTTCTAATCTAGCTCCGACATAACCATGACCTTTGGCTAAAATTTTTCCTAAATTATCTAAATTCAAATAATCTATTAAAATATCTATATGTTTATCTATTGCCCGCATAACCTGATTATCATTATTCCATGCCGTCACAATAAATGCTGACTTTAAATGTTTTCTTTGAATCTGTCCATTTCGTGAATAAAACCTATCAATAGCTGTTTTAATCTGGGCTGAAAAACCGAAATAATAAACAGGAGAAATAAACACTATCATCTCGCTATCTAATATTTTATCTAAAATATGTGGCATATCATCTTTAAAAACACAAGGTCCATTCATACCACATCTATCACATCCGATGCAAAGATGAATATTCAAAAAAAGGTGTATCGAATCTTACGACATTATGACCGCTCTCTTCTGTCCCTTTAATAAATTCTTCTACTAAAGTATTTGAAGTACCTCTTTTATGAGGACTACCTGTTAAAACGACTATTCTCATTTAGTAACCTCATCTATACATTTTAAAGCATTAAGCGCTCTTGGATAACCGATATATGGAAGAAGCTGAGTAACAGTTTCGATTAAAAACTCGCGATTATTACCGACATTCAAATTACCTTGAATATGTCCTTTAACTTGTTGCTCGCATCCACCTAAAGAAATAAGCATTGCAAAAGTTAATACTTCTCTTGTTTTTAAATCTAAATAACCTCTTGTATAATAATCCCCAAAACAGTTCGCACTTAAATAATCTTGAATATGTTTCTCATCTTCCGGCGCTGTTTTTCGCATATTTTCAATATTCTCATCACCAAAAATAGATTTTTGAACCTTTAAACCTTCTTTAAATCTATCTTCATGACTTACTCTTATCCCACCTTTTACTGGAAGTTTCACTCCATTAGCCTCTAAAACTGCATTAGTATCGTAAATAATATCAAATACTCTTGCAATTCCGCAGTAAGGAACTGCTTGATAAACGATTTCCATAATCTCTTCTGGCGTAATTCCAATATTAAGTCCAGCAGCTAAAAATACCTTATACCTATCTCTTGTATTTTGGGCAATCATACTTGCCAAAATAACCATCCATCTAAGTTTCTTATCATAACTTCCATGGTCATAAACTTCATCAAACGCAAAATTCAAAAACGTCTCGACATACTCTGGATTAGTCTCCCCCATCGGTCTAGTCTCTCCAGCTGGGGCATATTTAACCCCTTCAAAAATTGAATCGTGATTTTCTAAAGCTTTCTTTGTAATCATAATATCTCCTACCCTTCTACCTTTTCTATTACAATATTACCACTTAAATTTTCAATCATATCCACGCCGTCAATTACTTTTCCGAGTTCATACAAATCATTATTTGAACTAAAATCATCATAAAACATTACAACATCACCCCAAGGTTCATAATAAGCAAGTACTCCTTTACCACCTTTTGCAAATGGGGCATCTGAAGCATCTAACTTTTCTGGATAAAAAACTTTTTCATTTGTACTAAAATCAGAAACTTCTAAATCAAGTGGTAACTGACTGTACAAATCTTTAGCCGCCTTGCTATCATTGAGTTCAAATGTAATAACATTATCGCCTGAACTAACTCTTATTATCATCTCGTCCTCCACTTCTTCTTTATTATTTTTAAAACTAGCATAAACAAAAATTAAAAATATTAATAAAATTATTCCTAAAACTATAAATATTATCTTTTTCATAAATCACCCGAGTAACTTTCTAATTCCCATATAAGCCATATCATAAATAGAATAATATTTATAATTAACTTCTGCCTTTTCCATTGCCGCTCTTTGCTTATCTGTAACTACTGTATAAGGATATATGCCAAACATAAATGGGAAAAACGAATATAAAAATTCAGTAATATTCTCCTCACTCATTTCTGGGAAAAACTTTTCTAAACACATCTTCACTGAATGAACAGCTTCCTTATATGATTTTTTAAACTCAATAAGCCTTTCCATTCTACTATTTTCTTCTAAATCATACATATTCATGGAAAGTAATTTTAAAAGCCTTTCTCTATCTTTCATTGAATAAGCAAGCTTTCTCGCAAATTCATCTTTTGAAAGAGCATCATTTTCATCATAAATACTTTTAACCTCATCACTCCATTCATCATATTCCTTGGCAAATAAAGCTAAAAATATCTCTTCCTTTGTTTCAAAATAATTGTAAATTGAAGGCCTTGAAAAAGATGTTTCCTCACTGATTAATTTCATCGTAATATCTTTAAACTGATACTTGTCATATAATTTCATACAAGCATTTACTATTTCATTTTTTCTTAAGTCATTGTGCATTTAATCATCTCCTGACATTATGTCAATTACATTCTCATTATATATCTCTTCTGACACCGTGTCAATATAAAATTAAAAAAAGAAAATTATTTTTTGTTCTATTAAAACATTATAAAAAGATGAATCTTCTAAAAATCCATCTTCATATTTTTTTTAAAATTTTTATATCTAATTATTTAAAAGCTTAACTAATTTTTTATAACTATCTCTATCCCTAGGAAATTCTTTTTTATATAAAGAATTACTAGGAATAATATCTTTTGCAAACACTTTATTTAAATAATTATCCATCTTCATATTATCGGTATTATCAAAATTATATCTAGGCCTATATGGAGAATGAACAAGGCAATGTCTACTATCTTCACCACAAAGCAAAACCTCATCAGCAACCATCAAATTATTATCCATATAAAGTGTCCATTGAATAGGCTCAACCATTAACCAATAAGATTTATCAGGTTCTATTCTTCTATCATCATGTAATTTATTACCGATATTCAAACTGTTCTTATTTGTTCTAACAACTACAAATTTTTTTCCATTAAATAAATACTCTTGAAAATTTTCATTTGTGCTTTTTCTAAAAATTGGCATATGACGACAGTAGGATTCCTTTACATCATAATAACGCCAATATGGATAATATTCTTTAGAAGTTTTAAAAATATTTCCTTCATCTAACTCCTTATCTAAATAATAGTTTAAATCTTCATCTACTACATCTCTAATATATTCTCCATATTGTAAAACCAAAAATTTCTCATTTTCCATAATATTTTCGTCAATAATATTAGCACCTATCGCAATATCCTCATTCAAAACAGTAACCGGACGTATTCCGTAACCAGGTTCATTACATATAGCATAAGTAATATTGCCCTTTCTATCAACCGCTGCTGGAAAAGAATGACTAAGGCCCCAGTCCAAAACTTCACCTTTATCATTAACATAGCTATGATAAACACAAATATCAGAAGAAAGTAGCCAACGATACCTATCTTTCTCTCTTCTTCTATCCAAATCATAATATTCTTCTTTTGTCAAATAATTGCCTGAAATACCAGATAAAATAGCAAAATCAGTAACCTTTGGTATCTTTCCAAACCCATACTTTGACATTTCTTTCATTTCATTTTCTGTTAACAATCTAAATTTTAACATATATCATTTTCCTTTCCAATTATTTCTTCAAAACTTTAAGTTTACCCTCTTCATATATATTCAAACCCTCTTTATTATATAAATAAACGAGTTTATCATCTTTACTTAAAAATTCCGAAAATAATATCTCCGCACCATTATCGGCATACATCTCCGCCTTACCACCTAAATTACAATAACAAAGATTTGGCCAAAAAGCAGTTCTGGCAGGTCCGTATGAACATCCCCAAAGTAAATTATCTTTTAAAATGGCCGCCGAAAAATTCATATATTTACTAAGTTTTAAAAAACCAAGTTCACTATCTTTTGAAAGAATTTCTTTAATAATCCTACGAGAAGCATCACCAAATTTTAGATAAAATAAATCTTTATCATAACTAATCACTACTAATGTCTTATCAATTTCATAAATATCGTAATCCCATCCCCTCAGATATATATCGTCATAAAATTTAAACTCATCTTCAAATCCACCATAACGCAATCTTTTTCTTACAATTTCCTTACTATAATCATTTCGTCTAATCACTACAAACATTTTATCCTCCTTAATACATATGTACAAAGTTACACTTCACACTGGAATAAAAAAGTTAAAAAATACTTTTTATCTCATTTTGTTTTTTAAACTCATATATCTTAGCGGGTTTCTTTCCCTCAAACCTTTCTGTTTTACTAGTCTCTTTTATAAAACCTAAACTAAGTAATTTTTTTCTAAAATTTCTTCTATCAAAGCTAACACCTAAAATACTTTCATAAACCTTTTGAATCTCCGGCATTGTAAATCCAGATGGATATAAATACCTAAGCATATCTGTCTTTTTTATTCTCTCTTTTAGTAACTTTGCCGCATCCTCTAATATTTCATTGTGATCATAAGCAAGTTTCGGAATTCTATCTAAAGGAAACCAATCACAATCAACAGTCTTTAAAGTCTCTTTTAAAATTGAAAGCTTATTCTTATCAACTATTCCAATATAAGAAATGGCAACCATTCTCATAACTGGTGATCTATCAATCCTGCTATAAACATTTGCCATTTCCAAATGAATATTTTCGATTCCAGTCTTTTCTTTAAGTTCTCTCTTTAAGCCATCGATTAACTCTTCATCATTGTATAAAGCCCCGCCAACTAAAGCCCACATTCCTTTAAAAGGTTCATTCTTTCTTCTAATAAGTAAAACTTTTGTGACACCTTTGTCGACAGTAAAAATACTACATACAACGTGAATACCTTGATTCCTATATTTTGGATTATTAACTTCCATATAACCACCACTTACATTATAAGTGTATTTTTATACACTTGTCAATATAAAAAATTAAAATTTTAAATAATTTTTTCTTACCTATATGACACTGCTATAAATTTATACTTTAAAACATGTTGATTTAAAAGTACAAAGCACTTGTATATCAAACGTTTGTTTGATATAATTGATTCGGGGAATACATTAGCTGTCTTGAGTACTTGCCAACTTCAAATAGAAGGAGGCTTGATGTTTTATAAACAAAAAGGATTTTTTAATTACTTTTCAAGTAATAATCATCATTTTATTAATAGTTTCATTAATGATTCTATGTATAAAAAAATAGTACTCAATCTTTTATAGATTAAGTACTTAAACAAAAAAACTTTTTGAGCAAGTACTTTAGGCAATGCTTAAGTACTCCCTTTTTATTATATGAAGTTTCCTTCATCTATATACATTGTAACACATTTTCTTCATTCCTACAATATAATCACCCTATATTTAAACAAAAATTTTATACTTTAAAACATATTGATTTTCCAAGGAAAAACTGTTGTATAACAAACGTTTGATACAATTTACTTAGGGAATAATTTAACAGCTTGAGTGCTTACCTCCGAAAGGAGACTTGCTAACCAATGTCAAGTCTTTTTTAATTATTATTTTTTCTAAAAAAGGGCAGATTTCCCCTTACCCCAAAATTAATCTTAATTATATAGTTCTTTTACTCTTGCATAATATATTCTTAAAAATTTATTTAATCCTGCAATTTTGGCAGATGTTTTGTTTTTTCCTTCTGCCTCTTTTCTTAACATAAATAGATATACTGCGTTATCCGTTTTTGGTCTACAAGACTTAATACTTTTAGTTATTTCATAACCAACTTTCCTTAAATATTTATTTCCTCGTTTACTTATATGTCTATTAGTTGAATTAAAATTTCCTGATTGATATGGTGGCGCATCTATACCACAGAACGCTATTAAACAATTAGCATTTTTAAATCTTCTTATATCTCCTACCTCTGCAATAAGTCTTGATCTTGTTTTTGGACCAACACCTTTCATATTATTAACTGTATTAAATTCTTTTAATTGCATTGCAAGTTCATCCATTTTTGCTATAATATCATTAGTTACTTTTATGGTATCTCTTAAAAGTAATATACAACTATTTATTGATAGTTGTAATGACTCATTATATGGACATGAAGTTATTACTGTTGGAGCTTTTGTGTAAATGTTTTCTCCAATAGCTTTACCAACTTTATGTCTATATTTTTTTGCCATATTATTTATTTCATCAACAAATTCTTCTTTACTTTTTTCTAATACTAAACTTGGATATGAATATTTTTCGTAAATATCCAATAATAACTCGTATCTATTTTCTTCATCTATAATCTTTTTAATTCCAGGAAATGTTTTATCAATCATATTTGTTAATTGAATTTTTAAGCTAGTTTTAATTTTTATATATTGACAATATTGTCTTGAAAGAAATTGTAATTGTTCCCTTGTTTTATCTGACAATTCAAACTTCCTTAATTTAAACCATTTATCGCTACAATAACTTGCTAATTTCAAAGAGTCTTTTCTATCATTTTTAGCCTTTCTAAGATCCATATCACAATACTTTTTAATCACTAAAGCATTTTCCACGCAAACAAAATAATCTTTTTCAATTAATGAATTGAGTATTGGTAAATGATAATGACCTGTAGCCTCCATTAAAAATTTAATTTCTTCTTTCTTAATGTTTTTAATTTTTGATAACAAAATATCAAATCCTTCTTGATTATGATTGATTTCAAATGGTTCTTCTATAATTTCACCTTCTGTTGTTATTATTGAAATTGTACTTTTGCCTTTTGAAACATCAATTCCTACTGCATACATAAAATTCCTCCTTACTTTAAATAATTGGTTCCATCTCTTTTACATATCTTCATCCTGGCTTGTGACACGAAAGTACTAAATGCATTTCAACTTGCTTAATCGAATGTATTATGCAAAGGATGGTCAACTGTCCTCCTTTACGAACGCTAAGTTCAGGTGATGTTACGTTGACCAATTATCCTCTTACATAATAATAAAAAAGAGTGTAATAATCAATTCATAAGAATTGATATTACACTTATATGGTACCAGGTGATG
>ERZ1643249.5499-NODE-5499-length-10136-cov-4.765103_pt1 | contig 10136 bp, 9 predicted proteins | sample MGYA00579263_ERZ1643249 | MGnify/ENA primary metagenome ERZ1643249 (study PRJEB29033, sample SAMEA4952264) | chicken gut metagenome | biome: Broiler Chicken; feature: Gastrointestinal Tract; material: Caecum | place: Ireland | collected 2018 | study: Broiler...
CTGCTGTTGAGTCTTATATTAATTTGAAGGGTATGAGTATGGATGAAAAGAGTGGTGGACCTACTTATACTTTTGATAAATGTAGGAAAGTTAAAGAGAATGGTGAGTGTGAAGATGGAGACTATAATAGTATTCAAATAGATGCTGTTGAGTTAGAAGGATTTGATTTAGAAGAGATTACCAAAGATTTTGTTGATGAAGATGGAATGGTTAATCCTAGAAATAAAGAAAAATGTTTAAAGAATAGTGGTAATCCTGTTGTTATGGTATTTAAAGATGATGATATGGTGTATTATTATTATGCTGATCTTAGTAGTTTGGATTGTGATATTGCTCCAGAAAATCAAATAATAACAAATATTCCTAAAAAGTTATGTACGGCTATTAATGGAGAAGGTACTAGTAGTGTTATAAATATGGATTACATTAGACAATTTTTTGCAAGTCATAGTTATTTTTCTCTTAGTGGTAGTATTAGTTCGGTTAGTTCTGTTAATAGGATAATAGATCATAGTGTATTAGGTAATGGGGTAAACTTATCTTATCAACCATCTATTACTAGCTCTTATTATAGTAGAACGTCTGGTAAATCTGCTGAGGGTATTATAATTCAAAATAAAAATAATAGATCGTATTATTCTAATAGGTATAGTGTTGATCAAAATAAAGGCGTTTTTGTATTAAATTCTCCTTTAAAATATAATTTGGCTAGTGCATCGATTGATAAGGTTATTGATAAGTATAATTATACTTGTAGATATGATGGTAGTTCAAGAACTTCATTAAGACAATGTGAGAAGATTTATAAAATTCAAAGTATTAAAAAAAGTAGTGATGGTAATACATTTTCTATAAAAAAAGGTTATTGGTATTATTTAGTTAAAAAATATGTTAATTCTTATGGTAGTAAAAAAAATTTAATTTATAAATTTGATAATAATTATTCATTTTGTAAAAATTTTGATTTTAATGATGATACAGGAAAATATTTCTTAAATAGGTGTGATAAGATAAATTTAGATGAGTTGTATACTTCATCTTCTGGTTTAAAGTGTGATAATGATGGTTAATAAAAAAGTATATGTGATTGCTCTTTTGGCTTTTATTGTTGATTTTATAAGTAAGTTAGTAATTTCTAATTTGTTAATAGAGAATCAGAGTATTAGGGTAATAAATAATTTCTTTTATATAACGTATGCTAAGAATACTGGGGTTGCTTTTAGTATGTTAGAGGGAAATGTTGTATTTATAGTTGTTATGACTGTAATGATAATGTTTTTTTTGATAAAATATATTAATAGTAAAAAATTTAATGTTTTTGAATCTGTTACATATGGAATGATAATTGGGGGAGCGGTTGGTAATTTATTTGATAGGTTGGTACATGGTTATGTTATAGATTTTTTTGATTTTTATATATTTGGCTATGATGCTCCTATATTTAATATTGCTGATATTTTTATAGTTGTAGGGATTGGATTAGTGTTAGTTTCTAGTTTTAAAGAGGAGATAGGTGTTAAGAATGAAGTTAGTTGCAGAAAGAAGAGAAAGAATTGATAAGTATTTAATTAATGAATTAGATATGTCTAGAAGTAAGATTAAGAGAATGATAGAGTCTGGTAATATTTTGGTTAATGATAAGAATGTTAAAGCTAGTTATAATCTTAATATAGATGATTCTATTTATGTTAATGATGATTATAGTGAAGATATATCTATTGAGGGTGAAGATATAGATTTAGATATTGTTTATGAAGATGATTATTTGTTAGTTGTTAATAAAAAATCTGGAATGGTTGTTCATCCTGCAGTTGGTAATCATCATGGTACTTTAGTTAATGCGCTTATTCATCATTGTAATAGTTTGAGTCATGTTAATGGGAATATTAGACCAGGTATTGTTCATAGAATTGATGCTGATACGTCTGGATTGTTAGTTGTTGCTAAGAATGATGAAGTGCATAATGATTTGGCTAATCAGATTAGTAATAAGACTGTTGTTAGGAAATATATAGCACTTGTTCATGGAGTTATATTAGAAGATACTGCTACTATAGATGCTCCTATTGGTAGAGATAAGAATAATAGAAAGAAGATGGCTGTAACATCTTTAAATAGTAAGAGTGCTATTACGCATGTAAGAGTAATTGAGAGATTAAAAAAAGCAACTTTAATTGAGTGTGTTCTAGAAACAGGAAGAACGCATCAAATAAGGGTGCATTTAAGTTATATTAATCATCCAGTTGTAAATGATCCGGTGTATGGTTATAAAAGGTTAGATGATAAAGAATTTGGTCAGATGTTACATGCTGAAACGTTAGGGTTTGTACATCCAGTTACTCATGAGTATATGGAATTTAGTGTGGATGTTCCTGATGAATTTAAAGAAATATTAGAAAAGTATAGGCATGATGTTTAATTTAAACATAGAATACTAAATGAAAGTATAGTTGCATATATATTCCAAATTATATATGGAATTAAATATTTAGCAGCATTTTTGTTTATGTCTTTTGTTTCAATGTATAAATACATTGAAGATATTAATACTATTAAACAGTCAGCAAAACTTAAAAAGTTATTTTTTATGGTGAAGAAACATAATGTAAAGAATTGATTAGCAAGGTAATTAATAGTTAAGTATATTTTATAAGTTGAGTTAGATTTAGATATTGTTTGATATATTGATATGCCTATTAGAATAAAAAGAATTATCCATACGATTGGAAAAAGATAGCTAGGTGGAGCAAATATAGGTAAATTAAGTGTTTTATAATAATTTGTATCTATTTTAAAGATAATACTTGATAAAAACCACGGAAGAGTTATAAGTAAATATTTTATTATTTTTTTAAAATTCATAGTACACCTCTTTATTTATTTTATGTTTTTTAGTATAATAATATGCGTATCGAGGAAGGTGATTTTAATGATGCCAGAGATAAAAATTAATAATAATGATTTATTAATAATGAATTTGGTACATTATTTTATAACAGAGAAGAATTATAATCCTGTTATATTACATGGTATAAATGATGAGATATGGTTAGAAAATATGGATAGTGATTATAAAATAATAAGAATAGTTAGTCACTATATTCATAATAATGAACAACTTAGTTTTGATAGATTTAAGTTAAGAAAAATTGCTGATAATTTGAAGAAGAAAACCTTTTTATTCAGTATGCCTGTTGTTAGTATTTATACTAGTTTAGGAGATGGGGTTGATCTTCCTAAGGAAGATGGTAATGATCTTAATTTTTTTGTTAGTAAGGTTAGTGAGATTAAGAATCCTACTTTAATAGAGATTTTTCCAGATATAGTTGAGAAAACTACTCATAAAGAGAAGGGAATAGATTTATTTGTTAAGATAAGTGATGATATTAATAAAGATAGTTTTAAGAAGTCTAAGAGAGTTGAGAGAATTTTTTCTCCTAAATTACCAATTATTACTTATGCTATAATGATTGCTTGTATATTTATGTTTGGTGTTACTATTTTACTTGGTAATGGGTCAACTGATGTTAGGACTTTGTTAGAGTTTGGAGCTAATTCTGGTTATTATACTAGAAATGGTGAACTTTTTAGATTATTTACTTGTATTTTTTTGCATGCTGGAATATTACATTTGTTTTTTAATATGTATTCACTTTATATTGTGGGACCACAAATTGAGAGTTTTTATGGTAAATTAAAATATATATTTATATTTGTGTTTAGTGGTATATGTGGTAGTATTTTGTCTTTAGCGTTTGCTAGTGATGATATGGTTAGTGTTGGTGCTAGTGGTGCTATCTTTGGACTTCTTGGTTCTGCTTTATATTTTGGTAGTCATTACAGGGTATATTTAGGTAATGCTTTAAAGAGTCAATTGATACCTGTAATTATACTTAATTTACTTATTGGGTTTATGTCTACTGGTATAGATAATTTTGCTCATATAGGTGGACTTATTGGTGGAGTATTTGCGTCTATGGCTGTTGGTGTTCCTGATAAGAGTAGTACTAATGATAAAGCTAATGGTTGTATTTTATTATTAATATATTTAGTATTTATAATATATTTAGCATTTTTTAGATAGTAATATTTAAAAGGTGCTTTTTTAGTATTCAAAATATTTTGGAATTAATTTTTTATTACAATTTTTACCAGTTACATATGATAAGTTTTTAAAAATATCTTTTAGTTCTTTATTATTTATATTTTTGGTATTTAATATATCTGTTGTTTTTATTATAGCGTTAGTGGCTTCTTTTAGGGCTAGTTCATATAAGTCTAAAAATGAATAGGTGTATGTTTCATTTTTATTACTTGGATGATTCCAAGTATTTTTTTTTAGATTAAGATAGTTAGTGTTATTATATTGATTATGGTAAGATAGTTCTTTTAACTTAATTATAGAATTAGGAGTTATATTATCTATTATAGAGTATATATTTTTTTTAATACCTAGTTTGTCATAGTTAATTATTCTGAAGAAATTTTTCATTTGTTTTATAGATTTTATATAAGCTTTAGATATATTTTCTATGTTATAAGTTTCTTTTATTACATCATTTATAGTATTAGTTAGTTCTTTAGAAAAATTGGAATATTTAAAGATATGGTTATATATTTTAAAGTCTTTGGCATTAATTTTTTCTTTTTGTTCAATAAAATATATGTCTATATAATATTCCATTTCTTGATGTTTGGCATTATATTTATAAGTTGTTTTGTTTTTTTTATCAAATATACCTGTTTTATATATTATAAAAGGATGAGTATATAGATCGAGAAAGTAATGGCAGATATTTCCATATAGATATGTTAGGACTTCTTTATTATTGTTTAAATTATTATTGTTGATATAATTTATTAAATTAATAAAGAAGTCTTGAGTTTTAGTTGTGTGTATTATATATTGGATGTTTTTATAATATTTAGCTTTTTTGCCTATTAAGTAGTTATAAAACATAAATGGATCTGAGCCTTGACTGAATAATTTTAATTGGTCTAAGTTAGATATTTTGTTTTTGTATTTAGAATTTAAGTTATTATATATATCTATTGCGAAGTATGAATGAGTCATTGTACTTGGCATTATATCACCTCTTTTTTTGTTTATTATATCAAAAGTTATGTATTGATGCTAATATTATTATGATTAAGTTGTCAAAAATATGTAAATTAATAATTTTTAGTTTACTAATTTATTTAATTTTTTTGTATTAGTGTATAATGTTTATATGGTAGGAGTGAATTTGTTATGAAAAAGAATATTGTTATTATAATTTTGATAGCTATTATAGTAGTTATTTTTATTACTTTTGGTGTTTTATTTTGGAATGGGACTATTAGTTTTAATAAAGAAGTTAATAATGATGGTACGCAGCAGATATCTAATAGTGAAGATGAAAAAGGAAGTGAAATTTTAACTGAGGAAGAAGCTAATTCTATTGGAAGAAATTTATATGATAAAGCAACTGAAATATATTCTGTATGGCAATTATATCCATATTGTGGTTATTCTAATTTAGAAAATTTAGAAGAAGTAGAATTAGGTGATTATGCTTATGGTAATGGAAGTTATTATGAAAGTGAATTTTCTAGTTTAAATGAATTAAAAGATTATTTAAAACAATATTTGTCAGCAGATATTGTAGAAGAGAAGGTGGTGGAGAGTTATCAGTGGAATGGAGAGACATATTATGATTATGTAACTGATTTATCTTTGTTGTCTTCTGGGGATCAACACTATACATATGTTGATTATGTTTTAAAGGATAATAAATTATATTGTAGATTACAATCTAGTAAAGGGTGGCTTAATGCTACATATTTAGATGAATATTCTTTAGATGCTTCGTTGATAGAAGATAATAAGATAGAATTTAAGGTTACTTCAACATATATTAGTGATGATACTTATCAAAAATCATTAAATAATGCTAGTGAGTGTAGTAAAGATAATGTTGATAAATGTACTGATTCTGATAAGATATATAAGGATACTAAATTTGTTATAGAAAAAGTAAATGATAATTGGGTTGTTACTGATTGTACTTTACATGATTAGTTAGCATATTAATAATCATAAATTTAATTTGATTAATTTTTTTAATGTAGTATACTAATTATAGGGTAGGTGATATTAGTGGAGAAGATATATTTAAAGTATGATGATGTTAGGCCTTGTGTTGAATGTGATTATGGGTTTGCTAAAGGAATATTATTTTTGGGATTTTTGTATCCATATAAAAAAGGGGATCTTAAGTACTTTTTTATTATGTTAATATTACAGTTATCTATTTGTGTTTTACTTTGTATTTTGGTACCAGTACCTGTAATATTTAGATTGATTTTATGTGTTATAATGATAGTTGTTATTAATTTTTTATTTGCGGCTAATTATAATATGATGGTTATTGAGAGATTACTTAAAGAAGGGTATTATCCAATGGATTATAATTCTTCTGATAAGTTAATAAAGAAAGGAATATATTTTAAATTACAATAATTTAAGTATTCTTGGAATTTTTATTTTTATTAAATTTAGTTGTATCGAATAGTTTGTAAAAAAAGATATTAATTATTAGAAAAAGTATAATTTTTTTTAGGAAAAGTTTAAAATATTCTTTACAAATTGAAGAAAATATATTATTATTAGATTGTTCTTTTTACTTGGGACTTTTGTACCTCTTACATAGTGCTAGGTAAATTGTGAAAATATTAGAAGGAGGAAAATAAAATGGCTTTGAAAAAAGAAGAAAAGACTAAGATTATTAAAGAGTATGCTAGAGATGAGAAGGATACTGGATCTCCAGAGGTTCAGATTGCTGTTTTAACTGCTGAAATTAATGCTTTAACTGAGCATTTAAAAAATAATAAGCAAGATAAACATTCTAAGCGTGGTCTTTTAATGAAAGTTGGAAAAAGAAGAAGTTTACTTAATTATTTAATTAAGACTGATGTTAAGAAATATAGAGAAGTAGTTAGTAAATTAGGTTTAAGAAAATAATTTTTATAAAGTAGGCACTCAATTTTCGAGTGTCTTTATTTTAGGAAAGAAGGACAAAATGGAAGAGAGAAAGTTTGAATTAGATTTTAGAGGAAGAAAGATTGTTGTTGAGGTAGGAGAGCTTGCTAAACAGGCTAATGCGGCTTGTCTTGTTAGATATGGAGATACTGCTATATTATCGGCTTGTGTTATGAGTAATAAGGCTACTTCGGCTGATTTTTTTCCACTTACTATAAATTATCAAGAAAAATTTTATTCTGTAGGTAAGATACCTGGTGGTTTTATTAAAAGAGAGGGAAGACCTACTGAACAAGCTGTATTGGCGGCTAGACTTATTGATAGACCTATTAGACCTTTGTTTGCGGAAGGGTTTAGGAATGAGGTTCAGGTTATTAATACAGTTATGTCTGTTGATCAGGATTGTTCTCCTGAGATGACAGCGTTATTTGGTTCTTCATTGTCACTTAGTATTAGTAATATACCTTTTGAGGGGCCTGTTGCTGGTGTGGTTGTTGGTAGAGTAGATGGAAAATTTATTATAAATCCTTCTTCTGATGAGTTGGAGAAGAGTGATATTAATTTATCTGTTGCTGGTACAAAGGATGCTATTAATATGGTAGAGGCATCTTCAAAAGAAGTTAGTGAAGCTGATATGATAGATGCTTTGATGTTTGGACATGAGGCAATTAAAGAGCTTGTAGCGTTTCAAGAGGATATTATTAAGGAAGTTGGTCTTGAAAAGGTAGAGGTTGAACTTAAGGTACTTTCTAGTGAGCTTGTTGGGGAAGTAGAAGATTTTTCTAGGGCTAAGATGTTAGAGGCTATTCAAATTAAGGATAAGTTAGAAAAGTATGCTGCTATTGATAAGGTTAAGGAAGATACTGTTTTATATTTTAGTGAGAAATATGAGTCTAGTGATGATGTTGACAGTATAATTAATGATGTTAAGAAAATAGTTGATAATATTGAGGGAGAAGAAGTTAGAAATTTAATTATTGAATCACATATTAGGCCTGATGGTAGGGCTATGGATGAGATAAGAGAGCTTTCTGCTAAGATTGACTTGTTGGCTCGTACTCATGGTTCGGCTTTGTTTACTAGAGGTCAGACGCAAGTTTTATCTACTACTACTTTAGGAGCTTTAGGAGAACATCAGATACTTGATGGTTTAGGTATAGAGGATGAGAAGAGATTTATGCATCACTATAATTTTCCAGCATTTTGTGTTGGAGAAGTTGGTAGGTATGGAGCTCCTGGTAGAAGAGAGATAGGTCATGGTGCTTTAGGTGAGAAAGCTTTACTTCAGGTTATACCTAGTGAAGAGGAATTTCCATATACTATAAGAGTTGTTAGTGATGTTTTAGAGAGTAATGGCTCTAGTAGTCAGGCTTCTATATGTGCTGGTTGTTTATCGCTGATGGCGGCTGGTGTTCCTATAAAGGCTCCTGTTGCTGGTATTGCTATGGGACTTATAACTAAGGGAGATAAATATACTATTTTAACTGATATTCAAGGATTAGAAGATCATATGGGAGATATGGATTTTAAGGTTGCTGGTACGAGAAGTGGTATTTGTGCTATGCAGATGGATATTAAGATTAAAGGAGTTAGTAGAGAGATATTGACAGAAGCATTAGAGCAAGCTCGCACAGCTAGATTTCAAGTTTTAGATGTTATGGAAGAATGTATTAGTGAACCAAGACATGAATTATCTAAGTATGCGCCTAAGATTGAGACTATTCAAATTAATCCTGAGAAGATTAAAGATGTTATTGGTCGTGGTGGTGATATGATTACGAAGATTATTTTAGAGGCTTCTAGTGTTAAGACTGTTCAAGATAAAGATGCAGTTAAGGTTGATTTAGAAGATGATGGTCGAGTTATTGTTTATCATAATGATCCTGAGGTTATTAGGAAGACTATTGGAATGATTGAAGATGTTGCTAGAGAAGTAGAGATTGGTAAGATATATAATGTTAAAGTTATTAGTATTCAAGATTTTGGTGCTTTTGTAGAATTATGGCCTGGTTGTGAAGGACTTATTCATATATCTCAGCTTGCTTTAGATAGGGTTCCTAAGACTAGTGATGTTGTTAAAGTTGGAGATGAGATAATGGCTATGGTAACTGGTTATGATAAACGTGGAAGGTTAAATTTATCTAGAAAAGAAGTTTTAATAAAAAATAAGAAAAGTAAAGGAGATGAATAATCTTCTTTTTTTGTATAAATTTTAGAAAAATGCTTGTGTAATAAATATTTTTATTATACTATTTTATTATAGGAGTGATAAGGTGGTAAAAAGGGTACAAAAAATTTTGTTAATAATAGGAGTTATTTTATTTGTTGTTGTATATTTAGGGTATAAAGGTTTTAATTATATATTATATAACTCAGAAAATATATCAGATAAAAGTTATAATGAATATATGAATTCTTTTAAATTACATGATGATATGGTAGTTAGTAAGAAAGATATAGATGCTAATTTTCCTGTTTTTAGAAATATAAAGATAAGAAATGATTTTACTGATTATGTGGTTAGGTATGAGAGTGAAGATAGTAAAGTATATCAATTAGATGATAAAAATGGGAATGAGGTTGCTATTTTTAGAATTAGTATAGCTCCTAAAAATATTGATTCTTTATTAGATGAACCAATGTTTGATGAAAAAGATAAAGAAGATTTTTTTAAGAAATATAATATTGCTAGTGATTTAGATTTATTAAATTTTGTGTTAGAGAAACATAATGTTAATAGTACAATTTTTACACCAGTTAAAATAATGAAGGAACATGCTATGATACAACATTTTACTTATATGACTTTAAGTAATCCTTCTTTTGTTAGTAAAATAACTGGAGATTATAATGGATATTTAATTGGTAATGAAAAAGTGTCTCAATCTTCTTCTTTTAAGAATATAAATACAGTATTTTTGTTTGGTACAGATAAGAATTATATTTTTAGTTTTTGGATAAATGATGATTTTGATGAAGAATATATAAAAGATATTATTGAAACTGTTGTGATAGAAGATAAGGATATTGATACGTTTATTAGAACTTATCAGGTAATTGATGTGGAAAAGCAAGAAGATAGTAATAAGACATATTTGACTTTGAAGCAATTTCA
>ERZ1643249.5501-NODE-5501-length-10133-cov-4.705497_pt1 | contig 10133 bp, 9 predicted proteins | sample MGYA00579263_ERZ1643249 | MGnify/ENA primary metagenome ERZ1643249 (study PRJEB29033, sample SAMEA4952264) | chicken gut metagenome | biome: Broiler Chicken; feature: Gastrointestinal Tract; material: Caecum | place: Ireland | collected 2018 | study: Broiler...
AAATTCTTTATATTCCTACTACCTTGTTAAATTTTCATCTGTATGTTGCATATTAAAAACGCAGAATTGATTGCAACTAATTGCAACTAAATTGCAATTAGTTGCAATTCAATCTATTCAGCAAACCATCTTGCACCAGCTCCTTTTCCTTCAACATAAATCTTGCCTTGTTCTTTTAATTCACGCATTAGGACTTGTATTTCTCCGCGTGACAGACTCGGCAGAACCTGCTGTAACTCCTTAAACTGCGTTCCTCTATTTTTATTCTTTTGTATATGCGTCAAAATCAATTCTTTATTGGTATCACGATCTAATCCCACAATCCGAGTATGTATACCGGTTTTCCCCACCGCAGCATACAACTGCCGTGCAAGCACATATTTATTTCGTCCGATATGTTCTACCACACCTATATCTGCCAATCGTTTTAAACGAGATCGTAAAGATTCCGGAACAAGATTTTCATGATATAAGGCATTCACGATTAAAAAATCAGATGTTGAAAACGACTCAAGTCTTTCTTCACCTATTTTCTTAATCACAGAAAGCATCTTTTTATCTATAATCAATCCGTTCAGAGTCAAACTAACAAAGTTGTTATCCGTACCAGTAAAATCTGGAAGATCTTTCGCTTCCATGATGCTGATTTCATAAATCAGATTCATACCTTGTCCGGATCTTTCCACTAAACCGCATAATGACAATATCTCCGCTATACGTCTGTTGCGAGGAGACTGACGGTTTAAGATATTATCCACCGTGATTCCATTTGGAAAACCTCCGGGGCTTTCCACTACTAGCCGATCACGGTACTGACGGATAAAAATACTTCCACTCATCTGATACATTCGGTGTGATACTGCATTCAAAATTGCTTCCCTCACCACGCGCTCATTAAATGTAGAAATGTCATAAATAAAAAAGCCATCCTGGTAATGCTGCTTATCATTCCGCAAGTTGATAAGTTCCCAAATCCGATCATAGCAAGAAAAGAATCCCGATTGAAATTCTTCTCGTTGACTTGCAGGACCTGATGCATCAGATGAGCGATATTCAAACACTATCTCCGCCTGTGGCAGAAATCTTCTGATAGCTGAACGTTTACCGAACAGGATCAGCGCCGCATAAGTGATGCCTTCTTCTGTAATCGCCTCACAGTCTCTGAGCAGTTGTTCCGGTTCTAAACCTTTTAATCTTGTATTTCCACTTTTTTCTATCCATTTGTTTCGAAATACTTCAACAGCATTTTCATCAATATCACTGAGTTTGGCTCCAACACAGACTGTGCCTGAGAAATCAACTCCTGTTTCTTCGTAAATCTTGCGGCGCACATCTTCCGGCATTGGAATAAGGCTGTCACCTTCATACCACCATGCAACCCCATCTGCCTGTACGGGAAGTCCCAATGGTCTTGATGCCACATCAAAAACCAAAACACGCTTCTCATCATATTCGTACAGCTGAAAATCCACCATGACTTTGAGTTTTTCAATCAATCCCTTCCTTGTGCGCTCCGGTTGATCAAAAGCGGCGCTTCCTACCACCTGGCGGGGACGCTTATCTGATATTCCAAATACAAGCTTCCCTCCTCCGCAATTTGACAGAGCACAGCAAATGCGGGCTGCCTCAGAAGAATCAAAGCGATTCTTTGCTTCCTTAAATTGTATCTGTTCTCCCTCTTTGGCATTTAAAAGTTCCTTTATTGCGTGATCATCCTGCATTCAAAGCCTCCTTCCTATTTGTTATCCCTACAAGGAGCCGTTTCATTCATTACATCATCCACGTCATTGATGCCGGAGATGAAGTTTTCCTTATCCTCACATTGGGTATCATGGTACTTCTTTCGTCGATGATGTACGTTCTGTAAAAAGTCTTTTTATATTGTAGCAAATTTTATGTTCTATCTCAACGAATTTTCATGAGCATAAAAAGCAAGGCAGCAAGACCATTCAGTCCTACCGCCCCGCGACAATCAAACTATTCTCTTATGAAGGCCGCCGAACCCCGGCGCCTGTCATTCGTCTTTTCTCTATCAGGATTACGCTTCCGGACCATTCAGAATATTCATAAACTCCTCTCCGGTAATGGTCTCCTTTTCATACAGGTACTCCGCCAGCTCATCCAGCTTCTTCCTGTTGTCCTGCAGAATCTTTACTGCCTTTTCATGCTGCTTCTTCACCAGATCCACGACCTGCCTGTCGATCTCGGTCTGGGTCTCGGCGGAGCAGGCCAGGGAAGCGTCCCCTCCCAGATACTGGTTGTTGACCGTTTCCAGGGCAACCATGTCGAAGTCCTCGCTCATGCCGTACTGGGTGATCATGGCGCGGGCCAGCTTGGTGGCCTGTTCGATGTCGTTGGAAGCGCCGGTGGTGATGGAGCAAAAAACCACTTCCTCCGCCGCACGGCCGCCGGTAAATGTGGCGATCTTGTTTTCAATCTCTTCCTTGCTCATGAGATAATGGTTGCCCTCATCCACCTGCATGGTGTAGCCCAGGGCTCCGGAGGTTCTGGGGATGATGGTGATCTTCTGCACCGGTGCGGAGTTGGTCTGCTTCGCGGCGACCAGCGCATGTCCGATCTCATGATAGGACACAATTTTCTTTTCCTGATCCGTCAGGATGGCGTTCTTCTTCTGGTATCCGGCGATAACCACCTCGATGCTTTCTTCCAGATCCGCCTGGGTTACCACCTTACGTCCGTCACGCACCGCGCGCAGGGCGGCTTCGTTGACGATGTTGGCAAGTTCCGCGCCGGAAGCGCCGGAAGCCATGCGGGCGATCACCGAGAAGTCCACATCGGAATTCACCTTCACCTTCTTCGCATGCACCTTCAGGATCTCTTCACGTCCCTTCAGGTCCGGAAGTTCCACGGGCACCCGTCTGTCAAACCGGCCGGGACGGAGCAGAGCCGGATCCAGAGATTCCGGACGGTTGGTGGCCGCCAGAATGACAACACCCGTATTTCCTTCAAATCCATCCATTTCCGTCAGCAGCTGGTTCAGGGTCTGTTCCCGCTCATCGTTTCCGCCGTACTGGCCGTCACGCTTCTTGCCGATGGCGTCGATCTCATCGATGAATACGATACAGGGGGCCTTCTCCTTGGCCTGCTTGAACAGGTCACGCACCTTGGACGCGCCCATGCCGACGAACATTTCCACAAATTCCGAACCGGAGATGGAAAAGAACGGCACGTCCGCTTCACCGGCAACCGCCTTCGCCAGCATGGTTTTACCGGTTCCGGGAGGGCCCACAAGCAGGATGCCCTTGGGCATGGAGGCGCCGATTTCCTCATACTGCTTCGGATCATGCAGATAATTGACGATCTCGGTCAGGTTTTCCTTCGCCTCATCCTCACCCGCCACATCGCTGAAACGGATGCCCGCGGAAGACTTCACGTAAACCTTCGCATTGCTCTTTCCCATGCCGAACATCATGGAATCTCCGCCCATCTTGTTCATCGTTCTCTTATACATCCACTGCCCGATGGCCACAAAGATCACGATGGGCAGTACCCAGGAAATCAGGAAACTCACGATGGGAGATGCCTGCTCTATGATTTCGGAAGCGAACTGAGCGCCGGAGTCATGCAGACGTTCCGTCAGACCCGGATCATACATCAGACCCGTTTTGTAAATCTGGGTATTGTCCTTATTGGTGAAAAGGATCTGGTTATCCTGAACCTCCACCTGCCCGATGTCCTTCTTCTCCGTCATATCCATGAAGGTGCCGTAATCCACTTCGATGATCTGTGCCTGCAGCATTCTGGGCATCACCAGAAGATTCAGCAGCAACAGAACGAGCATCACTATGACATAATAAAATATAAATGGTTTTTTGGGAGTTTTTACCTCATTCATTCCCTGTTCTCCTTTCCTCTTCCTCGTAAGAAAGCTGTTTTTCCACCGCCCTCAGAGCGGCGAGAAGCGCATGGTTCATGGACTGGGTGGCAAAGTCGGCCGCATATTCCGCATACAGAATAGCGGGCTCCGGATCTCCCGTTTTCCTGTGTTCCCGTGAATAATTTCCATTTTCCGCTTCCCGCAGAATCTCCTTTACGCTGTTCTCATAGGTGAGCATGGCCTGGGCGAGCCGTGCGGCAGCCGGATACCCGCTTCCCTTTATTCTCTTCTGCAAAAGGAGACTGGTCTCGGCTTCTTCATCCTCCATCTGTCGGATCTCTTCGCTGATCCTTTCATGATCCTTGCTCTGGCACAGCTGAATCCGGCTCTGAAGCTTTCCATACTGCTGTTCCATTTCATACAGCTTGACAGAAAAAATTCCCTGCTCCACTTCGCAGCTCTCCTTTCCTTACGGGCCGGTTTCCGGACGAATCTTCCGTTTCAAAGCTTTCTCCGCCCGGGTGCCAGCCTTCTTTCCGTTTCTACTCTTCTTTTTTATCAGAAATCCGGCCCGGCATCCACACTCAGATTTTCCCATTTGTCCTTACAAAAAGGCCCGTGTGTAAAAAATTCTTACACACGGGCCTTTTTGTAAGCCTTTCTATCTTCGGAAATCATCTTTTCTCCAGAGCGTCCCCGCTCATCAGACGCGTGATCTGTCCGGCCAGCCGCTTCACATCCAGATTCGGCCTGGAACAATACTCCAGCATCATACCGACGGTTGCAAAGGTATAAAAATCAAGCGCCACCTGTGCGTCGGAGCGGCTCACATCCTGCAGGAGCTCTCTGCGCTCCACCATCTCCCGAAAATAGGAACGTACCGATTCCACAATCAGGCGCTCCGTCTGTTCCCTCAGCTGGGACGCCAGAAGCTTTCTGAGCAATCCTCTTGCCTTTACCGCTTCGGAAAGAAACAGTTCTATTACCTGCTCTCTGGAATCGATCCGGATGCTTTTTTCCACCAGTTCCTCCATAGCCTGCCGCAGCGACCAGTCGATCACGTCGATCAGGTCCTGGAAATGGTAATAGAAGGTCTGTCTCGTGATATGGCAGGCCTCCACAATATCCTTCACCGTAATCTTGTCTATGGATTTCGTCCGGGCAAGCTCTGCAAACTCCCGGGCAATCCGCGCTTTCATGTCTGAAGGCATATTCTTCCTCCTGAACCTTTCTATGCGTTTCCGGCTTTCCTGATCAGACGGTCGATCGCGTCCTCTGGATAGGAAAGCAGACGTCCGAATTCGCGGGCGAGCCGCTCATCCTCTTCCTTCATATAGATCCCCTCCTCCATCAGGCGCTTCTGCTCCTCCTTCAGCGCCAGATACGCTGTCAGCGTCTCCTCTTTTCCGTAAAAAAGGTACAGAGGCTTTCCCCGGTTCGCCTCCTTCGGAAAAAGCGCGGTCAGAAGCGCTTCCTCCTCCGGATAAAAGAGGATTCCATATTTTTCGCAGAGACGCTTTACCTCCTCCCGGTAATGGTCTCTTTCCTCCCGGTTCGAAAAGGGATGGCTCATGGCGAGCCTTTTCACGCCGGAGGAGACCATTTCACAGAAGCAGTCCATGACGCCGAGCTGATAGGAAAAGGGATCGATCCCTCCGTTTTCCCGGCCCTGCGTTCCCGTCCGTTCCTCCTGTCCGGCCGCTTTCTGCGGCTCCTGCCTGTATTCTTCGTATTCCTCCCGGTCCAGCGACAGGGGGATTCCGCTTCTGCCCTTTGCGTTGACGCCGCCGTACCAGGTCCCTTCCACGGAAAGGATATCTCCAACCTCGTATTCCAGGGAATCCGCGTCATTTTTTTTGATAATCCTGACCTTCTGCATCTTTTCCATTTCCAGCATACTCCTTCAGCACTGATGTTTTCCGGCCCGTTTCTCCGGCCCTGCTCCCTTATCTCTTGTCACGCAGCATCACGTCATGCGCACCGCCCTCCACAATACTCGTGGAGGAAACCAGAGTGATCTTCGCCTTCTGCTGCAGCTCCGGGATGGTGAGCGCGCCGCAGTTACACATGGTGGACTTCACCTTGCTCAATGTCATGTTCACATTGTCATGCAGACTTCCCGCATAGGGCACCAGCGAATCCACGCCCTCTTCAAAGGAAAGCTTCTTATCCCCGCCCAGATCATACCGCTGCCAGTTTCTCGCCCGGGCGCTGCCCTCGCCCCAGTATTCCTTCATATAGCTTCCGTTGATGTTCACCCGCTTGGTAGGGCTCTCATCGAAACGGGCGAAATACCGGCCCAGCATCACGAAATCCGCGCCCATAGCGAGCGCCAGGGTGATGTGATAATCGTGTACGATGCCGCCGTCGGAACAGATGGGAACGTAAATTCCCGTTTCCCGGTAGTATTCGTCTCTGGCCTTCGCCACCTCAATGACAGCCGTGGCCTGTCCTCTTCCGATGCCCTTCTGTTCTCTGGTGATGCAGATCGCGCCTCCGCCGATTCCAACCTTGACAAAATCCGCACCCGCCTCCGCCAGAAAGCGGAATCCGTCTCCGTCCACCACGTTGCCCGCGCCAACCTTGACGCTGCGCCCGTATTTTTTATGGATATAATCCAGCGTGATCTTCTGCCACTCGGAATACCCTTCCGAGCTGTCGATGCACAGGGCGTCCACTCCCGCTTCCACCAGAGCCGGCACCCGCTCCTCATAATCTCTCGTATTGATTCCCGCGCCAACCATATACCGTTTGGACGTATCGATCAGCTCGTTTTCATTTTTCTTATGCGTATCATAGTCCTTGCGGAATACCAGATAGACCAGCTCCTGCTTTTTGTTCACCAGAGGCAGACAGTTGATCTTATGCTCCCAGATGATGTCGTTCGCTTCCTTCAGCGTGGTATCCTCATCCGCATAGACCAGATCCTCAAATTTCGTCATGAACTCGGCGACCTTCGTCTCCGGTCCCATCCGGCTGACGCGGTAATCCTTGTTCGTCACGATTCCAAGAAGCTTTCCTCCGCTTTTCCCGTTATCCGTCACCGCGACGGTGGAATGTCCCGTTTTCTCCGTGATATCGAGCACGTCCGCCAGCGTCATATCCGGCGACACGTTGGAATCGCTCACCACAAATCCGGCCCGGTAACGCTTCACCCTTCTTACCATTTCCGCCTGCTGCTTAACCGGCTGAGAGCCATAAATAAAGGACAGGCCGCCTTCCTGTGCCAACGCGACCGCAAGTCTGTCGTCGGAAACAGACTGCATGATCGCGGATACCATCGGGATGTTGATGGAAAGCTCCGGCTCCTGTCCTTTTTCATATCTGACCAGCGGTGTTTTCAGACTCACCTTCGACGGAATGCAGTCCGTGGAAGAATACCCCGGAATCAGAAGAAATTCGCTGAAAGTTCTGGATGGTTCCCCATAATAAAATGCCATAAGCCCCTCCTTCCTGGAAGCGGTCCGCCTCCAAAAGGAGGCGGACAGTGTGGTTGATATTTCCATTATAACTTCGGGCAGAAGGGGCGTCAACCGCCGAAAAAAGGGAATCCGTCTCGCTTAAAGGTCCGCTTCGAAACGGTCCATGTTGTCAATTTTTCCGATCACCACGATCACATCCCCGTCTTCCAGACGGTAATCGGGCTGCACCTCTATGTTCGTCGTCTGTCCGTGCTCAATGGCGATGACATTCAGACGGTACTTTTTACGGATTCCGTATTCCTCAATGGTCTTTCCCACAAGCCGGCCGGAAACCATGATCTGACGGATCTCCACGCTGTTATCCAGCGAAACATAATCCAGAAAATTTCTGGAAATCAGCCGTTTTCCCAGACGGATTGCCATATCGCGCTCCGGATACACCACCTGCGCGCCCAGCTTCTCCAGCACAGCTCCCTGCTCCGCGGTAAGCGCCTTTGCGATTACGTGGGGAATTCCCATTTCCACCACGCACATGGTGGTAAGGATGCTGGTGTCCATCTTTTCCCCGATGCAGACAATTACCGTATCACAGTTCTGTATTCCCACTTCTCTTAATGAATCCGAGTTCAGCTCATCCACCACAAAAGCATAGTCCGTATACTGACGCAGCTCCTTGACCTTTGCCTCATTCCGGTCAATGACGATCACGTCCTTGCCCGCTTTCGCTATTGTTATGGCCAGCGCCGTTCCGAAACGGCCCAGACCGATCACGCCGAAGGATTCGGCTCCCTGTTTCTTTCTCATGATCTATTGGATCCTTTCTTTATTTATATATGAACTTTTTCCAGGCATGCCCGCTGATCCGGATGCCGCCTGATCTGTCAGCCGATGGTAACAGCCTCCTGGGTATATCTCGCATTCGGTTCCGGATGCTCGATCCACATGGACAGCAGGGTGAAGGCGCCGATTCTTCCCGTATACATCACAAGGATTATGACCAGCTTGCCCGCCACGGACAGCCCCGGCGTGATCCCTGTGGACAGTCCCACCGTGCCGAACGCGGAAATCACCTCAAACAAAAGCTGGATAAAGGTGCAGTCCGGCTCCAGGATACACATCAGAAACGTGGCGATGCAGACCACACCCAGGGACAGGATCGTCACCAGATAAGCCTTGGAAAGGTTTTCCGGCGAAATGTTCCTGCGGAAGGAGCTCAGAGGACGCTTTACAAAAATACTTCTGGCCGCCTGCACCAGCACGAAAAAGGTGCTCGTCTTGATACCGCCGCCCGTAGATCCCGGAGAAGCGCCGATGAACATCAGCACGCAGAGCACAAACAGGCCCGCGTTGGTAAATTCCCCGATTGTATAAGTAGAAAAGCCCGCCGTTCTGGCTGAAACGCTCTGGAAAAAGGCCCCAAGCCAGCTAATATCCTCCGTCGCCTTCAGAAGCAGTGTTCCCACAACGATCAGAACGATACTGCTCGTAATGACCACCTTGGAATGCAGCGTCAACTTTTTAAACCGCTTCTGCTTCATCACATCCAGGATGACCAGGAAGCCGATACCGCCGAAGATGATCAGCCCTGCAGTCGTCAGGTTCAGAAGGATATTATCCTGATAGGGAATCAGGTTGCGCAGCCCTCCCAGAATATCGAAGCCCGAGTTGTTAAAGGCCGCTATGGAATGGAACACGCTGATTCCCAGAGCCCGAAGCGGCGGATAATCCTGTATGAACACGATGAAGCTCAGAACGGCTCCCAGTGTTTCAAAAAACAGAGTCATGAAAAGAACCGCGCGCACAAGCTTAACGATCCCCTGGAAGCTGTCCACGTTCAGCGCTTCCTTGGCAAGCAGCCTTCCCCGGATGCTGACGCGCTTTCCCGCCGCCAGAATCAGGCCAACGCCGACGGATGTCACTCCCAGTCCGCCGATCTGAATGAGCACCGCCACCACGGCCTGCCCGAACGGGGTAAAATGGTCCGCCACGTCAATGGCGATCAGTCCCGTTACACACACCGCACTGGTAGAGGTAAACAGGGCATCCACAAAGGAAACCTCCGCATCCGGCCAGACGGAAACGGGAAGTACAAGAACCACAGCTCCGGTCAGGATTACAAACGCAAAGCCCATTGCAATCAACCGGCCGGGAGGCTGTTTTTTCAAAAAATTTATGAAAAACATGATTTTGTCTTTTCCTCTTCTATTTCTTCTTATATGATTCTGCCGTCAAAAAACACGGCGTTTTTTTCCGTCCTTTTTCTTCTGGATAAACAGTTCGCGCAGAAAACGCGCACGATCGGGCGTCTCCCGATGCAGAAACGCCGACAGATTTCCTCCCGCACAGAAAGGGAGAAATTTTCCCATAAAAAGAAAGCCCGCCAGTAAAACAGCGGTTCTTGAGAGCCTTGGCGACGTGCTTTTCCACAGCAGGGTGGAAGCACAGCCCGCAGAGGCAGCATCCTCCCCCTTCTCGCTGACAGAATTCTTAACCTCTTCAATTGCTTCCTGTTTTCCGGACAGAATCCGCCACTCCGTTTCCTGCCAGGGCATGGCAAAAAACCCTTCACGTCCCGCCAAATCAGCAGTTCCGGAAGCGAATTCTCCCGTAATCATGCAAAGTATGGACACCAAAAGCAAAAATGTGAGCGCCAGATCAGATCTTCTGTCCGCCCACAGTCCGCGTGCCTGTATCACTTTACCTTTCCTCCTGTGTCGCCATGAGCAATATCTAACATATCACCCCTGTACGCCTTTGTCAATATGGCACAAATTCCCCTCAGCGTTTCCCGGCGCGCATGACCGGTTCCCGCGTCAGCAGGCACACGGCCTCACAGCTTTCCGTCCAGGGGAACATGTCCACCGGCCAGACCT
>ERZ1643249.5502-NODE-5502-length-10130-cov-67.548883_pt1 | contig 10130 bp, 6 predicted proteins | sample MGYA00579263_ERZ1643249 | MGnify/ENA primary metagenome ERZ1643249 (study PRJEB29033, sample SAMEA4952264) | chicken gut metagenome | biome: Broiler Chicken; feature: Gastrointestinal Tract; material: Caecum | place: Ireland | collected 2018 | study: Broiler...
AAAACCATGTCCCAATTCCACAGTTATAGCTTTAACAATACGCTCCTGATCCATCTGCAGAAACCGGATGCAACTTTAGTGGCCGGTTATCAGGCATGGCAGAAAAAGTTCCACCGGCAGGTGCGGCGTGGGGAGAAAGGCATCCAGATCATTGCCCCTGCGCCGATCCGGGAAAAGGAAGAAGTGGAGAAGATTGATCCGGCGACGTTGGAGCCGGTGCTGAAGCCGGACGGGACGCCGGAGATGGAGGAAGTGGAATATACAATCCCACGCTTCCGGATCACTACGGTATTTGATGTATCCCAGACTGACGGGGAGCCGCTTCCGGAACTGGCTACGCCGGAGCTGATGGGAAGTGTGGAAAACTATGAGATATTTATGCAGGCGATCCGGGATATTTCCCCGGTACCGATCCGTTTTGACGAGATTGAGAGCGGGGCAAAGGGATTTTACAGCAGTATAGATAAAGAAATCGTGATTCAGAATGGCATGAGTGAAAGCCAGACCATGAAAACCGGTATCCATGAAGTTACCCACGCAAAGCTCCATGACAGGGACGTTATGGAGGAAATGGGCGAGAAAAAAGATAAGCTGACAAGGGAAGTAGAAGCGGAAAGCGTGGCCTATACGGTTTGCCAGTATTTCGGTCTGGATACGTCAGAATATTCTTTCCCTTATATTGCCGGGTGGAGCAGCGACAGGGATATGAAAGAACTCCGATCTTCTATGGATACGATCCGCCGGGTGTCCGGGGAATTTATCGACCAGATGATAGAGCGGATGCAGGAAATCCGGCGGGAGGCACAGCGGCATCAGGAAAACGCACTTTTTGAAGAACCGCAGGACAGATATGGGATTTATCAGCTCCGTGAGGACAGGGACGGGACGGATTATCGTTTTATGGGAATGGCTTACCTGCAGGAACAGGGCATCACTGTGGACGGCGCTGATTATCAGTTCGTTTACGGAGATGAACTGCAGGAAGGGGATACCCTGGAAGCCTTGTATACAAAATTCAATACAGACCATCCGGCAGACTATACCGGGCATTCCCTGTCGGTGAGTGATGTGGTTGTCCTGAAAAAAGATAAGGAGCTGACCGCCTACTATGTGGACAGCTTTGGGTATCAGGATCTTCCGGAATTTGATGCACAGAGAAAGAAACTGCTGGAAAGCCAGATAAAAGAATATCCGCCGCTCTATCTGTCGGATCTTACTTACGCTATGGAACATAGAAACGCAGACGCTTACCTGGATTCACGGAAGCTGAATCTGGACTGTAAGAAAGCGATTGAAGAAGCGATTGACAGCCACTTTGACGGGTATCATCTGGCCCATGAAGCTGCGGCAGATGTGGTGGAAACATACGGGGCAGAACGGGTGTCTTTTGTGCTGGCCTGTACCGTCCAGCACCTCAGATCAGACGGGCGGTTTTCAAAAGAGACTAAGGAATGGGCGGATCGCTTCAAAATCCCGGAGAATATCAGCCGTGGGATGGATCTCAATGCCGATTATGTGGTGACGAGCCATCCGGCAGTCATGGACGGTTTTATCGGCCTTGCCCGGAAAGAAATGGGGGAACAGGAGCAAGAAAAACAGGCCGGACAGATCGGCCCGGAGACAAAAGGGCTTTTGGTAGAGGGGCATTTTGGCACCTGGCACACGGCAGAAGTGAAGGAAATCGCCGGGGAGACTTTTTTCCGGATGGAGCATGACGAGTATGGCGATAAGGTGGCAGGGATTATTGTGGATGCAGACGGGAAGCTGGTGGCGGAGGATCTGGAGCATGGATTTGACGATGGTGCTATGGAAGCGATCACAGAATATCTCTATGAGAAAGTGCCAGAGCCGTTTATCAAGCAGTTCTATGTGGTGAATGATGCCTATGGAATAAAAGCGGAGAGGGAATATCAGTATTTTGAAAACCTAGATGACGCAATTCAGGCGTATCACCTGTTACCAAACCACCTGGACAAACGGTTGGGGATGGAAAGCCGGGAGCCTGTTACTTCCAGAATGACGCTGCTCAAATGTGAGAATGGGATTGAAAATGTGGAGGATGTGAAAAAGGCTTCATTGGATGGAAAATGGATAAATGATGAAGTGGCAGATGCGTATAACCATGCGCAGTTTTATCTTGATAATAAAGATACCAATATCGTGTATGAACTTCCATCGATGAAAGGTTACTTTTATATTCAGACATCCGCAGAGGGCTGGTTTGATTATACGTTTTATGATCGGAAATACCGGGAACTGGACGGAGGATCTTATGAGAACACGGATATTTCTATTCAAGAGGCGGTGGAAGCTCTCCTTAATGAAGAAAAGATTATGTTAGCTCAGTGTCATGTGGTTTGTTGGAACGACTTTATGGAGGCAGTAACAGAGGCAGGGCAGCGAGAAATACAAGGGAAAATAGAAATGCCACTAACTTCCGGTATAACAGAAAAAGAAAAAGCGCTGGGTGATATGAGCCGTTCAGCAATAGAGGAAACGGTGTTGTGTTACGCACAGGCACAGCTTGAGGATATGGGACTGGAGGATGAAGTAAAACTAAACGCTGCCCGTGTTTATGGCAGCCGCACAAGAGCGGGATTATTCAACAATGGTTCTGATTTGGATGTGGTTCTTTTCTACACAGGAAATATCCGGGAAGATGATTTTTTCTCGGCCCTTCATAAAGCTGGAATGGCGATTGCAGGGATTCCGCTGGATATTACCCCAGTATCTGAGAATCGAACCTATACTATGGAAGAATATATGAAAAATGCGGAGAAATATCTGGATGATAAAGAATTGAAGAAGCTGGCATATGATATTGATCAGTTTCTAAACGAATTTGATCTGTATGAATACCGGGATACAGTTGAGGACAGGGAAGAAAATGTGAAAATGATTTATGCTGATCTTGTTTCCGGAGAAGCAGAGTCCATACGGAAATGGGTGGCAGAGATTGCCGAGGGGGAGAATGACGATCTTCCAGAGGATGTAGAAAATGCAAAGAAATTGTTAACAAGAATTGAGCAGGCACAGGAGACGGGCAGGGCGGAAGTTATGTATGAGCCGGAGGTGGAAGAAGCAAAAATTACGTTCTATGTGGCAGAGTGCATGGAGTTCCCTGTGATGGGAGAGTATCACGATAACCTGACACTGAGGGAAGCCTTTCAGAAATACAAAGAGATCCCGGCGGAGCGGATGAACGGGATCAAAGGGATCGGCTTCCGGCTGGAGGACGGGAGTATGTATGACGGGGATTATGAACTGATGCGGGCCGGGAGCATCTCGAAAGATGCGATTGACCTGGTTCCCCATTATCAGGAAAGCCCCCTGGTGCAGAAAGCCATGGCAGACCTGGAGAAAATGCTGGCAGAGGAGCAACAGAGGAAAGAGCCGGTGCAGACAGAGCCGGCGGCAGAACCGGGCGGACAGGACAGACCGGGGAATATGGTACAGAAACCAGAAGCATCGAAGCCTGCCGGGGTGCGCCAGTCTGTCCTTGCGGCGCTGCGTGAGAGGCAGGCAAAACAGAAAGCCCAGGAACAGCAGGTACAAAAAGAGGGAGAGAAAACTGAAAAGATAGCCCAGGGGCGCAGGAAAGGAGAACCGGAGTTATGAGAGTACGATTTGAGGAAGAGGAATATTTTGTTATGGCTATGTTTGAGAAGGATACCCGTACCGGAACCATGGAGGAAATCCGCCGGGTGCTTCCATTTATCAGCGAAGATGGGGAGATGCTTGCACTTGTCAACAGTACGCTGAAGAAAATGGAGCAGCTCACGGATCAGGAGTTCTCCCGGCTGGATCTGGAAACCTATGCGCAGGAACCGGCGGAGGAAGCGTGATGGAGATCAACCAATTTGCCCTGTACCAACTGAAGAATATCCCGGAAAACCGGATGATCCGCTACCGCTCTTATAAAACGCTGCAGGAGCAGCATATCCCTGTGCGGTATGCGAACTATGAACAGGTTTACCTGGGACGGATGAAGAAAGGGGATAAGCCGGACACGATCCGGAAGCGCCTGGGGGAGCATCCGCCCCGCAGATCTGCCTGCCACAGCCTAAGCGTCAGTGATGTGCTGGTCTTAAACAGCGGCGGCGAGATCACAGCCTATTATGTGGAAAAAGAAGGCTTTGTTGTGCTTGCCGGTTTTCTCCGCCTGGGTTCCTCCAGTGCCTTGATTTCCTATGATACAACAGATTTTCATATTGAGGGGAAAGAAGGAAGCTGGCTTGCCTATGACAGTATCATCATAGACGGGTGGGAATTTTTCCTCATGGAACACACCGTTTACGGGGCGCAGGCGGCCAATGTGGTGCTGGACAGTGCGGGGAATATGGTGGCAGACAATGTTTTCCACGGCTTTGACGGGACAGTAAAACAGCAGATTTGGGAGTACCTGCACCCGCCAGCAAAAGAGCCGGAACCGGAGAAAACTAAAAAGCCGGTGATGGAAAACTGGCAGAAAGCCTACGAAAACGGGGAATATCTGCGCAGCGCCGAGATTACGGAAGAGCAGAATTACAACATGATTGATGGGCGTATGAATAATCTGCCGAACAAGCCTCGGAAGATTGGAGGACGGATTTCTGTGCTGGATCGGCTCCATCTGAAGCAAGCGGAGATTGCCAGAAAGAGCGGGAAGCCTGTGCCGCAGATGGCGGCGGAAGAAGAAATGGAGCGGAGGAAGAAATAAGAAAGAGGAAGATACTTTGCCGTTTCATGGGCGGTATCTTCCTTTTTTGTTATTGGAAAATAGAATAGCGAGAGATATTTTTTCAGTTGTCAGGGAAACCCATATGCTCCAACAATTCTGTTTCTGTAATATGTACCAGATTTTTTGTCGCCTTAGTTATTTCAGCAGTCAGCTTCCTTTTGAAGTTCATAAAATCTTCTTTAGGGAGAAGATAGCGGAAAGCGATCACAACGGCAAATAAATCATTTTTTCCGTAGAGGTATTGAATCCTCTGTTAAGAATGGATAGTTTCTGATACAGCGGGAGATGAAATACAGTCGATGTCATTTCTACCTGATTTCTTCCAAATGCTCCTTACACGTCAAATTTCCGTCCCATATAAAAAATATTTTATGGCATAGATTCTGTAAACATATAAATAGCCAAAGTAAAAAGAGCAATCAGTAAAAATAAGTAACATACCCATACTCTCCAATTTTTGTAAATAGGGCGTTCTAGTCTTTTGGTGTAAATTATTTCTACAATCAGCCACACAACATTAACAATACTCCATAGCATAGATGGGATTATGTTGTTTCCTGTATTATTAATAAACCAAAGGTACACCCATGCAATGTTATTTATCAAAAAAGCAACTAAAATACCGCACAGCATTGATTTTGTCAAACTATGTTTCCACTTTTTTGAAAGTTCCTTAACTGCTTTTGCGTCATTTAAATTTTGTTTTTTATTTGGAATGCTTAACATATCATCCATTTCTTTTAATTCAGTTCTACATTTTTCACAGTTAGAAAGATGCTCTTCTATCATTTGTTTGCTCTCGCTACTGCATACTCCATCATGGTATAATGGCAATAAATCGCTAATAATTTCACAAGATATTTTCATTTCATAGCCTCCTGTAGTTGTTTTTTTGCACGGTAAAAAATCAGCCTTGCCCAACTATCTGTTTTTTCAAACAATTCACCGATTTGTAAAAATGGTAATTCGCCAAATACTCTTAATGTAAACACTTCTTTATACGGTTCGTTTAAATTATGAAGCAGAATATGCAATTTTCTTGCCTCCTCTTTATCAAGATAATCTGTTTCGACATCCAATGTTAGATTTGTATCGTATGTATCATCTTCTTGTGCGATTCGTTTTTGCTTTGCAGCAAATTTAAAATAGGTGTTTTTGGCAATTTGGCAAAGCCATACATATAGTTTACAGTTCCCATTAAATTTGTCTATATGTATCATGGCTTTAAAAAATGTTTCTTGTGTAACTTCTTCCGCCGTTGTTTCGTTGCGGCAAAGACATAGCACATATTTATATACATCCGAAAAATACTCTTTGTATATATTTTCAAAATCTGGCACACTCACTTCATCACCTCCTCTTATAAGACCTACTATATTCCAATCCGTTTCAAAGTTTTCTGATTTTTTTCAAATATATTTCCACATTTGTTTTGAGCGTAATTACGTACAACCAGGATAGATAACTCTATTAAATCCGTCTATGTACGCAATTTTGTATCTGTCATTCCGCAGCATTCCAGAATTTTTTTCTTTTCTCACGTTTTATATGATTGTATCTATTATAATTAGCCAAATGAACTACATCAACCACTTAAATATAAATATTCTCTTACAATAGCTTTTAACATTTCAATCAAGTAGAGGAGATTTTTTCATCCCTTACACACACCACCGTACATGCCGTTCAGCATACGGCGGTTCAATGCGACTTCTAAGCGTGACGCTCGTTATAATAGTCGAGACAGCTTATAAGTCCTGCTTCGGCTAGAGATTGCCCTAACTACGCATATCTTAGTCGTTATCCAGTAATAGCGGTCTCCGCAATACGTTGTCAGCCGTGCAAGGTTCTTTTCAACTCCCAGTTACCTCACAATACAAACTTTGGGAGTCGATATGAGGGGGGCGTCGGCAACTACGCCCCTTGTGGATTTTTACCACAGGCTGGCGGCATGCCCGTTATATTTAAAAAGCAAAAAATCCGTATGGCTTAGTGCCTTTTACGGATTTTCTACTCCAAGAGATAGCAGCTACTACGAGTATATGTTTTTTATAGCATTCTCCCAATATTTTTTTATAGTTTTTCATATGCAACTGCAAAATTTTTACTGTTTTCCATTTCCAAAAAAATCATTTAGTAGGTTAATAGCCATCTGTTGATCTAATTGTTTTTCATTTTGTTGCATAAGTAGCGCTGTAACCCCTGATGCATATGCTACTGCACTAGAATTGTCTGTACTAACAATGAGTTTATTGTCAAATGTTGTTGCAACAACATCATCGCCGGGTGCATAAACGTCTACCTCATCGCTTTGAATGGCATATTCAAATATTTCACCATCTTTCCCTAACATACTTACTGATATCGCATCTTCCAACTTTGCCGGAAACTTAACCTCATTATCTTTCTCTTCTGTATTCTGATTCCCCGCAGAGGCTAAGATAATGATTCCTTTATCTGCAGCCTCTTGCATTGCTTGGGTAATATCATTGTATTCTTTATCAAATTCTATGCTAATGTTAATTATATCTACATCTTTTTCTATAGCCCATTCAATTCCTTCTGTAAGTAATCTGTTATTAGTAGTTCCATAAGAATCCGAAATTTTACATATGTAGAGTTCTGCGTCTGGAGCAATTCCAATCATTCCCTCTCCATCTTTTCTAGCTGCTATAATGCCAGCAATTTTGGTGCCATGTCCATTTTCATCCATTATATCACTCGCATCATCACTGATAAAATTAATGCTGTCCTCATAGACCAAATCTTGATTGTCTATATCTATACCAGTGTCTAAAATAGCAATTTTTACACCTCTTCCAGTAGTTCCTTCTTCATGAAGAGAATCTATCCCGTAATATTCATAGCCAATCTGTTTGACTTCTCCCTGCTGGAATTCTATCGGTTCTGGCTCCAGTACATCTCCATTCTCATTATGATCTGTTTCTATCTGATTCTGCATACTCTCATCATCAGCAGTAGCATCCTGTCCACAAGCAGTTATACTGAGTGTCATAAGTGCCAGGAATAAAATCATAATTTTCTTTTTATTCATACTTACACCTCCAAATACGCTAATTGCGACATGGGATGACTCGCTGGATATCCCATGTCGCCAATTACCGTGTGCTTTCTTGATAATTTAGTACTCTTTACATTATCACTTCAGAATCACACCTAAATTTCTTTACACTGTAAAAAATCCGAAAATTTAATTCAGTGTGTATGCCAATATTTACTATGACCAATTAACGGAGAACAATTCCGCTTATATGCCTGACAATAACGTATAGAAGGATCTCCAACAAAATTGCCGATATGATCTCTTAAGCATTGCCCGTATTGTAAAAATGCCCACTGGCAGTCAGAATTAAGAAAATTTGCGGGACCCCATCCATTATCATCAAGGCAGTATGGCCATCCTCCGCCAGAAACATGTCCATCACCAATTTCGTCGTGAGATACATAGATCAAACTTGCTGGATACTGCATCTCAAGCGCATTTTTCAGATTTTGAGCCAGCGGATGATTCTGTTCACCCATTGTTACCATAGATTCATATATATTTTTATATTCCTCTACAGTACCTGATATACAAGATTTAATATACGCTAAATCCGAATCAGAAATATCCAAATCTGTCGAATCAAGCTGCAGAATCTCCTCATATGTATAGCATTTTTCCCCACTTGACTTTGCCTTTGAAATTGCTTCGTTAATCCTGCTTTGAGTTTCCTCTTGCTTAACTTTCATCGGATTAACAAAAGCCGAATTTGTTTTTTCCTTTATTTTAGAATACTCGTCGGACTCATACTGGCTTTGCATAGAATCATACTTTTCCATCATTTCTACAGCACGCTGTTCAAAAGAATTACTTTGTGATGAACAACAGTCTGCTGCGGACACGTTTACCGCACCGGTAGTAAAAACAATAGAACTAAGTAACACAGTCATCATTTTCCCTTTTAATTTCATAGCGATTCCTCCCTGATATGATAGATTCTTTGTATCAAAACACTTATTCCATATTATCCAAATAACGTTCCCCCTCCCTTTTCTCAATAATATGCAGTGTTGTCAACTAATCTATTTTCACCGATTATATTTAATAGAGATTTGAAAAATATATAGTTTACCACTGTACAAAGAATTTTTATTGGATAAGTGTTTTTTCTCTTACAATACATATTATCTTCACTGAACATAGATAATATCATATATGATGCGTCATACATTTCACTTGTAAAAAAAACCTAGTGTTCATGTAATTTTTTCTGCATTTGTCCTGTGTATCTCCATTTCATTGTATTTTGTCCTGCCGAAAGATTCTCCTTGGCGTTCCCCAGATACGATCAAGAGCTTCACGTCTGATTTTGTCTTTTCCAACTTTGCAGTGAACGTATCCTGTACGGATGCTTTTAGGCTTCTGCTACACCAGTACCCCTACTAGGTTCTGTCTTTTGTAGGGAACCGATGCCTTTTTCTGCCTAATTCCTTCAGAAGCTCTATGAGTGTCAGGTGTGTAAGTACGCTATTTATCACCATGATCTTCAGATAAACGCTGCACCAGCGCCGACTTAGGTTACCCCCCTTTTCACCGGAAATTTCGTTCAGAAATCGTATTTCTGAAGTTCTTCCTCCTTGTTGTTCAACATCCCTGTTTTGATTTTTTCGCACTGTAAATACTTTTGGGATGTGGAGATTTTGGAAAATTCCATATTTAGAACAAGTATGTACCTGTAATCTCCGGCAGCTTTCTGTGATCATGAAACAGATCCGCAGCTTTTCAGAGAAAGCAGGATTGAAGCCCTCTTTTTGTTATTATAAGCGGTGGGGAGTGAAGAAAAAACAGGGACATAAGCCGGTACTTCCACTCCGCTTCAGCAAGAGTGGAAAACCGGAGATTGAGAAAGCATATGCAACGCACTATGTAGACAGAAAAAGAGTGGAAGAATTAAAGAAAGAAAAGCGGGCAGGTTCAGAGAAGAAATAGGAAAAACTTATGAACGGAAAGCGCCTTTTTCCTGCTCTTTCTGACGGGGCTGGTCTTTTCCCAGGATATTTGCAAGATTTACTTGGACAGTTTTTAGTTCTTTCTCGTACTCCCGAAGATTCTGGTATGCTGAATACTGATTATCTTTTAGGACGGTCAGCCGCTCTTTTTCCGCTTTCAGGATTTTCATGGAGGGAAGTTTCCCATTGCCGGAAAGGTCTTTTAAAATTTTCCGGGCTGATTCATAGAGGGTGATCTCCGCCTGGTGTTCCAGCCGGAACTTCTTCTTATTCTTACAGTTAAGAAATTCCCGGTACATTGACTTGTTAGCCAGATATTGCCCTGTATAATGAATTTGTTCATTGACCTCACGAAGTTTCTTTTCCGTAGAACGGAGTGTTTTTCGCATCTCGGTGG
>ERZ1643249.5509-NODE-5509-length-10126-cov-5.845497_pt1 | contig 10126 bp, 10 predicted proteins | sample MGYA00579263_ERZ1643249 | MGnify/ENA primary metagenome ERZ1643249 (study PRJEB29033, sample SAMEA4952264) | chicken gut metagenome | biome: Broiler Chicken; feature: Gastrointestinal Tract; material: Caecum | place: Ireland | collected 2018 | study: Broiler...
ACCCCAGTTTCCGCCGTGAGAGGGCGGCGTCTTAACCGCTTGACCATGAGGCCGTAACCGAAATTGCTTATGTATTATACCACACAGATCTGTTTTTGGCAACTGTTTGAAGGGCACTTTTTAAAAAGTTTTAAAAAAAATGATCCGCTTGTGCCGCAGAACGAAAAAGTGTTAACCCGCTTCTCGCAGGTGGGTGCGCCGCTTGCCGCCTCAGCCTTTCCGTTCATAAACAGACCTCGCCTATCGACATAGACCATTTAGAAAGCGCTCCCGTATTTACAATGTGGATTAAGATAATTCGAACTCCGAACACAGCAGACCGATTATTCAGTTTTGCGGCGCGGCGATCGCCGCGTCCTATCTTTTATTATTATAGCCGATGATGGGCGTAAATGCAAGCAATTGAAAGAAATTGCCCGAGGAATTTTTTGGGAGGGGAAACCCCCTCCCGTTAAGCATAACTTATTTTGCGGCTTTGTCGAGTGCGAGCAAAAAGTCGAGCATGCAGCTTTCCGAGTTGAGCCCGTAGCGCATCTCGGTGCCGTCCTTCTTTGTCTGTGCAATGGAGTTTTTCGTAAAAGTAGCGGCAATGGCGACCGCCTCGTCCATTGCGATGCCGCGCGCCAACGCCCCGACCAGAGCGCTCGCGTACACGTCTCCCGCGCCGTGGTAGGCGCCCGAGATCTTTTCCGTCGCAAAGGTCTTGACCTCGCCCTTCTCGTCGGTGTAGTAGACGGTGCATTTTGTCTCTCCGTTTCCTTCGATGTCACAACCCGTGACGGAGGGCATGGGGCAGAAGGCAGAGAGTTTCGCGAGCACTTCGCGGTAGCTCTTGTCATCCTGTGCCTTTGCGCAGTCGGTTTCGGTCAGAAAGCATGCCTCGGTGAGGTTAGGGACCACGATGTCCGCAACGGAGCACAGCCCGCGCATCTGTTTTACGAAGTTGTCGTCAAAGTGGGCATACAGTTTTCCGTTGTCACCCATGACGGGGTCGACGATCATCTTGCCGCCTTCTTTGAGGAGGTCTCTCTTGACGCTCTTGACCATCTCGATCTGGTCAATGGAGCCGAGATATCCGCTGATGATGTAGTCGTATTTCAGGCCGAGGCTCTTCCAATGCGCGATGATGGCAGGGATGTCCTCGCTCAGGTCGCGGAAGGTATATCCGCTGAATCCGCCCGTGTGAGTGGAGAGGATCGCGGTGGGCAGGATGTCGCAGGTCACGCCCGAAGCCGAGATGATGGGCAGGGCGACGGTCAGCGAACACTTTCCGACGCAGGAAATGTCATTGATCGCAAGAATTCTCATTTCAGTTCTCCTTGATGCTGTTTTATAATTATACTTTTCGAGATTTAGTTTGTCAAACGTCTATATGCAATTTGTGCCTCTTTCCGGTAAAAATATGCCGTTCTTTTGCAAAAGATTTGCAAGGTATTTACCGCGTCGCGATCGTATGTTAAAATAATATCAGACAATTTCTGTATGAGGAGTAAATAATGATCGTCTTTTCCGGTGCGATCTCGGAAGTGGTCACCGAGCGCGTGCTTCGCGATCATTTTCGCAAAGGAGCCCTTCTTGTATGGGGGATCGCTTTCCCTGTGTTAATGATCCTGTGCGCACTCGTCTCATTTTGTACCATGAGCCTCATAGACGCCGCGCTCTTCTGTCTGGTCGTCTTTGTTTTCGGCTTTTCGGGCACGCTGATCAGATGGGTCCGTTCTACCAAAAAAGCATACCGCTACATTTGGGAATACAAGTACACTGTCGACCCGTCAAAGATCCTTGTCGAATCGCCTTATATCGGCAAGGTAAAAGAAATCCCGCTCTCCAAGGTGAAAAAGGTCATCGAATATCGGGCATGTTATGCTGTGACCGGATTTTTTTACATGTTTGCCATCCTTGAAAAGGAGCTGCTCGCGGAGGGATCGTTTGAGGAGCTCGAACAGATCTTTGGCGATAAACTCGTAAAAAAGGAATCCGACCCGCCCGTATCGGCGGAATAGAAAATTTATCAACGCGGGCGTCCGTCATTGGCGCCCGCGTTGCTCTTTTATGGCGGCTTGTCCTGCGCGGCCTCTTTTTTGTTTCGTCGCTTTTTTTGCGAGCGGTGCGAGGGGGCAAAATCAGGTCAATGCCTTTACATTCTTGTGATTATATGTTAAAATAGTTAGCGTTATGGAAGCAAAGATCACTCAGGATTTTGCCTTTGTCAGCGGTGCGACGGGCGGGCTTGGACGGGCGTTCAGTTTCGCCTGCGCGCGGGAGGGGAATCTCTTTCTCACCGGCAGAAGCGAGCAGAAACTTGCCGCCCTGCACGGGCAGATCGCGGCGCAGTATCCGTATATCCGCATCGAAACTTTCGCCTGCGATCTCACCGACGCATCGGCGCGCGAAAAGATGTTTTCGTATATCCGCTCGCTCGGCATCCGCTTTTATCGCTTCTGCAGCGTCGCGGGGGCGGACATCCAGAAGGCTTTTTTGCGCTTCACGCAGGAAAAACTAGTCTTCTGCAGTCGGGTGAACTTTGAGTCGGCGGTCTCTCTCGCCCGTTTTTTGCTCGATGTCCGAGCGCCCGAATTCGAGATGGTCGTCATCTCCAGCATTTCGGGCGTCTATCCGATGCCGTACTTTGCGCTGTACAGCGCCGAAAAGAGCGCTCTTACATCCTTTTTCTCTTCTCTTCGCGTCGAGCTTCGCGGGCAGGGCGTGCGCGTCACCTGCGTGGAGCCGGGCGGCATCTATACCCGCCCCGACGTCGTCGAGAACATCCGCGGGCAGGGGTTGTGGGGCAAGCTCTCCGCAAAGAGCCCCGAATACGTCGTCCGAAAGAGCCTTTCTGCGGTAAAGCGCAACAGGCGGCTCATCCGCCCGGGCTTTTGGAACAAATTCATCGCGGCGGTGCCGCGCATCCTTCCGCTCGGCGTGCGCATGCGCTTCATCGCCCGCCGCTGGAAGAAGATAGAAAAAGACGCTTTCTGAGGGGGAAACCATGAACAGATACATCGCGGCATTCGATCAGGGCACGACAAGCTCGCGCACCATTCTCTTTGACGAGGCGGGCAGGGCGGTCGCCTCCGCGCAGCGGGAGTTTCGGCAGATCTATCCGCGACCCGGCTGGGTGGAGCACGACTGCCGCGACATCCTCGCTTCTCAGCTTTCCAGTTTCCGCGAGGCGATGGAGCGGGGCGGCATCCGCGCGGAAGAGCTTGCGGCGATCGGTATCGCCAACCAGCGGGAGACGGCGATCGTCTGGGACCGCTTCACGGGCAAGCCCGTCTACAACGCGATCGTCTGGCAATGCCGCCGCACGGCGGAGTATTGCGACTCGATAAAGGACAGCGCGGCGTTTCTGTATGATCGCACGGGGCTTCCCGTGGACGCCTATTTCTCCGCCTCCAAAGTGCGCTGGATCCTCGAAAACGTCCCGTTTGCCCGTGCGCGTGCGGAGAAGGGGGAGCTTCTGTTCGGCACGGTGGACTGTTATCTGGTCTGGACGCTCACGGGAGGAAAGGTGCACGCGACCGACTACACCAACGCCTCGCGCACCATGCTCTTTAACATACATACCCTGGAATGGGACGAAGAGCTCTGCCGCTTTTTCGGCATTCCGATGTGCATGCTCCCGAAAGTGCTCCCTTCGGGCGCGCACTACGGCGTCACGGACGAAAAGCTCGTCGGCGCGGCCGTCCCGATCTGCGCGGCGGTGGGCGATCAGCAGGGCGCGCTGTTCGGCCAGCACTGCGTGCGCGAGGGGGACGTCAAGAACACTTACGGCACGGGCTGTTTTCTTCTCATGAACACGGGCGCGCGCGCCGTGCGCTCGCAAAACGGGCTCGTCACGACGCTGGCCGCCTCGACGGGAAAGCCCGACTATGCGCTCGAAGGCAGCGTGTTCGTCGCGGGTGCGGTGGTGCAGTGGCTTCGGGACGGGCTGGGGCTCGTCAGGAACGCCGCCGAGACGGAAGCGCTCGCGCTCTCCGTTCCCGACACGGGCGGCGTGTGTTTTGTGCCCGCGTTCGTGGGGCTGGGCGCGCCGCATTGGGACAGCGAATGCCGCGGTATGATCAGCGGCATCACGCGCGGGACCACGCGCGCGCACATCGTGCGCGCGGCGTTGGAGGCGATCGCCTTGCAGGTCTTTGACGTCGTGCACGCGATGGAACAGGACATCCGCAGGCCGATCTCCCGCCTCTGCGCCGATGGCGGCGCGAGCGCGAACGGCTTTCTGATGCAGTTTCAGGCGGATATCCTCGGCGCCGAGGTCGCGCGGCCAGCGTCCATGGAGACGACGGCGCGCGGCGCCGCATATCTCGCGGGGCAGGCTTGCGGGCTGTATGGGGATCCGCTTCCCGTTTCGGGCGAGGAGATGACCGTATTCACGCCGCAGATGGACGACGCGCGCAGGGCGGAAACGCTTCGCGCATGGGAAGAGGCGCTCAGCCGCGACAAATTCCGCGCAAAACTTTAAGAGATGAATACAGGAGAGATAAAATGAGCAGAGCAGACGAAATCTTCATTGCAAATTGCAGGGACATTCTCGAAAACGGCACCTGGGACACCGACCGCGAGGTCAGGCCCCGCTGGGAGGACGGCACGCCCGCGCACACGATCAAAAAATTCGGACAGATATCCCGTTATGATCTGCGGGAGGAGTTTCCCATTCTGACCATCCGCAGGACATATCTGAAATCGGCGATCGACGAGATCCTCTGGATCTGGCAGAAAAAGAGCAACAACATCCACGATCTCTCCTCGCACATCTGGGACAGCTGGGCGGACGAGAGCGGCTCCATCGGCAAGGCGTACGGCTACCAGCTCGGCAAGAAATATTCTTTCCCGGAAGGGGAGTTCGACCAGGTGGACAAAGTCCTGTTCGATCTGAAAAACAATCCCGCGAGCCGCAGGATCATCGCGCACATGTACAACGTCGCAGACCTCAGAGAGATGCATCTGTATCCGTGCGCCTATTCGATGACCTTCAACGTCACGGGCAACACGCTCAACGGCATCCTGAACCAGCGCAGCCAGGACATGCTTGCGGCGAGCAACTGGAACGTCGTGCAGTACTCGGTGCTTCTGATGATGTTTGCGCGCGCGTGCGGGCTGGAAGCGGGCGAACTCGTGCACGTCGTCGCGGACGCGCACATCTACGACCGCCACGTTCCCATCGTCGAAAAGATCCTCAATAACCCGCGCTATGCGGCGCCGCGCCTCATCATGGACGAAAAGGTCACCGACTTTTATTCGTTCACGAAGGACAGCTTCCGCCTGGAGGATTACAGATATACCGATCTGAACGAGAAGATCCCCGTCGCGATCTGAAAAAATCAAAAGGAGAAAAAGATGAAAGCGATCGTAGTTGTTGACAAAAAGTGGGGCATCGGCAGGAACAACGACCTGCTCTTTTCCCTTCCCGCGGACATGAAGCACTTCCGCGAGACGACTTCGGGCAAGGTGGTCGTGATGGGTAGCAACACGCTGCTGTCCTTCCCCGGCGGCAAGCCGCTCAAAAACAGGACAAACCTCGTGCTCTGGCCGGAAGGCGAAAAGCGGGAGGATTGTTCGGTGCTTTCCTCTCTCGGCGAGCTGTTTGCCGAAATCAAAAAATACCCGCCCGAAGATGTTTTCGTCCTCGGCGGCGCGATGCTGTACCGCACGCTGTTGCCCTATTGCGAGGAGGCGATCGTGACGAAAGTGGATGCGGACGGCGGTGCGCAGGTCTTTTTTGAAGACCTCGACCGAACGGAAAACTGGCATATCCTTTCGGAGAGCGAGCCGATCGAGACGAACGGGCAGACCATCCGCTTTGTCTGCTACAAGAATTCGGACGTGAAGGCATACTGATCGATCGAAAGTCTGTAAGAGAGGCGCGGCCGTTCGGACCGCGCCTCTCTTAATGAAAAATTTAAACTTTTGCGCTATACTTTTTTTGTAAGACAGGAGGAGGGAACACATGAAAACGATCGCGGTGGTGGAGGACGACGTCTACATCGGCAATATGCTGGAGGAACTCCTGTGCGCGAACGGCTATGCCGTGTTGCGCGCGCGGACGGGCACGCAGGCGCTCGAACTTTTATCGCGCGAGACGGCAGATCTCGTCCTTCTCGATCTTATGCTTCCCGAACTTTCCGGCGAGGCAGTGCTCGAAGAGATCGCGGGGAGCGTGCCCGTGCTCGTTCTGTCCGCAAAGACGGACATCGGCGGCAAAGTCCGCGCGCTGAACGCAGGGGCGGCGGATTACGTCACAAAGCCGTTTGACAACGGCGAGCTGCTCGCGCGCATCGGCGTGCAGCTTCGGCGCGGCGGCGGGGAGGGCATGCTCTGCCGCGCGGGCATCCGCATGGATCTCGATTCCTTCGAGGTGTTTGTCGGCGAGCGGCAGATCCGCCTGACGCGGACGGAGTTCGCCATCCTGCGCGTCTTTCTCGAATACCCGAAAAAGGTTTTTTCCCGTTCCGCGCTCCTTGCGGGCATCGAGCCGTTCGTCCCCGACGGAGAAGAATCCTCCGTCAGCGTGCACATCAGCAACCTGCGCAAAAAGCTGGAGGAGGCGTCGGGCGTCAATTACATAGAGACGGTCTGGGGCATCGGCTTCCGCTTAAACGGCGCGCTTCTTTGAATTTTCTTTAAAAAAGTTTTTTAAAATATTAAACGGCGTGCGTTAGAATGGAGAAAATTCAAGAAAAAGGAGCAAACGGAATGGAATATGTACTCAGGACGTACGGCCTTTGCAAGCATTACAAGGGCGCGCCCGTCGTTGCGGACGTCTCCATGAACATCCGCCGCGGCGAGATCTACGGCTTTGTCGGCAAGAACGGCGCGGGCAAGACGACGCTCATGCGCCTTGTCTGCGGGCTCATCCGCAAGACGGGCGGCAGCTATGAACTGTTCGGCAGAACGGACACAGACCCCGCGCTCGATCTCTCGAGGCGGAGGGTGGGGTCCATCATCGAGTCGCCTTCGCTGTATCCCGACATGACCGCCGAGGACAATCTGCGCGAGCAATCGCTCGTGCTCGGTCTTCGCGGCGCAAAATTCGGCGGGCTTTTGGAATACGTCGGGCTTGCGGACACAGGCAAAAAGAAGGTGCGCAATTTCTCTCTCGGAATGCGCCAGCGCCTCGGCATTGCGATGGCGCTTGTCGGACAGCCCGACTTCATCGTCCTTGACGAGCCGGTCAACGGGCTGGACCCGCAGGGCATCGTGGAGATCCGCGAGCTCTTGCTCCGCCTGAACACGGAAAAGGGGATCACGGTGCTCATCTCCAGCCACATCCTCGGCGAGCTCTCCCGCCTTGCCACCTGTTACGGTTTCATCGACGGGGGAAGGCTCATCCGCGAGATCAGCGCCGCCGATCTGGAATCCGCCTGCCGCAAGAGCGTCCGCATCACCGTCGATTCGACGGCGTCCGTCGCCTGTGCGCTCGAGCGCGGGATGGGAATCGAAGACTATCGCATTCTCTCCGACACGCAGGCGGAGATCTACGGGGAAGTCAACGTGGGGGAGCTCGCCTTTGCCCTGCGCGATGCGGGCGTCTCGCTACTTCGCGTGCACGAACGCGACGAAGACCTGGAGGGGTATTTTCTCAACCTCGTCGGAGGTGAAAAATGCTGAAACTGTTGCGTGCGGAATTTTTCCGCGTAAAAAAATTCAAGCCTTTCTACATCCTTCTCGCGATCAACCTTGCGCTTGCGCTGATCAATTTTTTTGATACGGTCGGAACATTCCGATACAATCCCGAATACAACGCCTTTTACCTGATGCGAATCGGGATGGGCGGCGGGATCAGCCTTCTCGGCATCTATGCGGCCGTTCTTGCGGGACTGTTTATCGGAAGAGAATACTCGAGCGGCGCGATGCGGAACAAAGTTCTCGTCGGAAGTTCCCGTCCGCGCATCTACCTTTCCAAGCTGATCGCCGTCGCGTTCATGTGCGTCTGCGTCTACTGCGTCTATCACCTATTCAATTTCGTGTTCGGGAGCATCTTCCTCGATTGGGGCAGGCTATCCTTTTCGGACGTGCTTTTGCATTTTGCGGCGGGTCTCCTCATGGTGCTTTCCTATTCCGCGGTCATGACGGCGCTTTCCATGCTCTCGCGCAGCACGGTCACCTCTCTTCTCGTCGGGATCTTCTGTGTGCTCGTCTTTTCTTTTCTCGTCACATGGTTTGAACAGGAGATCGCGGGCAGCTATCACATGGACGCCGTGACGGGGGAGATCGCATTTTATTGTGACTGGCCCGAGGCTCTGCGCAAAGTTTGCGCCTTTTTCGACAGGCTGATCCCGTCGGGACAGAGCGTGGTGTTGTGTTCGGACGCGAAGCTGAACTATGTGCAGCTCTATGCCTGCTCGGCGGGGCTGACGGCGGCTGTCTCTGTCGGGGGCATATGGCTGTTCGGCAGAACGGATCTGAAATGATCTTTTGAGGCATCGCGCCCGCTTTTGCGGGCGCGGCGCTTTCGTTTTTATGCAGGTTTATGCAGGAGGTTTGTCATGGTGATCGCTCTCGGTTTTTGCACGTTTTTTCTTGCGGTGCTCTGTCTGTTTTTTGCGCTCCGCGCGCGCTTTCTGCGCCTGTCCGTGCGCGAGATCCGCGAACAGGCGCGCGAAAAATCGGCCACCGATTCGGGCACGCCCGTCTGCCCGCAGTCGGGGGATAAGGACATCCGCGCGCTCGCAGAATATCTCACGGACGAGCTTGACAGGCTGATCGCGGCGCGTCGGACGTATGCGGCGGGCAACAGCGAGCTCAAAGAGGCGGTCACGGGCGTCTCGCACGATCTTCGCACGCCGCTCACCTCCGTCTCGGGGTATCTCGATCTTCTCGCAAAGAGCGGGCTTAGCGAGAGACAGGCGGAGTATGTCCGCATCATCGGCGGGCGGGTGGAGGCGATGAAAAAGCTGACCGAGGAGCTTCTCGCCTATTCGGTGGTCGCGACGGACGAAGGTTCTCTTCAGTCCGAAGAGGTGTGTATAAACTCTCTGCTGGAGGATTGTCTCATGCAGTTTTACGTCGCCTTTTCCGAGCGCGGCATCCGTCCCGAAGTGCGCCTGCCCGAGGGGCGCGTCGTGCGGCGCACGGGAAAGGACGCTCTTTCGCGCGTGTTCGGAAACATCCTCGCAAACGCCGCGCGCTATTCGGACGGCGATCTGTCTGTCACCATGGACGAGGACTGCAACATCCTCTTTGAAAATTCCGCGTCCAAACTGGACGAGGTGAGCGTGTGCAAGCTCTTTGACCGCTTCTTTACCGTCGAAAACGCGCGCGGCTCCACGGGGCTGGGGCTCTCGGTCGCAAAGATCCTCGTCGAAAAGATGGGAGGGAAGATCGAGGCGAGCTGGAAGGAGGGCAGGCTTCGCATTTCACTCTCTCTTTGAATTGTTCAAATTCGGACAAAAATTTTGACAAATTCCGTCACTTGCGCCCCTTGAACTGTGCACCATCCTGTGTTATAATAGTACAGAAAGAAAAACAGGAGGAAAATTTACCCATGGCAAGAATGATTCTCAATGAAACGAGCTATTTCGGCGCGGGATGCCGCAAAGAAGTCGTTGCCGAACTCAACCGCCGCAACATGAAAAAGGCGTTTGTCGTCTCGGACAAGGACCTCGTCAAATTCGGCGTCGCAAAGAAGGTGACGGACGTGCTCGACGAGGCGAAGATCGCCTACGATCTGTTTGACGACGTCAAGGCGAACCCGACCATCGCGAATGTCAAAAACGGCCTCGCGGCGTTCAAAAAGTCGGGCGCGGACGTGATCATCGCGATCGGCGGCGGCTCCGTCATGGACACCGCAAAGGCGATCGGCATCATCACCGAAAACCCCGAGTTTGCGGACGTCCGTTCTCTCGAAGGTGTGGCGGACACCAAGCACAAGAGCTTCCCGATCATCGCTTTTGCGACGACTTCGGGCACGGCGGCTGAGGTGACCATCAACTACGTCATCACCGACGAAGAGGCGGGCAGAAAGCTGGTTTGCGTCGACCCCAACGACATCCCGATCATCGCGTTCAACGATGCGGAGATGCTGATGAGCATGCCCAAGGGCCTCACGGCGGCGACGGGCATGGACGCTCTCACGCACGCGATCGAGGCTTACATCACGCCCGGCGCTACCCCCGTTTCC
>ERZ1643249.5512-NODE-5512-length-10120-cov-5.815301_pt1 | contig 10120 bp, 10 predicted proteins | sample MGYA00579263_ERZ1643249 | MGnify/ENA primary metagenome ERZ1643249 (study PRJEB29033, sample SAMEA4952264) | chicken gut metagenome | biome: Broiler Chicken; feature: Gastrointestinal Tract; material: Caecum | place: Ireland | collected 2018 | study: Broiler...
TGGATGAGGACGTGCCATGTGAGGATATCTTGGCGCAGATCAACGCAGCCAAGTCGGCGCTGCATAAGGTGGGGCAGGTCGTGCTCGAAGGGCACATCAACCACTGCGTGCGCGATGGCATCGAGCACGGTGACGCCGATCAGACCATCGCGAATTTCACCAAGGCGGTCGAGCGGTTCGCCAACATGATATAACGGGAAGCCAAACAGTACCCACCCCCAGACGCGGGGTGGATTTTTTTTTGCCGGAAACCGCCTGCCTCGCTTGACATGGGTATACCCCTATGAGTCTAATGAAAGCATACCCTAGGGGGTATACAGAAAGGGGGAACCACCCAATGAAAAAACTGGAAGCCCTGCTTGCATGGGGCGGCACCCGGCGCGAGATCGCCTGCTTGGCCGTGTCGGGCGTAGCGCTGCTCGTGAGCATCTTTGATCTGGTCCCGCTGCCGTTTGACGCGGCCTGGATTGCCATCGTCCTGTGCGGCATCCCGATCATCCTGGAGGCGGTTATTGGCCTGGTCACGTCCTTTGACATCAAGGCCGATGTGCTCGTGTCCATTGCGCTCCTGGCCTCGGTCGCTATCGGCGAGGACTTTGCCGCGGGCGAGGTCGCTTTCATCATGCAGCTCGGCGGCCTGCTCGAAGATCTGACCGTGCAGAAGGCCCGCGCGGGCATCGAGAAACTTGTCCACCTGACCCCACGCACGGCGCGCCGCCTGACGCCCGCAGGCGGGGAGGAGGTCATCCCGGCCGAGGCCGTTGCGGTCGGGGACATCCTGCGCGTTGCGCCCGGCGAGACCATCCCGGTCGATGGCGTCATCACGGCCGGCCAGACCTCGATCAATCAGGCGGTCATGACCGGCGAGTCCTTGCCAGTCGATAAAGCGCCGGGCGATGCGGTCTCAAGCGGCACAGTCAACCAGTTCGGCGCGTTCGACATGCGTGCCACGCGCGTGGGCGAGGACAGCGCGCTGCAGCGCATGATCCGCCTCGTGCAGTCGGCTGACGCGGACAAGGCCAAGATCGTCGGCCTGGCAGACCGCTGGGCCACTTGGATTGTAGTCATCGCGCTGTCGGCCGCCATCCTGACCGGGCTGTTTACGCACGAGGTGATCCGCGCGGTTACCATCCTGGTCGTCTTTTGCCCGTGTGCCCTGGTGCTGGCCACGCCAACCGCCATCATGGCGGCCATCGGCAACGCCACCGGACGCGGTGTGCTTGTGCGTGAGGGCGACGCGCTGGAGCGCCTGTCCATGGTGCGCGCGGTGACCTTTGACAAGACCGGCACGCTGACCTACGGCACGCCGCAGGTGACTGCTGTGCGTGCTCTGGATGGGGTGGACGCAGATAGGCTTTACGCCCTGGCTGCTGGGGCCGAGCTGCGCTCGGAGCATCCGTTGGGCCGGGCGGTCGTGCGCGGATACCGCGCGGACCGTACGAAGGCCGTGCTGGAGCCCACTGCGTTCGCCATGCTGCCCGGCCAGGGCGTCGTGGCGCAGGTGGACGGCCGGCGGATCGCGGCGGGCAACCCCGCGCTGCTCACAGCCCAGGGTGTCCCGGACGCCGCGGCGCTTACGGCGCTGGCCGCGCCCGACTGCGCTGCGGGCTGCACGGTCATCTATCTGGCCGTGGACGGCCGCGCGGCCGGGACCATTGCCCTGGCCGACACCTTGCGCGAGGACGCAGCCCGTATGATTGCGGGCGTGCAGGCGGCTGGGGTTACGCCCGTATTGTTGACCGGCGACCATGAAGCCGCCGCCCGGCGCATCGCGCAGCAGATCGGCATCCGCGAGGTGCACGCAGGCTGCCGCCCGGAGGATAAGCTGGAATACATCGACGCGGCCCAGCGGGCCGGCCATCCGGTCTGTATGATCGGCGACGGCATCAACGACGCGCCCGCGCTCAAAAAGGCGCTCGTCGGCATTGCCATGGGCGGCGTGGGCAGCGATATCGCGGTCGATGCGGCCGACATTGCCCTGGTGGGCGATGATATTTCGGTTCTGCCCCATCTCTTGCGCCTGGCCCGGCGGATGATGGTCACCATCCGCTGCAACCTGACCTTTTCCATGGCGCTCAACTTCGTTGCCATCATTCTGGCCATCACGGGCGTTCTGGGGCCGGTCGTGGGCGCGCTCGTGCACAACGCCGGTTCGGTGCTGGTCATCGTCAACTCGGCCTTGCTGCTGGGATGGGGAAGGCGGGACGGCTAACCGGGCCATCCCTGCATGAAAAACCCGTACATTTCCGGCCCGGATGCCGCCCGCACGGCGTCCGGGCTTTTTGTGCCCTTGGCAGCCGGACACGATCAAGGGGCGGCGGGCCGGGCGGCGACCTCGGACATCTGCCGCTGGCGCTGGCGCATGCCGTCCAGCCAGTCCTTCTCCCAGTCGGCCAGGGGCGCGGGCGCTGCCAGGGCTGCGGCCGGCGGGGCGGGCGTCAGCCGCCGCAGCAGCGTGCGGAAATAGGCGCAGGGGTCGCGCGGCCCGAAGGCGTGGGCGCGGTCCATGGCCTGCCGGATATCCGTGGCGGGCACGCCCTCCGCAAGGCGGGTATCGAGCGCCTGCCGCAGGCTGCGGCCCATGGCGCAGCCAAACAGCCGGGCAAAGTAGTCCGCAAGCTGGCCGCCGTCCGGCGTATCCGCTGCGCGCCCGCGCGGCATCCGTCCGTCCGCCGTCCCATCATCGCCTTCATCCGCTCCATCCATCCGCCCATCCGGCGCGTCGTCCGGGGCAGGGGGCGCCTGCGCCGGACAACGCTGGCCTGGGCTGTCCTGATCTGACCTAGACTGACCTGGACTATCCTGACCTGACTTAGACTGACCTATACTGGGTTGCCAGGAAGATTTCAAAAAATAATTGCCGCTCGCGTCCACGCCGAGGGCTTCAAACTGCGCGGTATAGATGGTGGGGGTATAGCGGTCCCGGCGCATCCTGTTCTGGCTGAGCCAGTGGCGCACGGCATAGACGCCGTCGGGCAGGGCGAGCAGGAAGCCGCCCTCGACCAGGGCGGAGAGCTCGCGCTCGGTCGCCCCGGCCATGCGCAGCAGGGCGCGCACGCCGCCGAGCAGGCCGTCGTCGTCGGCCGAGGTGACCAGGTGCAGGTACAGGCCGCGGGCGGCCAGGGGAAGGTCCAGGAAGCGGTCGCTCTCGGCCAGCCGCCTGGAGATCATGCGTCGCATTGCCATCGTGCGGCACCTCCTTTTTGACAGATGAAATAGCGAACGAATGTTCTGGATCTATTATACTACATCCGGCCGCTTTTGTCTACTGACACGGTTCGCAGAGCGGTGTCACAGGACATGCCCCTGCGAAAGATGTCCGGAAAAGGGCGCAAAAAAGCGCACGCCGCGCCCCGGACGGACCGGAACGCGGCGCACGCTGATTTAGGATAGGACAAACAAGAAACGGGCTGTATGAAGAAAGATACCGCCGGTCAGACGGTGTAGACGAGCAGGCTCTCATAGACCTCATAGACCCGCTTGAGGGAGGCCATCTCGGTGCCGGCCAGGCGGGCGCAGGCGCGCCCGGTGGCGACGGTGAACTTGGCCATCTCGACAAAGCTCAGGTTTTTGTCCATGGAGTTTGCGATGGCGCCGACCATGGCGTCGCCGGTGCCGACCGCGCCCTCGTCGTAGATCTTGGGGTTGCTGTTGACGTAGAGCACCTCGGGCTCACGCTTGGAGATGAACAGCGCGCCCTCGGGGCCCATGGAGACGCAGACGGCCTGCGCGCCCATGCCCAGCAGCTTGCGGGCGCTGGGGGCGAGCAGATCGGGGTCGGCGGTGGGCTCGTCGCCGACGAGTTCGGCGAGTTCGAAGATGTTGGGCTTGACGAAGTCGGGCTCGTACTTGAGGGCCTCGCGCATGAGGTCGCCGGGCTCATCGACGATCAGGCGGCAGCCGGCCTTTTTGATGGTCTTGATGAGCTCGGAGAAGTTGTGCATGGGGAAGCCAGGGGGGACCGAGCCGGAGATGACGAAGATGTTCTGGCCGTCGAGGTAGAACTCGACGCGCTCCAAAAAGCGCAGGAAATCGCCGTCGGCGATCTTGAAGCCGGGCTCGTTGATCTCGGTGTGGTTGCCGTCGAGGTCGATGATCTGGAGGTTGACGCGGGTGTTGCCGGGCACGTCGACGAAGTCGTGGTGGATATCGACCGAGGTCAGCGCATCCTTCATGGAGCGGCCGTTGTTGCCGGCGCTGAAGCCCAGGGCGACGCTTTCGCCGCCGAGCGCCTTGAGGGCGCGGGAGACGTTGATGCCCTTGCCGCCGGGCTCGACCGATGTGCTGGAGGCGCGGTTGAGCTTGTTGGGCACGAGCGGATGCTCGATGCGCAGGGTACGGTCCATGGCGGGATTGAGCGTGATGGTAATAATCATGAGGGGTTCCTCCTGCGTGCACAATCTTATAGTTTTATTATACCGAATGCGCGGGGGAATGTAAATAAAATTTTACCGCGCCCCGAAGGGGCGGGTGGAAGCCGGCCGGCCCCTGGCGGGGCGGCTCAAAGCTCCTCGTCCAGGATCTCCTGCAGGATCTTTTTGTCCTGCTTGTCCTGCGGCTGCCAGGCGGCAAAGAGGTCGGGCCGGTCGCGCCGCGTGCGCGCGAGCGACATCTTGCGCCGCCAGCGCGCGATGTTCGCGTGGTGGCCGGATAAGAGCACCTCGGGCACCGCCTGGCCGCGCCAGTCGGCCGGGTGGGTGTACTGCGGGTACTCCAGCAGCCCGTTCCAGTGGCTCTCCTCCTGGAAGGCGGCCGCGTCGGGCAGCACGCCCGGCACCATCCGGCACACCGCGTCGGCCACCGCCATGGCCGGGATCTCGCCGCCGGTCAGCACAAAGTCGCCGATCGAGATCTCCTCGTCCACGCAGGTGTCGATGAAGCGCTGGTCGATGCCCTCGTAGTGCCCGCACACGAGGATGAACCGCTCGCGCGCCAAGAGCTCGCGCGCCTTGGCCTGGCAGAAGGGCGCGCCCTGCGCGCTCATCATGACCGTGTGCACGTGCGCGCCGCCGGTCAGCGCCTGGTGGCACAGATAGAGCGGCTCGGGCAGCATGACCATGCCGCGCCCGCCGCCGTAGGGCGCGTCGTCGGCCTTGTGGTGCTTGTCCAGCGCGTAGTCGCGGATGTTGACCGCGCGGATCTCCACCAGGCCCTTGGCCTGCGCCCGGCCGATGATGCTCTCGCGCATCACCCCGTCGATGAGGCCGGGGAACAGCGTCATGATGTCGATCCTCATTCCAAAAGCCCCTCGATCGTGCGCACGGTCAGCCGGCCCGCGTCCAGGTCGACCGACACGAGGAAGGGCGGGCAGGCCGGGATGAGCGCGTCGGGCGCGCCCTCGCGGCGGATGACGTACATGTCGTGCGCCGGGTTGGTGGTCAGCACTTCCTTGAGCGTACCGATGACGCTTTCGGTGCGCACGTCGTAGACCGTCAGGCCGATCATGTCCTGGATGAACACCAGGTCGTCCGGCAGGTCGACGTCGGCGCGGTTGAGGTAGAGCACGCGGCCCTTGAGCGCCTCGGCCGCCTCGCAGGTGGAGACGCCCGCAAGGCGCATGATGACGCATCCCTTGTGCACGGTGGCCTTGCGCACCTGGACCGGCTCGGACGGGGAAAAGTACAGGGTGTCAAACTGGGCCAGCACCTCGGGCGTGTCGCACCAGGACTGTACCTTGACGTCGCCGGAGACGCCGTGGGTGTTGACGATCTTGCCGGCCTCGAGAAATTGTTTTCGCATAAAAAACCTCCGGATCTGTGCGGCCTTGCCGCCAAAAGAAAAGACCTGCCAAAAGACAGGTCTGGTTTGACCGGGGGAACGGACCCCGCCGGCCGCGGCCCTCAGTCGCAGATGTCGACCGTGACCTTCTTGTTTTCACGATTGCCTGCCGCCTTCATGAGCGTGCGGATCTCCTTGGCAATGCGGCCGTGACGGCCGATGACGCGGCCCATGTCCTCCGGCGCGACGCGCAGGGAATAGGTCACCTCATCGCCCTCGGTGTTCTCCTCGATGGAGATGGCCGAGGGGTCCGAGACCAGGTTTGCCACGATGTAGGTTAAAAGTTCTTTCATATCCATAATAACCTCACTCATCCTTAGAGCACGCCGGCCTTCTTGAGCAGACCGCGAACGGTATCGGTCGGCTGCGCGCCCTTCTTGATCCAAGCCTGCGCGCGCTCTGCGTCGATCTTGACTGCGTCCTCGGAAGTCATCGGGTTGTAGGTACCGAGCTCCTCGATGAAGCGGCCATCACGCGGAAAGCGGGAATCAGCGACAACGACACGGTAGAACGGGTTCTTCTTGGCGCCCATTCTGCGAAGTCTAATCTTTACCATGGATTTTCACCTCCTTGAAATGGTGGTTCTATTTGTAAAGTGCATTTACAACAAAAGTTAAAACGGGAGCTTGAAGCCGCCAAAGCCGGGGAAACCGCCCTTGCCGCGCCGCTTCTTGGCGCGCTTTTGCATGCCGGCCAGCTGCTTTGTCATCTTCTGCATGGCTTCAAACTGCTTGAGGAGCTTGTTGACCTCCTCGATCTTGAGGCCGCAGCCCGCGGCGATGCGCTTTTTGCGGCTGTAGTTGATGATGGAGGGGTTGTCGCGCTCCTTGGGGGTCATGGATTGGATGATGGCCTCGGTGTGGCGCATGGCCGAGCCGTCGAGCTGCGCGCCCGAGAGCGCCTTGGCGTCCAGGCCGGGGATCATGCCGAGCATGTCCTCCATGGAGCCCATGTTCTTGACCTGCTGCAGCTGCTCGTAGAAATCGGTCAGCGTCAGCTTGCCCGCCGACATCTTCTTGGCCACCTGCACGGCCTGCTTCTGGTCGACGGCCTGCTGCGCCTTCTCGATGAGGGTCAGCACGTCGCCCATGCCCAGGATGCGGGAGGCCATGCGGTCGGGATGGAACGCCTCGATGTTGTCCAGCTTTTCGCCCGTGCCGATGTACATGATCGGCTTGCCCGTGACCGCCTTGACCGACAGGGCCGCGCCGCCTCGGGCGTCGCCGTCCATCTTGCTCATGAGCACGCCGCTGATGTCCAGGGCCTCGTCAAAGGTCTTGGCGACGTTCACCGCGTCCTGGCCGGTCATGGCGTCCACGACAAGCAGGATCTCGTGCGGCTTCACCGCGGCCTTGATGTTCTTGAGCTCGTCCATGAGCGCCTCGTCGATGTGCAGGCGTCCGGCCGTGTCCAGGAAGACCATGTCATAGCCGTTCTTGCGCGCGTGGATGACGCCCTCCTTGGCGATTTCGACCGGGTCGCCCTGGCCCATGTCAAAGACCGGGATGTCCAGCTGGCGGCCGACCACCTTGAGCTGCTCGATGGCGGCCGGACGGTAGACGTCGCAGGCGACGAGCAGGGGGCGGCGCTGCTGCTGCTTTTTGAACAGGCCGGCAAGCTTTGCCGCGTTCGTGGTCTTGCCCGAGCCCTGCAGGCCGGCCATCATGACGATGGTCGGGGGATTGGGGGCGATGGTGATGCGCGCGCCCTTGCCGCCCAGGAGCTGGACCAGCTCCTCGTTTACGATCTTGATGACCTGCTGGGCGGGGGACAGGCTCTCGAGGATCTCGGCGTCGGTCGCCTTTTCGGTGACCGTCTTGATGAAATCCTTGGTGACCTTGAAGTTGACGTCGGCCTCCAGCAGGGCCAGGCGGATCTCGCGCATGGCGTCCTTGACGTCGGCCTCGGTCAGGCGGGTCTGTCCGCGCAGCTTTTTAAAGGCGGATGAAATTTTTTCGGTCAAGCCTTCGAATGCCATTGGGGAAAGGCCCTCCTTTCAGCAAAGGCTGGCGCAGGTCAGCCGGTGATGGCGTGGATGTGTTCGTGCATGCGGGCGAGGATCTTGCCGATCTCGTCGTTTTGCATGTAGTTTGCGTTGATGCGCGAGAGCATCTTGACCTCCTGGGCCAGCGCCGCGATGTGCTGGTCGATCTTGCCGTAGCGGCAGACCAAGCCAAGCTTTTCCTCCAGTTCGGTGAGCGTATGCTCGGCGCGGACGATGGCGTCGCGCACGCCCTGGCGGGTGATGCCCACGTGCTCGGCGATCTCGGAGAGCGACAGGTCCTCATTATAGTACAGGTCGAACAGCTCGCGCTGTTTGTCGGTCAGCATCTCGCCGTAGAAGTCAAACAGGAGGCACATTTCCAGATGATTTTGCTTCATGGGGGACCTCCTTTGTGTAAAGGACAAAGGCTTTACAATTACAACGATAGATATATTACACGAAGGGGCGGCGTTTGTCAAGGGGAGAAGGCAAAAGTTTTTTGAAATTTTTATGAAAATCGCAAGGCTTCTGGACTTTGCCGGTGGCAGGCGATATACTAATACTATTGAGGCGCCGGCTTTGCGGCGTATTTCCGCCGCAAAGCCGGCAAAGCCGACAAATTCCGCCGCGCGCTGCCTGCGATCTTTTTGCGAGGCGCCGCGCTGTGCGGGCCGCGGGCCTTTGTGCCGGCCGCGGTAAATCCCTGCCGCCGACTGCGCGGCAGACGGTAGATAGAAAGGATGTTCTATGATTACGGACCTGACATGCGACAGGCAGGCTGTGACCCAGCGCCGCCTTGCGGACGGCGTCCAGCTGACCTGTATCACCACCAGCCGATTCAAAACCTCGGCCTTCTCGGCCGCATTCGTCCTGCCGCTCGGCGCGCAGAATGCGCCCTTTGCCATCCTGCCGCCGCTGCTCTTCGGCGGCACGGCGTCCTGCCCGGACCCGTCCGCCCTGGGCGCGGCGCTCGACGGGCTGTACGGCGCGCGCGTCGAGCCCTTCGTGCGCAAGGTGGGCGAGAGCCTGTCCCTCGGCTTTGCCGCCGTGGGCGTGGACCCCTCCTCGGTCCCGGCGGGCGAGGACCCGACCGCGCGCATCGCCGCGCTCCTGTGCGACCTTCTGTGCCGCCCCTGCCTGGAGTCCGGCCGCTTCCGCGCGGACCTGGCCGGACGCGAGCGGAACAATCTCGCCGACCGCATCCGCGCGCTGCGCGACAACCCGCGCGCCTACGCCGTGCGCCGTGCGCAGGAGATCATGTGCCGCGACGAGCCGTTCGGCGCGTGCGAGTACGGCACGCTCGAGGGCGTCGACGAGCTGACCCCGGACCTCATCTGGGCGGCCTATGAGGAGGTGCGCCGCTACGCCAAGGTCGAGCTGTTTTACTGCGGCTCTGCCGCGCCGGACGCGGTCGCCGAGGCCTTCCAGTCCGGCCTGGACCTGCCGGGCGGCAAGCCGCGCTACGTGCCCGAGATCGACGTGTGCCGCGTCAACTGCAAGCCGCGCACGGTCACCGAGGACATGCCGGTCACCCAGGGCAAGCTGACCCTGGGCCTGCGCACCGGCCTGACCGGCGCAGACGAGGACTATCCGGCTCTCATGCTCTTTTGCGCCGCGCTCGGCGGCTATCCGGGCTCGCGCCTGTTCGTCCATGTGCGCGAAAAGCTGTCCCTGTGCTATTACGCCTCGGCCGCCCTGGACAAGGTCAAGGGCCTTATGATGGTGGCCTCGGGCATCGACAACGCGAACTACGACGAGGCCCTGGGCGAGATCCTGCGCCAGATGGACGACCTCAAGGCCGGCGGCCTGGGCCGCGACGAGCTCGAGCGCGCCCGCCGCACGCTCATCGGCCAGGTGCGCGCCCTGGGCGACAGCCCGCTCTCGCTGGAAAACTACTGGCACCGTCAGGCGGTCGCCGGCTTTTCGGTGACGCCCGACGCGCTGATCGAGCAGCTCGGCCGGGTCGAGCGCGGCCAGGTCATGGCCGCCGGCCGCCGCGTCGCCCTGGACCTTGTCTATTTTATGAAGGGGGTGGGCGTATGATGCGCCAGAGCGACCGCCTGGGCCTTGTCATGCAGCAGGCCCAGCTTGCAAACGGACTGAAAATCTATTACATCCCGCGCCCGGGCTTTTCCAAGACCTTCGCCATGCTGGCGACCAACTTTGGCTCGGTGGACGCGTCCTTCACGCTGGACGGCGTGCGCTATGACATGCCCGCGGGCGTGGCCCACTTTCTCGAGCACAAGATGTTCGAGGACGCCGACGGCAACGCGCTGCAAAAGTTCGGCGCGACCGGCGCCTCGCCCAACGCCTTCACCAGCCACACCATGACCGCCTACCACTTCTCCTGCACCGACC
>ERZ1643249.5518-NODE-5518-length-10105-cov-3.611741_pt1 | contig 10105 bp, 9 predicted proteins | sample MGYA00579263_ERZ1643249 | MGnify/ENA primary metagenome ERZ1643249 (study PRJEB29033, sample SAMEA4952264) | chicken gut metagenome | biome: Broiler Chicken; feature: Gastrointestinal Tract; material: Caecum | place: Ireland | collected 2018 | study: Broiler...
CCGGCGAGATCCCGTTCATGCTCTCCGGCTACACCGAGGAGGACTACGGGAACATCGTGACGGCCCTGTCCGAGGCGCTGCACACTGAGGAGCCCAAGGGAGACCCCGACGCAGAGATCCCGCCCCCGGCCGAGCCCGTCACCAAGTACGGCGACCTGTGGATCCTCGGCCGGCACCGCGTCCTCTGCGGGGACTGCACACACCCCGAGGATCGCGCCCTGCTGCTGGACGGGGCCAAGCCCGAGATCCTGCTGACCGACCCGCCCTACTGCTCCGGCGGCCAGAAGGAGGCGCAGAAGTCGACCGGCAGCATCGGCACCGAGCGCAAGGACGGCAAGGCCCCGAAGATCGCCAACGACATCCTCAGCACCCGGGGCTACCAAAACCTGATCAGGGCAGCCCTCACCGACATCCCGTGCCTCTATGCCTACATCTTCACCGACTGGAGAATGTGGGTGTACCTGTTCGACCTCGTCGAGGCCGCCGGCTTCGGCGTCAAGTCTGAGCTCGTGTGGGACAAGGGCACGCCGGGCATGGGCGTCGGCTGGCGCTCGCAGCATGAGCTCATACTGTTTGCCGCCCGGGCCGCCACGCACTTCGACGGCCACAAGGGCTACGGCAACGTCCTGAGCGTCTCCCGCTCCGGGAATGAGCTGCACCCCACGCAGAAGCCGGTCGAGCTGCTGGAGAAGCTCGTCGACAACACGGACTTCGCCCGGGGCGTCTATGACCCCCTTCGGCGGCTCCGGCACCACGCTGGCCGCCTGCGAGGCATACGGCCAGCCCTCCTACACCATGGAGCTGACGCCGGCCTTCACGGATGTCATCGTCAAGCGATACATCAGGATAACAGGAAAACAGAATGTGCGCTGCGTCCGTCAAGGCCGGGAGCTCTCGCGTGAGGAGATCGCCGGGATCTTCGGCCCTGACGAGGAAGGAGGTGGACAGGAGTGACGCCCTGACCTAAATGAGCGACAAGCCGATCACTCACGACATCAAGGAGCGGCTCGGGAAGTACACCCGCCTGCTCCGTGAAATAGACAACCAGTACGAGCGCCTCGGCCGCATGGAGATCTCCATGGCCGCGCCGCCCGGCCCTGACATGACGGGTATGCCACGGGGCTCCGGCACACCGACCGACCGCACCGGGATGATGGTGCTGCGGAAGATGGAGCTCGAGGAGCAGATCGAGGAACGGCTCGCCGAGGAGCGCGAGGAACGCGCCGCCCTCGAGGCGATGATCCGGCAGGTGGAAAACCCTGACGAGCGCGCCGTGCTGCGGCTGCGCTACTTCGACCGGGCAGACTGGGACGGGATCTGTGCCGTCCTGTTCAGTGATCGGCAGGACTACCTCGAGAGGATAGACAGCTACCAGAACAGGACATACAAGGCCCACGGCCGCGCCCTGCTGCGGATGGCCGAGATCCTGAAGGAAACAGAGGCCCCGGCAGTAAAGGGCAGTAAAAGGCAGTAAAGGGCAGTAAAATCCATTGAACGGCAGTAGCGCCCTGTGCTACACTGTACCATGTCGAAAGACCGCCGGACACCCGGACAACGCCGGGGAGCCGTCCGACGGACACCCGCCCAACAACCGAACAACGACAGCGAGAAAGCCGTCGGGCAACCACAAGAAGCCCGGCGGCTTTTTTTCTTTTCCCCTGAAGGAGGTGACGACCATGGCGGGCGGCAGCATATCCATCCAGATCGAAAGCCGGCGGCAGCTCGGCGCAGACTTGCAGGCCAACGAGGCCGGCGGCCGCAAGGCCATCAGCAGCACTGTGAAGGACGTAAAGGCCCGGGCCCCCGGCTGGATAGCGCAGGAGGTCACGGCAGTCTACAACATCAAGAAGGGAGAGATCACGCCGTCCAGCGGAGGCAAGCCGAAGAAGATGGCGGGCAGCATCCGCATCACAGGCGAGACCATCGAGGAGCTCACCCTCGTCTACAAGGGCCGGCTCCTGACCCCTGTGCACTTCGGCATGACACCAAAGGCCCCGCCGGCTGGCAGGAGTAACACCCTGAAGGCGCAGATCCTCAAGGGCAGCAAGAAGGTCATCGGCCGCTACAAGAACACCCGCACCAAGGGCGGGCCCTACTCGCAGCGGTCTCACTGGATCCTCATGGGGACGGGCAACACCAAAGCCGACGGCACGAGCTGGATCCCATTCCAGCGCATGAGCAAGACCCGCACCGACATCCAGAAGATGACCACCATCTCGGTGCCGCAGATGATAACCAGCGACCGCACCAACGAGGCCATCATGCTGAGGCTCAACACCGAGACGGCCAAGCGCCTCGACCACCACATGAAGCGAGCCCTCGGCCTGTGACCCACGGGCCGCCGCCACGGCCAGCAGGACGCCCGCCAAGGCGGCCGGGCACGCGAGGGCAACCCAACACACGCGCGCAGGAAAACGCGCCGCAAAGGGCACACAGAGGCCCCACACGGCCACGCAGAGAGGCCGAAGGTACTGTGACGCACCCCTAACGCCTGCGGTGCTGGCGAGCCCAAAAAACGCGCAGACTCCAAAAAGTTTTTCCGGGCCGTTTCGCTTCGCCCGGGGGCCTGCGCCGATCATTTTCCTGACCTCACGAAAATGGTGGGGGCACGGCAGCACGACAGAAAGGAGGGGACGCCATGCCGAACACCAACACCAAGCTCGTCGACAGCAAGACCATCGCGGCCCTGTTCGAGCTGACGCCCCGCCGCATCCAGCAGCTCACCAAGGAGGGCATCATCACGGCCACCAAGGAGGGCAACGCCAACCGCTACGACCTGCTGCCGACGATCCAGAAGTACATCAGATACCTGACGGCCAAGGCCAATGGCCGGGAGCCGTCCAAAAAGGACGCCGAGATCGAAGGGCGCCGGCTCGAGGCCGAGGCCGACCTCAAGCGCAGCAAGGCAGACATCGCCGCGCTCCAGCTCAAGGAGCTCGAGGGCACCATGCACCGCAGCGAGGATGTCGAGGCCGTCATGACCGATCTCGTGTATAGCATCAGGTCGATGCTCGTGGCGCTGCCCGGGCGTCTGGCCGTGGATGTCTCCAGCGCGGCCACCGCTGCGGAAGCGTCCGACATCATCCGCGCCGAGGTCTACAAGATCCTCGAGGAGCTGGCCGGCTATAAATACGATCCCGAGGTCTATGCGCGGCGGGTAAGGGATCGGGAGGGATGGAGCGAGCTCTCCGATGACGCGGACGACTAAGAAGGCCGCCGCGAAGCTCAACGCCGCCATCTCGGGGGCGATCAAACGCTTCGCCCCGCCTGAGAGCCTGACCGTGGACGAGTGGGCCGACAAGCACCGCCGCCTCTCCCCCGAAAGCTCGGCCGAGGCAGGCCCGTGGCGCACCAAGCGCACCCCGTACCTCGAGGAGCCCATGCGGGCCTTCACGGATCCGAAGGTGCACAAGATCGTCATGGTCGCCGCGTCGCAGGTCGGCAAGTCGGAGCTCGAGCTCAACATCATCGGCTACATCATCGACCAAGATCCCGGCAGCATCCTCTATGTGCACCCGACCATCGACGACGCCAGAAAGTTCAGCCGGCTGCGCGTCGCTCCCATGATCCGGGACAGCAAGCCCCTGAAGGCAAAGGTGCACGATGTCAAAGCCAAGGACAGCGGCAACACCATCCTCCAGAAGTCTTTCCCGGGCGGTATGCTCACGCTGACCGGCTCCAACAGCGCCTCGGCGCTGGCATCCACCCCCGCACGCTACATCATCGGCGACGAGCGTGACCGCTGGGCCACGAGCGCCGGCACCGAGGGCGACCCGTGGGCGCTGGCCGAGGCCCGGCAGGCGACCTTTTACAACGCCAAGGCCGTCGAGGTCTCGACCCCGACCATCAAGGGCGCCAGCAACATCGAGACCAGCTTCTACCAAGGCACACAGGAACGCTGGTGCCACCGCTGCCCCGAGTGCGGAGAGTACAGCGAGATCGTGTTCGACGCCATCCACTTCGAGCCCGAGGCCAAGCGCGTGCGCGGCAAAAAGGTCTGGAGCCTGAAGGGCGGCGTCTCGTGGGCCTGTCCCGCCTGCGGCTGCCTGATCCCCGAGGAGACCATGCGACGGCAGCCGGCCAAGTGGATCGCAGAAAACCCCGACGCCTACAAGAAGGGCGTCCGCTCGTTCTGGCTCAACGCCTTCAGCTCCCCGTGGACACCATGGGAGAAGATCGTCCTCAAGTTCCTCGACGCCAAGAACGACCCGCAGCGGCTCAAGGTGGTCTACAACACCCTGCTCGGCCAGCTATGGGAGGATCGCGGCGACCTCGAGGACGAGGACACCATGCTCGCCCGCCGTGAGGACTACGGCACACGCCCGGACGGCACCCCCGTGGAGCTGCCCGACGGCGTGCTGGTGCTCACCTGCGGCGTGGACACACAGGACAACCGGCTCGAGTACGAGGTCGTCGGCCACGGCAAGTACGGCGAAAACTGGGGCATCGTCAAGGGCTACATCATGGGCCGGCCGGACACCCCCGAGGTCTGGCAGCGGCTCGACGATGTCGTCGACCATGTCTACAAGTTCAAGAACGGCCGGGGCCTGAAGATCTCCATCACCTGCGTCGACTCCGGCGGCCACTTCACCCAAGAGGTGTATGAGGCGTGCCGGGCCCGACAGGGCAAGCGCGTGTTTGCCATCAAGGGCAAGGGCGGCGACGGGATCCCCTACGTCTCCCCGCCGACTAAGGTGCCGATCCGGGACAACAAGAAGATCACCTGCTGGCTCTACACCATCGGCGTCGACGCCGGCAAGGCTGCCATCATGGCCGGCCTGAAGGTGCAGGAGCCCGGCCCGAAATATTCCCATTTCAACCGGCACCCCGACGCCGGCTACGACCTCAACTACTTCAACGGCCTGCTCTCCGAGAAGCTGGTGCTCACCAGCACCCGGAGGGGCGACCGCTGGGCGTGGGAGAAGCTGCCCGGCCACAACCGCAACGAGGCCCTCGACTGCCGGGACTATGCCAACGCCGGCCTCAAGATCATCAACCCCGACATGGACGCAGTCGAGCGCCGCCTGCGCGGCCTCGAGGAGCAGCCAAAACCGGCGCCGCAGCGACGGGCGCGCACCAAGCGCAGCAGCTCCAGCGCCTTCGACGACTGGTAAGGAGGACACGACCACATGAAAACGCGCAAGACCATCGAGATCGAGCTCACCGGCAAGCGGGAGCGGCTCGAGCTCTACCTGAAGCGGGAGGCCGAAATGCTGAGCGGCGGCGTGCAGAGCTATGGCATCGGATCCCGCAACCTGTCCCGCTACAACACCGACCTCGCCGCCATCCGGGCGGCCATCAAGGAGCTCGAGGACGACATCGCAGCCCTCGAGGCCCTGCTCAACGGGCAGCGCCCCCGCAAAGCCGTGGGCGTCGTCCCCCGTGACTGGTGAAAGAAGCCCCGAAAGGGGCTTTTTTCATAGGCTGACGCCGGGAGTTTTCGCTCCTTTTCTCCCGGCGCCGGCCATTTTTACCCGAAGGAGGTGAGCACCATCAGCAGACGAAAGAACAGAAGCCGACCGCAGAGCGGCCGGCAGAGCCCCCGCCCCGTGAACAAGGGCTACGGCGACGCCGGCGCGAGCTGGCACAAGAGGTCGACCAAGGGCTTCAGGGCCTTCAGCGGCAGCCCCAAGGAGGACATCGACGCCCACAACTGGACACTCCGGCAGAGAGCCCGGATGCTCTACATGGCCGCACCCATCGCCACCTCGGCCATCCGCACTAACCGCACAAACGTGGTCGGCATCGGGCTCCAGCTCAAGAGCCGGATCGACCGGGAGGCGCTCGGCATGACGCAGGAGGCCGCAGACGCATGGCAGGCGCAGGCCGAGCGCGAGTTCAGCCTGTGGGCCAACAATAAAAGGGCGTGCGACGCCACTGGCGTCAATAACTTCGCGGCCATGCAGCAGCTCGCCCTCGCCTCGTGGCTGGTCAGCGGCGACGTGTTCGCGGTCGTCAAGCAGTACGACCCGACGCCCCTCATGCCCTACTCGCTGCGCATCCACCTGATCGAGGCCGACCGCGTGGCAACCCCGACGAGCTCCGGCATCGTCACCCCCATGCTGCTGACCACCGGCAAGGCGGCCAACGGCAACACCATCTACGACGGCGTCGAGGTGGACAGCAACGGCCAGATCGTCGCCTACCACATCCGAAGCACCTACCCCTTCGAGCTGGGTGCAGCGGCGACCAAGTGGGCCCGCGTGGAAGCATACGGCCGGCGCACAGGGCTCCCGAACATCCTGCACATCATGGAGAGCGAGCGCCCGGATCAGTACAGAGGCGTCAGCTACCTCGCGCAGGTCATCGAGCCCCTGCTTCAGCTCCGGCGCTACACCGAGAGCGAGCTGACCGCGGCCGTCGTGGAGAGCTTTTTCACGGCCTTCATCAAGACCGAGGCCGGCGCCGGCGACAACCCGTTCAACGAGGTGGGGAGCAGCCTGCCGGAAGTGACCCGGGATCCCAACGAGTACGAGATGGGCCCGGGACAGATCAACATCATGGAGCCCGGCGAGGATGTCACCTTTGCCGACCCCAAGCGACCGGCCAGCGGCTTCGACAGCTTCCTGCGCGCCATCTGCGAGCAGGTGGGCGCAGCCCTCGAGATCCCGGCCGACCTGCTCCTCAAGGCGTTCAACAGCTCGTACAGCGCCAGCCGCGCCGCCCTGCTGGAGGCGTGGAAAGCCTTCCGCATGAGGCGCAAGTGGTTTGTCGATGACTTCTGCACCCCCATCTATGAGATCTTCATCGCCGAGGCCGTGGCCCGCGGACGCATCAGCGCCCCGGGCTTTTTCGCTGACCCGGCAACCCGGGCGGCCTACCTCGGCGCCGAGTGGATCGGCCCCTCGCAGGGGCAGCTCGACCCGACCAAGGAGATCACGGCCGAGATCCTCGCCATCGGCGAGGGCATTACCACCCGCGAGCAGGCCACGATCCGGCTCAACGGCGGCCAGTGGGACGCCAACATCGACCAGCTCGCTCGGGAAAACGAGAAGCTGCGGGCGGCTCAGGGAGACACCGGCAGCACCGGCGACTCCGGCGGCACATCAGTGGCCGGCGCATCCCTCTCGGCTGCCGTGCGGCGCGCTGCCATCGTCGCCGAGGTGGAAAAGACCATCAAGGAAGGAGACAAGGACAAGCATGAAAACGAGTAACACCCCGCGCCTGTGCGCCGGGCCGCAGGTCGTCCAGCAGACGCCGACGAAGTTCTGGAACATCGCCAGCGTCGGCGAGGACTCGGGCGAGATCGTCCTCTATGGCGATGTCGTCGCCCGTCAGCCTGTGGACTGGTGGACGGGTGAGCCCGAGCCCGGCCTCTATATCGCTCCCGAGAGCTTCATGGAGGATCTCGCGGCCGTCAAGGGCAAGAGCAACATCACCATCAAGATCAACAGCACCGGCGGCGACCTCTACACCGGCATCGCCATCCACAACGCCATCAAGGGCCTGAGCGGCCACAAGGTCGTCATCGTGGAGGGCATCGCAGCCAGCGCGGCCAGCGTCATCGCCTGCGCCGGCGACGAGGTGCAGGTCTACCCTGGCAGCATGGTCATGATCCACGGCGTCGCGGGCCTGCTGATGGACTACTACACCCTCGCAGACCTGAAGAAGCTCCAGAAGGACTTCGACGCCAGCGAGCGGGCCATCGCGGAGATCTACCACGCCAAGACCGGGATCGCGGTCGAACAGCTCCGCACCATGATGACCCGCGAGACATGGATGGTCGGGCAGGAAGCCATCGACAACGGCTTCGCCGACACCCTGCTCGAGGGCGACGGCCCTGATGTCAGCATGAGCGCCGACAAGCAGGTGCTCCTCGTGGCCGGCATCCGGCACAACATCAAGGGGCTGCACAATGTCCCGAGCACGATCCGTATCAACAGCATCCACGCCGCCCCGGCGGCTGGAAATAAGCCGACCGGGAACGGCGGCGAAAACAGAAAGGAAGATGAGCCCATGACTCTCGAGGAAATGAGAGCACAGCACCCCGACCTCGTCGCTCAGATCGAGCAGCAGGCCGCCGCAAATGCCATCACGCAGGAGCGGGCCCGCATCGAGGCCATCGACAGCATCGCCGCCAGTGTGGGCGACGCTCAGCTTGTCAGGGACGCCAAGTACGGCGAGAACACCTGCACCGCTGAGCAGCTCGCGCTCAAGGCTATGCAGAAGCAGGCGGCCCTCGGCGCCAAGCACCTGAAGGACGCCGCCCTCGACAATGCTGACTCCGGCGCAGGTCAGGTCGGAGCCGCCCCCAACGGAGGCGAGGAAGGCAGCGAGACCGACGACAAGGCCAAGGTCGACGCCATCGTCAGCATCTACAACACCACCAAGAACGGAGGTAAGAAGTAATGAGCAAGAGACTGGATGAAAACATCGGCACCGTGGACTACGACGGCCTGATCGTCACCAACGAGCCCGTCGCCGACGTGTTCACCGTGACCATCCGCAAGGAGGCAAGTGCAAAGGCTACCCTCAAGCGCGGCACTGTTCTTGCCCTCTCCAGCGGCACCGCTGGCGACGGCAAGATGGTCGCCCTCGGCACCACCGCCGCAAGCAACGAGACCCTGACCGCCAATGCCATCCTCTGCGACGACACCGAGATCGGCACTGACGCCGACGTGGAGGCCACCGCCTACCGCACCGGCCACTTCGCCCGCAACAAGCTGATCTTCGGCGGCTCCGGCTACGCCCTGAAGCCTGCCGACGAGGAAGCTCTGCGCGCTGCCGGCATCCTGCTGAGCGACGCGCTGGACTACTAAGAGAAGGAGGACAAGATCATGCCTTTTAACTTCTACGACACCCACACGCTGCTCATGGCCGTGCAGCAGCTCGCCCCTGCGGCGACTTTCCTGCGCGACCGCTATTTCCCGACCAACGACGCGAGCGACATCTTCGCCACTGAGGATGTACTGGTCGAGTACCGCGACGGCGTGCGCAAGCTCGCACCCTTCGTCGCTCCCCGCAAGGGCGGCGTCACCATCCTGCGCAAGGGCTACACCATGGAGCGGTACACCCCGCCCTTCGTGGCTCCCCGCCGCACCCTGACTCTCGACGAGCTGCGCAAGCGCGGCTCCGGCGACGCCCTGTACTCTCAGCCCACCCCCGCGCAGCGCCAGCAGGTGCTCATCATGCGTGACGCCGACGAGCTGGGCGACCTTATCACCAACCGCGAGGAGGCCATGGCCGCCGAGACCATGCTGACCAACGGCTGCATCATGAAGCACATCGCCGACGACGCCGACAAGGGCGACGAGATGGAGATCCGCTTCTACTCCGAGGCCAGCAACCCCGCCAGCTATACCCCCACGACCAAGTGGGACGCCAGCGGCGCCAAGATCCGCGCCGACCTCGGCGCGATGGCCCGTATGCTGACCAGCCGCGGCCTGCGCGCTGCCGACCTCGTGTGCTCCCCTGACGTGGCCGACGCTATCATCGAGGATCCCGACATCAAGGAAATGCTCGACAACCGCCGCTATGAGCTGGGCTCTGTGGCCCCCGAGGAGCTGGCGCCGGGCGCTGCCATCATGGCCCGCCTGAACATCAACGGCCGCATCATCAGCGTGATCTCCTACGACGAGACCTACACCGACGACGACGGCAACGATCAGCTCTACATCCCGAGCGGCAAGTGCATCCTCACCGCCCCCGCTGCGGGCCGCACCTGCTACGGCGCCGTGTCTCAGGTGGAGCAGGCCGACGGCGAGTTCCACACCTACGCCGGCCGCCGCGTGCCGAAGTATGTGTCCAGCGCCGAGGGCAACACCCGCACGCTGACCATCTCCAGCCGCCCGCTGCTGATCCCCAACAACAAAAACCCGTGGATCGTCGCCGATGTCCTGACCTCGGACTAAGCCGGCAGAAAGGAGCATGAACATGATCCAGATCATCGCGGGCACCTTCGGCTACTATAACGGCCGCAAGGTCGTCCCCATCACCAACGCGGACGGGCCTCAGAAGTTCGACCCCGAGCTCGAGGCCCGTCTGGTCAAGCAGGGCGTCGCCAAGTATGTCGACGAGCAGCCCGCGGCCCCTGCCTCGGCCGCAAAGCCGGAGCAAGAGCCCGAGACTGCACCCGAGACCGACGACGCGCCCGCCGCTCCTGAGT
>ERZ1643249.5520-NODE-5520-length-10094-cov-4.443470_pt1 | contig 10094 bp, 6 predicted proteins | sample MGYA00579263_ERZ1643249 | MGnify/ENA primary metagenome ERZ1643249 (study PRJEB29033, sample SAMEA4952264) | chicken gut metagenome | biome: Broiler Chicken; feature: Gastrointestinal Tract; material: Caecum | place: Ireland | collected 2018 | study: Broiler...
CAAAGAAAAATTTACTTCAGTGGACAACAGGTGAAGTGCTTGAAAAAACTGCTAAAAGCTCACTATCATATTATATTATCAATATGATGCCTAATATAATCTTTGCAATATTTATTGTACTTTGTGCATGTCTTGGTAGAGAAAATGCATTTATTACATATTTTGAAGGCTTTATTGCTGTTTCATTTATACTTGCACCAGTCTTTGCATATTTACTTGGAAAAGATCATTTATTTGGTAGAAGAAAACATTTAGATAAAAAACAAGATGAAGAAATATTAGAAATCGCAAAACGTACATGGTTTTTCTTTGATACTATGATGAATGAGACTAATAATTACTTACCTACAGACAATTATCAAGAAACAAGAAGATATAAAATAGCAAATAGAACTTCTTCTACTAATATAGGACTTGGAATTCTTGCTATAATAAATGCATATGACCTTAAATTTATAGATAAAGAAGATTGTATTAGAAGACTTTGTAACATTATGAGTACTGTAGAAAAGCTAGAAAAGTGGAATGGTCACTTATACAATTGGTATAATATAAAGACATTAGAATGCTTAAGACCTAGGTTTGTATCTACAGTAGATAGTGGAAATTTTATAGCATGTCTTTATGTAGCAAGACAATTTTTAGAAGAATTACAAGGTAAAAATAATGTTTTAAATAAAAATACATTTAAAGATGAAAGGATAGAAAAATTAATTTCATTAATTGATAATATAATTGAAAAAACAGATTTTACCTATTTATATAATCCATCTAGAAATTTATTTTCAATAGGTTATGATCAAGAAAGTGGAGTACTACAAGATAGTTATTATGATATGTTAATGTCTGAAAGCAGAACAACTTCACTTATTGCTATTGCAAAAAGAGAAGTAACTTCAAAACATTGGTTTGCACTTGCAAGAAATTTAGTAAAAGTAGATGGATATAAAGGGTTACTATCATGGTCAGGAACAGCTTTTGAATATTTTATGCCATATATTTTTAATAAATCATACGCTCATACTTTAATTGATCAATCATTATTTTTTGCTGAATATAGCCAAATAAAATATGCCAAAACAAATAAAGTACCATGGGGTGTATCTGAATGTGCTTATGCTAAAAAAGATAATAATTTAAATTATCAATATAAAGCATTTGGTATACCATGGCTTGGACTTAAAAGAGGTCTTAATGATTATTTAATAATATCTCCATATTCATCACTTTTAATGCTTGATTATGATTCTATAAGAGTATATAAAAATGTAAAAGAGTTAAAAAGGTTAGGTCTTTATTCTTCATATGGTTTTTATGAATCTATAGATTATTCAAAGCAGCATTTAAGTAAAGATGCAACATCTGAAATAGCCGCAACTTACATGGCACATCATCAGGGTATGATTTTAGCTGCTATTAATAATTATATAAATAATGGAATAATAAGAAATAGATTTCATAGAAATCCTGATATTAAAGCTTGTGAGATATTGTTAAAAGAAAGAGAAAGAATTAAAGCAAATATTAAGAAGACATTAAAAGACAAACAAAATGTATTTAAGCAAAAAGATACTGATAAATATACAACTTATGTAAATTGTACTTATGCCGATAAGAAATATGTTACTGAAAATGATGCAAGTTATAATATGAGTATAGGATTTTTAAATGGTAGCAATATGTCTACTATGATAACAAATAGTGGAGCTGATTTCTTAAGATATAAAGATAAGATTGTAAATAGGCAAAGATATACTGAAGTAAATACAAGTGGAAATTATATTTTCCTTACTGATAAAACAACAGGTAATGTTATAAGTGCTACTGATTGTAATATACATAGTCCATATAACGCTTGTATTAATAAATGTAATTGGGTAAACAATTTAAATGGAATAGAATGTTATTTAGAAGGGGATAATATTGAAACAACTACAAATATTTTCTTATCTCAAGAATATGATGTAGAGATAAAGAAAGTAAGTATGTATAATAACAGTAATATAAGAAGAGAGATTGTTATAAATACATTAATAGAACCTGCTATGACAGATTATATGACAAATATAGTACATCCATCATTTAGTAACTTACAAATAGAAACATATTATGATGAGGAATTAGATATTCTAGTTGCAAGCAAAAGAAAGAAAAATGATGAAGACTCAGATTTATTTGTTTATGCAAAACTTGTAGGAATAGATTTAGAAAAAGAAGTAGAAACTGAAAAAATGAAGGTTTCAAAAAATGATATGAGTGCATATGATGGCAATGTTGTAAGATATCCGCTATGGCCAATATTATCATATAGAACTTCTATAATTTTAGATCCATATGAAAGACAAGAATTCTATTATATAGTGGGTGTTGCAGATAGTAAATATAAAATTGCAAATACTGTAGTAAATCTAGATGAAAAAGGCATAGAGGAACAATTTAAGTTATCTGGTGAAATAAATAGTGTTGTTGCTAAATATTTAAAGCTTGAGCCTACACGCGCAGAGATATATAATAATATAATAAAGGATGTATTATTTAATAAAAATGTACAAAATGATGAAAAATACTGGGATGAACATTTAAATCAATCTTTACTTTGGAAATATTCTATATCAGGAGATTTACCTATAATTTTAATATATGTAGATAAAATAGAAGATGCTGGTATAGTAAATGAAGTTATTAATTTTATGGACTATGTAAGAAATAGAAAAGTAGAACTTGATATTGTTATACTATATGATGAAAAACAAAAACAATATGGACCTGTATATACATACCTTAGAACAAGACTTGATAGAGCTGTATATATGGATCACGGTAAGGGCGATATATATATATTAAATATTAAAAATTTAACTAAACAAGAAATTACACTGCTTTCATTTTTATCAAAAAGATATATACAAGATATAAATGAATTTTTATGTGTAGATGATAAATCAGATGATAGCTCAATAGAACTTATCGATACAAAAGAAAAAGAATTGGAGGAGGAGAATGCTTATGAAGAGTAAGGATGAAAAAGAGCTAATTGCTTTTAATTCATATGGTGGTTTTAGTAAATCTAAAGATGAGTACCATATTTTAAATCCTAAAACTCCACTTCCTTGGTGTAACGTAATGGCAAATGAGTCTTTTGGTACCATAATATCAACCTATGGTACCGTATACTCATATTTTAAAAATAGCCAAGGATATAAAATTACAAACTGGTGCAATGACTGGATTACATTTGATCCTGGTGAAAAATTTACTGGTATTTTTGAAGAGAATTATAACTTAATTTATGGTTTTGGATATACTAAACTATTAGAACAAAATGATTATATAGATAAAACAATGGATATATTTATTCCTAGTGATGAGAATGTAAAAATACAGTATATAACCTTAAAAAATAATTATGGTGAACCTAAGAATCTAGAAATTAGCTACAAGTTAGAGCCAGTTCTTGGTGTTGCAAAAGAAACTAATATGCAATATATATTGTGTAAAATGGAAGATGATACAATGTATTTAAAAAATCCATATAGTATTGATTTTTCTGATTTTATAGTTTTTTGTAGTGTTATTAAAGAAAAGAAAAATGTAGATGTAGTCTATGATATGGAAAATTACACAGTTAATATAAAATGCAATATAAAGCCAGACGAAAAGATTAGATTTGCAATTTTACTTGGTGCTAGTGAGACAGGAATAGAATATTGTAAAAATATTGTTTCTAAATATTCTAATAATTTTAGTGAGATAGATAATACATATAATAAAACTAAAAAGTATTGGAAAGATAAGGTCGTAAGAAATTATAAATTAGACAATGAATATTTAGAAATAATGGAAAATGGTTGGCTTTTATATCAAACAATAGTGTGTAGACTTTTTGCAAGGTCTGGCTTTTATCAGTCTGGAGGAGCTATTGGTTTTAGAGATCAACTACAAGATTCCATGGCTTTAATATCAACATGGCCGGAAAGAACAAGACAGCAAATTATATTACATTCAAGTAAACAATTTGAAAAAGGAGATGTACTCCATTGGTGGCATGAACATAATAATGCAGGTATTAGAACGTATTTTAGTGATGACTATTTATGGCTTCCATATGTACTTTCTGAGTATATTTTTAAAACTAAAGATACTTCTATACTTACTGTAGAAACTACTTTTTTGGAAGATAAACCTATGGGCGATAAAAGAGAGGTCTACGATATATATAATAAGATAGATAAAAAAGCAACTGTTTATGAACATGCAAAATTGGCAATACTATATGGACTATCTAGAGTAAATAATGAAAACGGACTACTTGATATTGGTGATGGAGATTGGAATGACGGCTTTAGTAATATTAGAGGTCAGTCTGTTTGGTTAACATTTTTTGTGATGGATATTTTAAATAGGTTCTCTAAAATTGCAAATATTATGAAAGATAAAGAAATGGAAGATATATGTATCAAAAAAAGGCATATATTTAAACATAGTATAATAGAACATTGTTGGGATCATGATCATTTTGTAAGAGCATTTTTTGAAAATGGAGATGTTCTTGGTGCATATTCAAATAAGGAATGCAAAATTGACCTTATATCGCAAGCATGGGCTGTTATAGCTATGAAAGATTATCCAGATGTACAAAATGAATTAAGAGAATGTTTAGAAGCTGCAGATAAGTATTTAGTAGATAAAGAACATGCAATTGTAAAATTACTTTATCCTGCATTTGATAAGCCAAAAAATAATCCAGGATATATAAAAGCATATGTACCCGGAACAAGAGAAAATGGTGGACAATATACACATGGGGCAGTTTGGCTTGCTAAGGCATATTTTGAATTAAATGAATATGAAAAAGGAAAAGAAATACTAAGACTTTTAAATCCAATAACTCATTCTGATTCAAAAGAAAAAGCAGATATATACATGGTAGAGCCATATGTTGTTGCAGCAGATATTTATTCTAACCCAGAGCATCTTGGAAGAGGTGGATGGACTTGGTATACAGGTTCTTCTGCTTGGATGTATAAGGTAATTGAAGATTATTTAACATAAAAGTTAGAGTTTATCCTCTAGCTTTTATTTTTCTTTTTTTACAAAAAATTAGTATATTAATTTAAATAATTGTTGACATAACATATGAAATATGATATAATATAATTGTGATTTATAATTTATTTCCATACAATTGTAAGGATTGGTGTTTCCTAAGTGCACAATGATTTTTACACATTTGTATGACTAAAGGAGGAAAAATATGAGCAGAGTATTAGTAACAGGTCGTTATATCAACAAAGAAACTTACGTTCTTTACATGGAAGATGGTTCGGAGTATAAAACAATCAAGGAAGGAGAACCTTTCAAGATTGATAATCAGCTTCGGTACTGGTATCCTGTAAGTGTTCCTAAAAAGAACGGAAAGGGAACTATCCTCATGTGCCAGAAATATGGAAGTGATGGTACAGTTATGACGCAGTTCCCGCTCATTCATAACAAAAAGGGCTGGTGGGCTACATCGTCAGGATCCGCCCGGAAAGGTGTGTTTCATACGTATATTCCCCCAAAGAATTCTTTGGAGGAAAAACTAGCGGAGCTTAGAACTCCTGCTAGAGTTATAGAGAGAGTAGACGAAGATTATATAGAAAAGGAGGTGGAAACAAAGTTTTATCCAAAGTGGAGAAACTATATAATAACGGATGGAAATAATAGAACCGTTGAGATTCTTCACGATTTGGATGGCAAATATGCCGGTGAGGCACGTGAGGTTAGCAGAGCGACATATATGATATGTTACTCTGCCAACATAAATCCTATAGGTGTAAGGACTACAAGGATTACCGCAATCTACATGAGTAGATTGTGTGATGAAGAAAGGGTAATAGAAGCCCTTTCAAATGAGTACAAATAAATGTTTAAAGCACGGTAGATATTAAATGTGATATCTACCGTGTTTTTGCGTTTAATTTGTGTTTTTTTACTTTATATGTTACAATAAAAGTGGTGATATTATGTTTAAAAAGATAAAAAAATTTTATAAAGAAAATAATAAAAAAACATTAACAATATATATTATATTAAGAGTACTTGTTATTGTATCATTGGTTTTACAAATATTACATAAAAATTATGGCAATGCATTTTTATGTGTTTTAACTTTATTTTTATTTACAATACCATATTTTGTAGAGAAAAAGTTTAAAATTAGCCTACCTAATGCTTTAGAAATAATTATTTTACTATTTATATTTTCTGCTGAGATATTAGGAGAAATCCAAAATTTTTATGGTATTTTTAAACATTGGGATACAATGCTTCATACATTAAATGGATTTTTATGTGCAGCAATAGGATTTTCTTTAATAGATATATTAAATAGATCTGATAAGGTACATATGAATTTATCTCCTATATTTGTTTCACTAGTTGCTTTTTGCTTTTCTATGACAGTTGGTGTACTTTGGGAGTTTTTTGAGTTCTCTGGTGATTATTTATTAAAGATGGATATGCAAAAAGATAGAATAGTAAAGGAGATTTCATCAGTTAAGTTAAACGAGGAAGGTAAAAATGAACCAGTTATTTTAAGAAATATAGATAGTACAGTAATATATAGTTATGATAAAAATGGAAATCAAATTGTAACTAATATAGATGGTGGATATTTAGATTTAGGAATAATTGATACTATGAAAGATTTGATAGTAAATTTTGCTGGTGCAATTACCTTTTCAGCTATAGGTTGGTTATATATAAAAAATAAAGATGAATATAAATTTGCTAAAAATTTTATACCTGTAAGAAAAGAAACTTAATTTTAGCTTTATATGTTAATTTTACTTAAATGGTTGAATTTTACAGATTTTGTGATATAATATAATAGTCGAAATTTTATAATTAATGGAGGATTAAAAATGAGTGTAAAAGTAGAAAAACAAGAAAATTCTAAAGTTGTATTAGAATTTACTATGGAAAAAGAAGAATTTAACAAAAATCTTGATAAAGCATTTGCTAAAAATGCTAAATATTTTAAAGTACCAGGTTTTAGAAATGGTAAAGTGCCTAGAGCTGTAGTTGAAAAATATTATGGTGAACAAGTTTTATATGAAACAGTTATAGAAGATAATATAGATGAAGCATACAAAATGGCAGTAGAAGAAAATAAATTTGAGGTTGTTTCTAAGCCAGAGCTTGATATAAAACAAATTGGAAAAGATAAGGATATGATTTATACAGTAACTTTTTATATAAAACCAGAGGCTACTGTTAAAAATTATAAAGGATTAGAAATAAAAAAATTTGACACAAAAGTAACAAAAAAAGATGTTGATCATGAATTAGAACACATTAGAGAAAAAAATGCTAGAACTATAACAATTGAAGATAGACCTTTACAAATGAATGATATCTCTACTATTGACTTTGAAGGTTTTGTAGATGATGTTGCATTTGAAGGAGGAAAAGGAGAAAATTACGAACTTACTATAGGTAGTGGACAATTTATTCCTGGCTTTGAAGAACAATTAGTAGGTATGAAAATTGGAGAGGAAAGAGAAATAAGTGTAAAATTCCCAGAAAATTATCATGCTGAAAATTTAGCTGGTAAAGATGCTAAATTCAAAGTTAAATTAATAAGTATAAAAGCAAAAGATTTACCAAAATTAGATGACGAATTTGCAAAAGATGTATCTGAATTTGAAACATTGGAAGATTATAAAAAAGATTTACAAACAAAATTAGAAAAACAAAAAGAAGAAGAGGCAAAAGCAGATAAAGAAGCACAAGCTATTGAAAAGATTGTTGAAAATACAGAAGTTGAAATTCCTGAATGTATGATAGAAGACGAAATAGCTGAGCTATTACAACAATTTGATGCAAATTTATCTTATCAGGGATTAAATGTAGAAATATATTGTAAATATATGAATACTACAGTTGATGCTTTTAAAGAAACATTAAAGCCACAAGCTATAAAAGATATTAAATTAAAACTTGCATTAGAATATATAGCAAAAGCTGAAGATGTAAAAGTAGAAGATAGTCAAATTGATGAAAAGATTGATGAACTTTCAAAACAATATGGTAGTGATAATGCAGATTCATTAAAGAAAAATGAAAGTGTTAGAAAGTATATGAGTGAAAAAATATTACAAGATAATACTTTAAAAGTTGTAATAGATAATGTTGTAGTAAAATAAAATTTGTTATAACATAATATAAAAAATAAAGGAGGTTTTTGTATATGTTAAATAATAGTTTGGTTCCTATGGTAATAGAACAAACAAGTAAAGGTGAAAGGTCATATGATATATACTCTAGACTTTTAAAAGAAAGAATAATATTTTTAGCAGATGAGGTAAATGATGTTACTGCATCTTTAGTAATTGCACAATTATTATTTTTGGATGCAGAAGATCCAGGAAAGGATATTCATTTATATATAAATAGTCCTGGTGGAAGTGTAACAGCTGGAATGGGAATTTATGATACAATGCAATATATAAAATCTGATGTTTCAACTATTTGTGTTGGTATGGCTGCTAGTATGGGTGCTTTTTTACTTGCTGCTGGAGCTAAGGGTAAAAGATTTGCATTACCTAATTCTACTATAATGATACATCAACCATTAGGTGGTGCTCAAGGTCAGGCAAGTGATATAAAAATACATGCAGATTACATTTTAAAAACTAGAGAGAATTTAAATAGAATATTAAGCAAGAGAACTGGCAAACCATTAGAACAAGTAGAAAAAGATACTGATAGAGATAATTTCTTAACAGCTGTTGAAGCAAAAGAATATGGTCTAATTGATGATGTAATGGATAATATATCAAATATAACTAAGGAGAAATAAAAGCATGGGTAGAATATGATTTTTTGTTCTTTTTGTGGGAGATTAAGGCAAGAAGTAAATAAACTTATACAAGGACCAGATGGTATTTTTATTTGTGATGAATGTATAGAAGCATGTCATAAAATAATTAATGACGAAGATATTAATTCATCAAATGCTGAAAATAACTCTTCAAAAGAATTAATTGCATCTCAAGATTTACCTGCACCAGAACAGATAAAAAAAGTTTTAGATGAATATGTTATAGGGCAAGAACAGGCAAAAAAAGTTTTATCAGTAGCAGTATATAACCATTATAAAAGAATAAAAAATATGCATAAGCTAGATGATGTCGAAATACAAAAATCTAATATTTTACTTCTTGGTCCGACAGGTTGTGGTAAAACTTTACTTGCACAAACATTAGCTAAAATTTTACACGTCCCTTTTGCTATAGCAGATGCTACTACATTAACTGAAGCAGGATATGTTGGAGAAGATGTAGAAAATATACTATTAAGACTAATTCAAGCAGCTGATTTTGATGTTTCAAAAGCTGAAAGAGGAATTATCTATATAGATGAATTAGATAAAATTGCAAGAAAATCTGAAAATCCATCTATCACTAGAGATGTAAGTGGTGAAGGTGTGCAACAAGCATTACTTAAAATTATTGAAGGAACAGTAGCAAATGTTCCACCTCAAGGTGGCAGAAAACATCCTCAACAAGAATTTATAAAAATAGACACTACAAATATATTATTTATATGTGGTGGTGCATTTGATGGCCTAGAAAAAATTATAGAAACTAGACTTGAAAAAAAGACAATGGGATTTGGTGCACAAGTTGAAGCTAAAAAGGATATTGATATAGGGAAAATATTTAGCGAAGTATTACCACATGATATAATAAAATTTGGTTTAATTCCTGAGCTTGTAGGACGTTTACCTATTATAACAAGTCTTAATTCTTTAACTAAAGAAGCTTTAATTGATATTTTATCTAAGCCTAAAAATGCATTAATAAAGCAATATCAAAAGCTATTTAAAATGGACAATGTAGATCTTATTATTGAAAAATCAGCTTTAGAAGAAATTGTTGAACTTGCACTTTCTAGAAAAACGGGTGCAAGAGGATTAAGAGCGATTTTAGAAAATATAATGATGGATGCTATGTATGAAGTACCTTCTAATAAAGAAATTAAAAAATGTATTATAACAAAAGATGTGGTTTGCAAAAAAGCAAAGCCAAAATATGAATATTAAAAAA
>ERZ1643249.5527-NODE-5527-length-10084-cov-5.514009_pt1 | contig 10084 bp, 10 predicted proteins | sample MGYA00579263_ERZ1643249 | MGnify/ENA primary metagenome ERZ1643249 (study PRJEB29033, sample SAMEA4952264) | chicken gut metagenome | biome: Broiler Chicken; feature: Gastrointestinal Tract; material: Caecum | place: Ireland | collected 2018 | study: Broiler...
CGACTCCTCCAGAACTTTCTGGTTACGGCGCTGCATAGAACAGTCTCTTTCTCCAAGATGCACGACATTCCCATAGGAATCTGCTAAAATCTGAATTTCAACATGCCGCGGATTGACAATAAACTTCTCAATGTAAACCTCATCATTAGCGAAAAAAGAGAGCGCCTCCTGCTGCGCGGAAACCATCGCTGCTTCCAGTTCCTCTTCCGTATGCACAAGCCGAATCCCTCTGCCGCCGCCGCCGGCTGAAGCCTTAATCATAACAGGATATCCGATTTCTTTTGCAACCCTTTTGGCTTCCTCTGGTGTTTTGACCACGCCGTCCGATCCAGGGACAACCGGCACGCCGGCGTTTCGCATCGTTTGCTTAGCTGTGGCCTTGTCTCCCATCATCTCCATAGATTCTGCATCCGGGCCGATAAAAGTTACGCCGCACTTTTCACAGTTGCGCGCAAATGCAGCATTCTCAGAAAGGAAACCAAATCCAGGATGCACAGCGTTTGCGCCGGTAAGTTCGCATGCGGCTAAAATTGCCTGCACGTTTAGATAGCTGTCTTTGGTTGCAGCAGGACCAATGCACACCGCTTCATCCGCAATCTGTGCATGCAGTGCACCGCGATCCGCTTCGGAAAAGACCGCAACGGTCCGTACGCCCAGTTCTCGGCAAGCCCGGATGATACGTACAGCTATTTCGCCGCGGTTTGCAATCAATACTTTATTGAACATAATAAAACACGTTCTCCTTTAAGCGCCGATCGCGAACGTAATTTCACAAGTGACGGCACGTTTTCCGTTTACAAGCGCAACCGCTTTGCCGACGCCAATCGGGCCGCGTGTCTTAATAATTTCCACTTCTAAACGAATGGTATCTCCCGGCACAATTTTCTGCCGGAACTTCGCCTTATCAATTCCGGCAAAATAAGCAATCTTCCCTTTATTCTCCGGCAAAGAAAGCGCGCAAACCGCACCAGCCTGCGCCAGCATCTCAATCGTAAGAACACCCGGCTGAACCGGTTCCTGCGGGAAATGCCCTTTAAACCAAAATTCGTCCGGTTTTAAATATTTCTGCGCAACCACGCGCACGCCCGGTTCCATCTCCAAAACCTCGTCAATAAGCAGAAACGGATCCCGGTGCGGAATAATCTCTTTGATCTGTTCTTGCGTTAAAAGCGGCATATGCCGGCTCCCCCTTTCTATCTTCAGCGGATAACCATAACCGGTTGGCCGTATTCAACACCCTGTCCATCTTCCGTCAGGATCTCCGCCACTTCACCGTCAAACTCGCTGGTTATCTCGTTCATCAGCTTCATAGATTCGATAATGAACAAAACGTCGCCCTTTTTCACTTTGGAGCCAACCGAAACAAACGGCTCCTTATCCGGTGCGGGACGGGAATAGAACGTACCCACAATCGGGGATTTCATCACATTGCCCTCGGGCTTTTCCGGTTTTCCCGCAACGGGATGCGCCTCCTGCGCCGCTACAGCTTGAACCGGCGCCTCAGTTGCATAACACAGCGTCTGCGCAGGCTGCGGCGCCTCCGCCTTAAACGTAAAATCCCCCTGTGCAACCGTAATTTTTTGGAGGCCAAGTGCAGACATCTTGTCCAAAAGCTCTTTCATTTCCGAAACGCTCAATTTAAGTTCCGCCATGGTATTCTCCTTTATCCTTCGTATTTTTTAAACAGCAGGCTTGCATTGTGCCCGCCGAAGCCAAGCGAATTGGATAGCGCATACTTCGCATCCGTTTTCCTTGCGCCCTCTGTGACATAATCAAGGTCGCATTCTTCATCCGGCGTAGTATAACCCGCTGTCGGCGGCAGGATGCCCTCTTGCAGCGCTTTGGCGCAGGCAATTGCTTCTATCGCGCCGGCTGCACCCAAAAGATGCCCTGTCATAGACTTTGTTGAACTGACCGCCAATTTATAAGCATGTTCGCCAAATGCCTTTTTAATCGCTTTTGTCTCGTATTTGTCATTTAACCCGGTTGATGTGCCATGCGCATTGATATAATCCACTTCTTCCGGACGGATTCCTGCCTCTTCGCAGGCTATCTGCATGGCGCGTGCAGCTCCTTCTCCTTCAGGATCCGGGCTTGTCATATGATAGGCATCTCCCGTAGCGCCATATCCGGTAATTTCCGCATAAATATTTGCACCGCGTGCTTTTGCATGTTCATACTCTTCCAGTACAAGAATAGCACCGCCTTCTCCCATAACAAAACCATCGCGGTTTTTGTCAAACGGAATCGACGCATGCTGTGGATCTGCCGAATGGGAAAGCGCTTTCATATTGTTAAAGCCTGCGATAGCAAATTCAATGACAGCCGCTTCACTTCCGCCGGTCACGCAGGCGTCAATATACCCATTTTTAATCGCGTGAAACGCCTCGCCGATTGCATGGGCTGACGTGGAGCAGGCGCTGACCGGCGCATAATTCGTCCCTTTAAAATGATATTTCATCGAAATGCTGCCAGCCGCCATATTAATAATCATCATCGGTACAAAGAAAACGGAAACCCGGCTCCCGCCTTTCTCCATAAATTTCCTGTACTCTGTTTCGATAGAATGAAATCCGCCGATCCCACTCCCGACAATGACGCCGACACGGTACGGATCCAAATCAGAAAAATCCGTCCCGCAGTCCTTCATGGCTTCATCCGCTGCAACCAGCGCAAACTGGGTAAAGCGATCCGTACGTCTTAATTCGCGCTTATCAAAATATTGAAGCGGATCGTAGTTTTTCGCCTCTGCCGCCACTTTGACCTCACAGTCTGTGACATCAAAGCCCTCTATCGGTGAAATACCACAGCGTCCATTTTTCATATTGTCCCAGAATTCGCCGACGTTTAAGCCCGATGCGGAAACCGCACCCATTCCGGTAATGACTACTCTTCTCATACGTCTCCTCCATTCCCCGTGTTTTTACATGGCCATCCCGCCGTCAATCACAATAACCTGCGCCGTGATGAACGATGCATCCTCAGATACAAGGAAGGATACCGCCCCCGCAATCTCTTCCGGACGACCGAAACGGCGCAGCGGGATCTGAGATTTAATCTGTTCCTTGTACTCTTCGCCAAGCACATCGGTCATTGGCGTTTCGATGAATCCCGGTGCAACTGCATTCACCGTGATATTACGCGGTCCCAGTTCTTTTGCTGCTGTCAGTGTCATTCCTACGACGCCTGCTTTCGACGCGCTGTAGTTCATCTGCCCAGGATTTCCGTAAAGCCCCGCAACGGAGGACACGTTGACGATACGTCCGCTTCTCTGCTTCATCATAACCGGCGTTACATGGCGGATCATGTTAAAAACGCCCTTATAATTGACGCTTGCAACCATGTCAAACTGTTCCTCGCTCATACGCGCGATCAATCCATCCTTAGTAATGCCTGCGTTGTTTACAAGCACATCGATTGTGCCGAAACGTGCTTTTACAGCTTTAACCATTTCCTCGCAGGCTGAAAAATCGGATACGCTTGCAATAAAGCACTCTGCTTCTACGCCGAACGCCTCGCAAGCTTCTTTGACAGCAAGGCCGCCGTTTTGCACCTCTGCTTCTGAACGGCAGTTAACCGCAATGTTAAAACCGTCCTTCGCCAAACGCTTTGCAATACATGCGCCGATTCCCTGCGACGCACCAGTAATCAATGCTGTTTTACTCATAACAATCTCCATTCCTCGCTGTATACCAGCATATAATAAATGCAAGCCGGCTTCTGTTCTTGCCTTACGCAACAAAAGCCGTTGCCTGAAACGCCGCTTTAAGGCTGCGGCCCGCCGGTTTACCTTTTCTATTTCTGCTGCAAATCATTTTTGGCCGACCTTTTTGCACATCACCATTCAAAGACAGCGGCCGCATATACAAGGCCGCCGCCAAATCCGACCGCACAAAGCTTTTGTCCGCGCTCCAGTCTCCCTGCACGCTGTGCCTGTGCCAAGCAGACCGGAATACATGCGCTCGACATATTCCCATATTCTTCTATATTTATATAAAAGCGATCAAGCGGGACCTTCAAGTTCTTTGCAGCCGTCTCCAATATGCGGCGGTTTGCCTGATGCGAAAAAATCCAGTCTAGCTCCTGCGGCGCAATTCCGGCCTTCCGGCAGACTGCCTCTACCGCGCCTGGCATAGCGCGCGTTGCGAACTTGTAAACTTCCCTACCGTCCTGATGCAGCTTATGCGGCGCAGTTTCTGCAAAACCGTCCGCCATAGGATCAAACGGCGCATTTCGGAAGGGGTTCATCCCAGGGGCTACACCACGTGCAAATAGTGAATGCCCGCCCGTTGGATCGGAGCCAAGTTCACTGAAAAATGGCGCGTCCGATTTAGTCAAAACCGCTGCACCCGCACCATCGCCGAACAGTACGCAGGTAGAGCGGTCGCTGTAATCCGTCATTTTAGAAAGCATCTCACTTGAGACGATCAAAACATTTTGATATTCCGGATCGGAGAGATACCGCTTTGCCATATCCAATGCGTAAACAAATCCCGCACAGGCAGAATTAAGCTCTACACAGGCGGGTTTCTTTGCACCGATACCGTTCGCAACAAGGCAGGCCAAAGACGGCGTCAAATAGTCCGGCGTACAAGTTGTGCCGATTACCAAATCGATATCGTCCGCCGAAAGCCCTGCGTCTGCCAATGCCATTTCAGCAGCCTTTGCCCCCATCTGCCAAACAAACGTATCATCCGTTACAATATGACGCTGCTTAATGCCCGTACGGGTGACAATCCACTCGTCGCTTGTATCTACAATTTTAGTAAAATCTTCATTTGTAGCAATAAAAGGCGGTACATAATAGCCCGTCCCGATTATCCTGATTCCCATATCCGAACCCTCTTTCCCGTTTCGATGATACAGCTGCCGCGGTTGCATTCACGCGGTTCCCTATGCTATACTGAAAAAGGCGGACAGCACAGGATACGAACCGATGACAGATTGTCATCTTTATAATTTTATAGGTTTTCCTGTGCTTTGTCAACGTAAAATCAGGAGAAACATTGACACATCATGCTATTTGTGTCGATGATGCACGGATTTAAGAAAAAAGGATGTGTATTTTATGGAAAAAACGTGTTTTCTTTTTGCAGGACAAGGCTCGCAATACCCGCAAATGGGCACAGAACTTGCCGGACATTTTCCTGAGGCCAGACGGATCTTCGAAACGGGCAGCGATATTTTAGGCTTCGATTTGCTGAAAGCATGCGCCGAATATTCTGCTCAGGAGCTTGCACAAACGGAGGTTTCCCAACCTGCAATCATGGCCACTTCGCTCGCCGCCTATGAGGCGGTTAAATCGCTTGGTATTTTGCCGGACATGGTGGCCGGCCATTCTCTCGGAGAATATGCGGCGATGACGGCCGCCGGGATGCTGTCGCTGGAGGATGCCTTCCGCGTCATCCGCGAACGCGCCCGCGCCATGGGCGAGTGTGCAAGACACCAAGACGGCGCAATGTACGCCGTTTTAGGACTTTCGGCAGATGAGGTGGCTGCCGTCTGCGAAAAGACGGACGGTTTTGTCATTCCAGTAAACTTTAACTCACCTGTTCAAACTGTAATTGCAGGAGAAGCCGGCGCCGTCGATCGCGCCGTCGCTGTTTTTGCTGAAATGGGGAAGCGCACAGCTAAACTCGCCGTCAGCGCGGCCTTTCACTCCAAATTGATGCAGCCGGCAGCTGACGATTTGAAAACTGCAATTGCCGGCATTCCATTTGCTGTTCCGACAATTGATTTCTACTCCAATTTGACCGGCGAAAAAATGACGGACTTTTCCGATATGCCGGCATATCTCGCCAAGCATCTGGTTTCCCCGGTCCAGTTTGTAAAAGAGTTAAAGGCAATACAAGCAGCGGGGGCCTCCCGTTTTATCGAATGCGGACCAAACAAGGTGCTCACCGGTCTTGTCCGCAAAACCCTCTCCGGCGTTTCCTATGCCAATGTCGAGGATCTAAAGACGCTTGAAAAACTGAAAGGGAGCAGTAAATGAACAGTCCGTTTCTTGAAACCAGCCGGCTGATCCTGCGGCCGCTTGCCAATGAAGACTTTTCTTCTTTACATGCCGTTTTATCGAAAGAAAAAGTGATGTATGCTTGGGAACACGGATTTTCTGAAACAGAGTCAACCGATTTTCTCCGTAATATGTGCAAACGCTATCAAACAGACGGCTACGCCTATTTTGCAGCAGTCGAAAAAAGCAGCAGCAGCTTCATTGGTGTAATCGGTCTTTTGCGTGAAGAAATCGAAGGCGAGACCTGTATCGGCATCGGCTACATATTAGACGATACTTTTTGGGGAAAGGGTTATGCTTTAGAAGGTGCAAAGGCATGCCTTTCTTATGCCTTTTCTAAATTGCATGCCCATCGCGTGATTGCCGATATCCGTCCGGAAAATGCTGCTTCGCGCCGTGTCGCCGAACGGCTCGGCATGAAAGCGGAAGGGGTTTTTGATAAATTCTATTATGGAAAGCATATGCCGCATATCATTTATGCAGCATATCCGCCTACTACAACCGGCGATAACAGCAATGCTTCGTAGGCCCAGCCATAGATTTGCACACTTATTCCTGCATTTCTATCTATCTTCCGTGCTATAGCTATCCCTTAAACGTTTTCTACCGATGCAGGCGGTTCTTTAAGGCTGTAATACAACACAGGCAGATATCCGGGAATTGGCATCGCTATCTGTAGCAGCTAAAGGAAAATAAGGGCTGCGGATCACACTGCTGACCGGATGTGCAGAAAGAAGAGCAGGAAATCTTCAATTTGTCAACAAAAACAGATAAGGAAAACCACTATGCCGCCCAAGAATGAGGACAGCCGCTGCCTTTTACCTCGGTCCCATTTTAAAGAGATGGCAAATTAGACTTTTCTACTGTAATAAAAAGACGGTGCACCAAAGGTGCACCGTCTTTTTATACTGCCGGCTGTTCTGCCAGCTGTTCTTCCTTTTGGATGATGTTTTGCGCCCAAATCCCCTTTTTTAACAAAATGAAGCCAATGACACATTTGATTACTTCCAAAAGCTGTACACTGAGGTACAACGGGATAATCGGCATTGCGGTAAAATTGGCAAGGCAGAAGGCCAACGGGAACGACACACACCACGTAAAGCCACAGTCAAAAAACATAGTTATCAGCGTCTTTCCGCCGGAACGCAGCGTAAAATAGCAGGCATGAGTAAAAGCAAAAAACGGCATCATTACGGAAACTACATACAGAAATTCCGTCGCCATCCCCCGTACTTCCCCGCTTGTATTATAGATATAGGGCACGAACGACGCCACCAACGCCATTACTGTCCCCATCACCGCACAAGTTGCGACGGACAATGCAATCAGACGCCAAATTGCTGTTTTGGCTTTCTGTACTTCATTTGCACCAAGATACTGTCCAATAATGATGGCAATGGCGTTTCCAATTGAAAGGAATACGACGTTGAACAGGTTCTGTACCGTAGAAGAGATATTAAATGCTGCGACTACATCCAGCCCTCTGACCGAATAGCACTGCATCATCATGGCTGTGCCTAACGACCACAGGAATTCATTGATCAAGAGCGGCGCGTCTTTCTTGATGATATCACGGCAAAGGGACACCGGAATCCGCAGGCTTTGATATGCATGCCGGATAAAAGAAAAACGCTCTTTTTTCACATGGACAATGACCACAAGCAGCGCCGCTTCCGCAAAGCGCGCGATAACCGTAGCAATCGCAGCACCCGCCACACCCATCGGTGCAAACGGCAAAATGGAAAGCCCTTCATTGCCAAAGATAAAGATATAATTGAAAACAAGGTTTACGACAATTGCCAAAACGCTTGCCGCCATCGGAAGCTTTGTTTCTCCCAATTCTCGCAGCGTACTGCCGTAGATTTGAGAGACGGCAAACGGGATCAACCCAATAAGCATAATGCGGAAATAATCCAATCCATGTTGCAGCGTGGCGGCGGCATCGGCCGCCGCTGTTCCCTCAGCAAGATACATCGAAATCATTTGCTGTGGAAATGCCAAAAATACAGCGAATGCAATTACCAACATGGCAACCGCTATGTACCATTTCATCCGGAAGCAGTAACGGATACCCTCCTCGTCGTCCGCACCCGCATATTGAACCAAAAAAATACCCGCGCCGGCCAGCCCGCCGAAAATGCAAAGATTAAATATCAGCAGAAGCTGATTGACGATGGCTACCGCCGACATTTGAATGGTTCCGACGGCTCCTACCATAACGTTGTCCAATAAACTGACAACATTGGTTACCGTATTTTGAATAATAATCGGTACCAAAACAGCGACAACATGTTTGTAAAACGCCCGGTCTCCTATGAGCGTATGTTTGAGAGAATGTGCATTAAACAACCTCATATCCCCTATTCTTTATATATTTGCTTTCTGCACTTCCGGATCTTCGCCTTAAGTTAAGAAAACTTATTTAGTATTATAACGCAGCTTTCGCTCTATGTAAAGTAAAAGATACCGCAAAGACAACCCCGAAATTTCCCAGAGAATATATGGAAAAACCACATCTCCTTCAACGCAAAAGCGGCAAAGCGTTTCCTTTATTTCTCCTGCGTCTCACTTTTTTCTTCCATTTGTGTCCGGACGGCTCGGATATCCTCTGCTGCCGTCCCAAAAGTATACAGCACATTCATGATAAAAGGTGTCAAAATAGCAGCTATAGCAAACGGCAGTGCAGCATAGAGCCCAGCGGAGATAGACGGCGCTTCATAAAAACGTGTGACAGCAAGCACAGTAAATACGAGAAGCCCGATTCCCGTCAGCAGTTTCGCCGTAAACTTTACGTAATGCGCAGCGCCCGCCTCTTGAAAAAGGTATTTTCCCTTATAAAGTTTCCCATCAGGATTCCCGAACAGATAGCGCCGTTTCGTCAAAAATGGCAGGATCATCCCAATAAACAACACAAACAGGATGGATTCCAATGGCCATAGCGCAATGTTTTTCACAATACTTTTGGCAAGGTAATAGAGGTAGCCTTTCCCATACATGACAGCACTCCAGCAGGAACCCATCAGAATATTGACCAAAACGTTCACAAAAAGCTTTGCAGAAAAAATGCGCACCGCACTGATTCGTGCGCGGTATAAAAACAGTGCATACAAAAAGGCGCCCGCCATCGTTGACAGCGTGTATCCGAAAAAATAAGGGCCTGCCGGTGTAATCACATATCCCAGCAAATCGCTTAAGAAGCCGGACAGCAATGCAATAATGGGTCCATAAATAGCTCCGCCCGTCATTTTCACAAAAAAGGTAAGAAAAATATGCAGGTTATCCCCCACCGGTATACGGATCATGCCGAGTGCAACCGAAAGCGCTAAAAAAACAGCCGCTACCGTAAGGGAGCGCAAACTGTGCAATTCCGCTGCGGCGGATTTCCAATATCCGACGCAAAACGGCGAGGAATAAACGGATGTGTCTTTATTTTGCCACATAAAAAAACCTCCTCTGTGCGCGGCAATCAAAAATACTACTACTCTTGCACAAGAGAAGGCGAACCTCTGATATGCAACAGTGGGATGCGAGCCATGCACCGCAAGCGGATGTCCGCTTTTCGTCCGTCTGACAACTCCCCGTTCAGGCGGCACTTAACGCACACAGCTCTACTCTGTGATTTGTACGGGTATATGGTAACATGAAACCATATACCTGTCAAGACGGAAAGCAATAGCTTTCGACATTCTTCTGATAAATATTCCTTATCCAAATATCAGCTTTTTTAGCCTCAGTATCTATAAAAATTCGGAACAGCTCAAGGCTTATAATAATAGAATCCCCATTTCCTTTATCATATATTTTACCTTTCTTTTTTGCTATCTATTCCCTCCGTATTTTTGTAGGACTTAACTTGGTTTCTGAATTTCTCATCTTTCTTTCCATTTAAAACATCCGTTGGGGTGTCGTACACACCTGTGCGGAATCCGTGCTTTTCCCATGCAAGCCTCTGGATGTCCTCGTCCAGCAACGCGTCAATCCCGGCGGTTCCCGCCTCATCCAACGCAATATATACGTGGGAGGACCAGACAGTAGGCGTCGGGTACATCATCACGATATCTCCTTTAATCT
>ERZ1643249.5528-NODE-5528-length-10084-cov-4.037192_pt1 | contig 10084 bp, 9 predicted proteins | sample MGYA00579263_ERZ1643249 | MGnify/ENA primary metagenome ERZ1643249 (study PRJEB29033, sample SAMEA4952264) | chicken gut metagenome | biome: Broiler Chicken; feature: Gastrointestinal Tract; material: Caecum | place: Ireland | collected 2018 | study: Broiler...
TGTTTTCCTGAAATGCCCCGATAAGAAAGAGCTTCTACCGGTGACACAGACCCCGCCGTTTTCATTGCATGCCGGTTTCCAATAAAAATCGTTGCACAGGCGATCCCTGCCGCCAGCAGAAACACAGCCAAATGAAATACGACATGGACATCATCTTGATGAATTCCGAGAGCCGTTACAATAAAAGGAACCAGACGGAAAGAAACGATGACTCCTAATATCATTCCAATTGCAATTCCTGCGCTAGCCAATAACACCATTTGCCGTTTGAGACATTTTCTGATCTGTGAGCCAGTCATACCAATCGTCTCTAAAAGGCCATAATATCTGATGTTGGAAGACAAGGAAAGACTAAGAATATTGTATATGAAAAGATAGGCGCTCAGACAAATCGCAATAATCAATCCGGCTGCTCCGATCATGATTTCAATGGAATTGCTCATTTCCTGGTTAAATTGAAGATACTGCTGTTCTCCCAGTTCTAATCGATTGAGAAATTTCTGCTGTTCCTCATCGCTTAAATAGCTTTGCCGAAAATCCAGATACATGCTTCCGGACCGTGTCTGATCCATGGTATATCCGGAATTTTCAAAAAACTCTTTCGATACAAAAAATACTTGCCGATCCCCATAACCATCCCAGATACCGGATATAGTAAAGGTCTTCGTATGGATCCCTTTCTTGTCTCCATATGTCAATTCAAAGGAATCCCCGACTGTTAAATCCCCCATTCCGCAGTCTTCCAACGCCTTTTGGGTAACCATCAGTTCCTTTTCTTTTTGAGGATAGGATCCTTTCACCCATTCCTTTGCAGGCGCCATTTGCTGTTTCCAAAAGACTTCGTCACACCAGATCAGACCACTGTGAAGTGTATCATCTTTTTCCGTCGCTTCCGCATACCCACTGTAAGCCTGAAATCCGATCGTTGCAATATTTGCATCCTTTTTACAGATTTCCCGCTGTTTTTGTGTGACTCCACCCATCAAAACCGCATCGAATTTCGCCCCGTGCTGTCGTATGGTCTGTAATTTTTCCATCTTCCAATAGGTACTGCCTACCGTTAAAATCGTAAATACCAAGAAGACAGATAATATAATCGCCAACAGAATCGTTCGTGTACGGGATTTATCATGCTGCAGGGAGCGAACTGCCATTTTCCATAAGATTTTATCATTATATTTCTTCATGGCCATCACCCCTTTCCGATTTTTCCATCCCGTATATGAACGATCCGATCCGCCATCTGGGCAATATCCCGGTCATGGGTAATAACAACCAATGTCTGTTGAAACCGTTTTGCCATTGTTTTTAACAAACCAATGACATCGTGGCTCGTTTCCGTATCCAAATTTCCGGTTGGCTCGTCTGCCAAGACAAGCAATGGCTTCATTACAAGCGCTCTGGCGATTGCCGCTCTTTGCTGCTGTCCGCCGGACAGCGTATTGGGCATCGCTTCTCTTTTATCCTGCAGTTTTAAGCAACACAGAACTTCCTCCACCAAATCTTCGTCTACAGGCGCTCCGTCAAGTTCCGAAGGCAGGATAATATTTTCATAAACATTTAAATCCGGGACTAAATTATAATTTTGAAAAACAAATCCAATATTTCTTCTGCGAAATACTGCAAGTTTTTCCCGATGAATCCCGGAAAGATCTCTTCCGCCGATCCATACTTTCCCTTCCGTAGGCGTATCCAATCCCCCAATCAAATGAAGAAGTGTACTTTTTCCGCTGCCGGATTTTCCGATGATAGAAACAAATTCTCCGTCTTCTGCCCAAAAATTGACTCCATCCAAAGCCTTTACTGTATGATTGCCCAGCTTGTAATATTTTTTTAGATTTTCTGTCTTTACCATCCACTGTTTCATCTTCTTTTCTCCTTTCTTTCATATTACAAGCATAACAGCCAATTCTCTCAAAATAGTCTCATTTTCCAATGATCACGATTCTGTTACAATTCCTCCCTTGGCAGATAAATCTGAAATTCTGATCCTTTCCCAGGCTCCGAGTGTACCTCCATGTATCCATTCTGCATCGTAATGATCTTTCTTGCCAGATACAGCCCGATTCCGATCCCTTCCTCCTGATAGACCTCCGGCTCTCGATAAAATCTTTGGAAGATTTCTGCCTGACGGCTTTGTTCGATTCCTTTTCCTGTGTCACGAACGCTGATCTTTGTATAAATTTCCTGTTCTTTCACAGAAATTCGAATCTTTCCTTTCGGTTCTGTATACTTTACCGCATTGTCTAACAAATTAAAAATAGCTTCTTCTGTCCATTTCGCATCATGATACAGCCGAATGGATTCCTCACAGTCGACATAGATTGAGATCTGCTTCTTTTCCGCTTTTGGTACAATCGCCGCAACGGCCTTTCCAAGTGTCACACTGACCGCACGATCATCCATATGAAGCGTTAGAACCTCTGATTCCAAACGCGACATTTTCACAAGACTTTCCATAAAAAATTCCAGTTTTTCTTCCTGCATTTCCAGTTTTTCCAAATAATAAGTTCGTTCTTCCTGGGTTAGGTCTTCCTGTTTAAGAATTTCCAAATATAATTTCATATTGGCCGCCGGAGTTCTCGTCTGATGAGAAATATCAGAAATCAATTCTTTCATTTTTCTTTTGTCATCCATACTTTTTTTGCGTTGTTTTTTCCAGATATAATCCAGTTTTTTTAATTTATCATATGTCTTCCCCCACATGGATTCTTCCGCTTCCTCCATCTGCCGCATTTCCTTCCCGGAGATCAATTGATCCAGACATTCATCCAAATATCTCCCAAAATCATACACATCTCTTTTCAAAAAATAGAACGTAACGCTTATTGCACATAGAGCGGCTAAAAGAACTATGATTATGATTATTTCACCCATTGATATCCCATCCCATACACGTTGGTAATATATTTATGTTCTTCATCCTCGATCTTTTTTCGCAGGCGGTTGATATTGACAGCGAGGGCATGCTTATCTACGAACTGCCCATTGGAATCCCATAAACGATCCAGCAGCACGTTATATGTCATGAGCTGTCCTCTATTTTCTATCATCGTACGCAGCAGTTTAAATTCGGTCGGAGTAATGGCACATTCCTCCCCCTTTACTTTCACTTTCATTCCATGAAAATCAATGGATAAAAAACCGTCATCAAAAACTTCTGATTCCTTCCTCGGACTTTTTTGAAGAACGACATCTATTTTCTTCATCAAGACTCGCACAGAAAACGGTTTTATAACATAATCATCTGCACCATATTCGTATCCTTTCAGCGCATCTTCCTCTAAATCGCGTGCCGTAATAAATAAAATAGGGATATCTCTCTTTGCCTTGATTTGCCGGCAAAACTGAAATACCTCTCCATCCGGAAGACAAACATCCAATAAAATCAGGTCCGGTTTTTCTTCTCGAAACATAAGTCCAGCAGTTCTTAAATCATATGTCTGGATCGGCTGATATCCTTTCTTCTTTATATGAAAAGCAATTCCTTCATTTAACTCTCGATCGTCTTCAACGATCAAAATCTTTTTCATACCATACCTCCAATGCCTCTATTGCAGTTTTCTCTGTTATCATTATAACAAAAACAAAAACGGCAGGAAACTTTATCACAGCATTGTGATTTTCTGATTAGAACAAGGTCCCTAGTGAACCAAAAAAGACGCCTTACAAGCGTCTTTTTCCTAATCTATTTGATTCTGTTATTTTTATATCTGTTTTCCTGCAATGTACCCGGAAGTAAACGCCCACTGAAGATTATATCCTCCGCAGGTACCGTCTACGTCCAGCAATTCGCCTACAATATAAAGCCCTCGCAGCCATTTGGATTCCAGCGTTTCCGGAATGATCTCTTTGGTCGATACGCCTCCTGCCGTGATCTGCGCCATATCATACCCTTTGTATCCGGAGATCTCGACCTCAAATTTTCGGATCATGCGAAGAATCCTGCGAAAGTCTTTCTCCGGCAATTTTCGAATCGGTACTTCCGGCTGAATTCCCAGTCGTTTTAAAATCCCACGAACCAATTTCTGATTCAAAAATCCTTGAAAGAATTCTTCGGTATTTTTGTATCCGCAAGATGACCGAAATTCTTCTGCCGTCTCTTTCAAGGTCAGCATATCCGGCATTAGATCCAAGACAATGGAAACTTTTTTCTTTCTCCGAAGAGCATCGATGGCATATCGGCTGATCTGAAAAATCGGAATTCCTGAAATTCCATATTTCGTAAACTGCACTTCTCCTTTTTCTGCGGCAATTTTTTCACGGTTTGCATAGACTGTTACACGGCAGACATTCCGTACCCCGGCAATTTGAGGAAAATAATTTCCCTTCCCCTCCAGAGCAACCAACGCCGGAAAGGTATCTATGATCCGATGATGGAATCCTTTTGCCAGACGGTATCCGCTTCCGTTGCTTCCGAGCTTTTCCTGTGCTTTGCCGCCGGCTGCAAGGATCAGATTCTTTCCTTCATACCATTTTTGATTTCCATAGACACGAAATTGATTGTTTCTTTTCTCTGCTTTTTCTACTTCAATCCCTGTCACCACATCAATCGGAAGTGTCCTGATCTTTCCAATCAATACCTCAGCCACCGTTGAGGCCTGCAAAGATGCCGGATAATAATATCCCTGAATCTCCGTCATTAACATTCCCAGCGATTCAAAGAACCGAATCAGATCCGCCGCCCCAAATCGCTCTAACAATCTATAAGGAAATCCCGGCTGTTCTCCTCGGTAACAATGCTCGTCCAGATAACGGTTCGTCAGATTGCATCTGCCGTTTCCTGTCGCCAAGATTTTTTTGCCCAGTTTCTCCATTCGTTCCAAAAGCAGGACTTTATTTCCATTCTCCGCCGCTGTGATTGCAGCCATCATCCCAGATGGACCGCCTCCTACGACAATCACGTCATATTTCATACTTATCTCCCGTTTTCATTTGTACTTGCAATACAGCTAACTGCTATAGGATTCAAGAAAATGATACACTTCCTCTCGGCTTTCGAACACTTCTTTCTTCTGAAGCATCTGCAAAACATCTTTCGGCAAATCTTCTTCTTTCATATCTGTATACTCAAAAGCCTCTTTGGTTTGATTATTAATCACAACAAGATTTCCTTCTTTGATTGCAAGTCCATAAGTAATCTTGATCTGAGCTGCGGTACTGGCCTGTTCTTTCTCCTTTTTTGCAGCTGTTGACTGTACCTGATGGATCACTTTCTCTTTATCTTGTTTATAAAAGGCCGTATAACACATATATCCGCACAGAGCCGTAATCACTATAATATAGACTAATAAAAATCGATTCACTTTGTTCATCATAGCAACACTCCTTTGGCTAAAGTGTTTCCCAGAATTTCAAAATTATTCGATTTTTTGTCAATTTATTTTCTATATGACACATACAGCTGTCGCATTAAAACTATAATAAATGCATTTTTTTCGCCAGCTTTACGATAAGCCCGCCTTTCGGAACATTTTGCAGCTCTTCTTCCGTAAAGACTTTCATACCGATAATCGCCGCGAAGTATACCAAAACTCCTACCGGAATCGCAATAACCAAGCAAATCGTAAAAGCGATTCTGCCAAGCGGAAGAATCTTCATAACGCCAAACTGAATGATGCCTACAACAACACCCATAAGAGCTGCAGCCACAGAAGGTTTCAGGAATGTCTTTACCAGTTCCTGTTTATATCCGCTGTATTTGCGGATAGACCAGGCATTTAAAATGCTCATAACAATGGAAAATGCTGTCGTAGCAAGAACCAGACCGTAAGTATTGATCTCTGTATAAGTCAGTGCAAAATACAACACCACAGTGTTTACGACAACAGAAATCGCCGCATGCCAGATCGGTACACGCATTTTATCCATTCCTTGCAAAATTCCATTGGATACCGTGGACATACAGGTAAATACAACAGAAACGGCACCTGCACGAAGAAGACCGGCTCCAAGACCGGCTCCATTCTTAACCCCGAAAATTAATCCATTGATTGGTACATTCAATACGCCAAGCCCTACCGCACAAGGAATAGCGATCATCATCGTGATCTTGATGACCATCCGTATATTATCATTCATCCTTTCTTTATTTCCAAGCGCATATGCAGCAGAAACATTCGGAATGACTGCGCTGGTCAAAGCAGACGCCATAGCAAGCGGAACATTAATCAAAGTATTATATTGTCCGGAAAATACACCATATAGCTCGGATACATCGAAAGAACGCATGCCTTTATCTACCAAAATGAAGCTAAATAACGTCATATCGATCGTCGGACAGCAGTTGTAAATCGCCGTACTTAAAATGACGGGTGTAATTGTCATCAGCAGAATCTTTATAATATTCCGATATGATTCAATATATTTTGTCCGATCATGGCGCATCTGAATCTTGACTTTGGGCTGATACATCTTATAAATTGCCAGACAAAAAATCAATCCGGTAATTACACCAATCTCCGTTCCAAGAGCACTTCCTGCCGCACCATGACTGGCAATCTGATAAGTAATGCTGTCAGACGGCAAAAATGGAAGAATCAGCACATAAGCCATCACAATGCTGAAAATCGCATTCAATATCTGTTCAATAATCTGAGAAACAGAGGTCGGCACCATAGTATTATGTCCTTGAAAATATCCCCGCAAAACCCCAAGAATCGCAGAAAAAAAGATCGTCGGTGAAATACAGCGCAGCGCAAGTTCCGCGCCTTTCTGTGTTCCAACAAAATACGGTGCGCCAAACCATGCAATAAGGGAAGCGATACCACCTACCACAGCTGCGTAAATCAAGGCTCCATAAAAAATTCTCTGTGCATTCACATATTCTCGCTTTGCAAGCCTGGCGGAAACAGATTTGGATACTGCAAGAGGAATGCTAAAAGAAGATATCAAAAGAATGATATTGTAAATATTGTAGGCAAAACTGTAATATCCAACTCCGGCCTGTCCTATGATGTCAAAGAGCGGACTTCGATATAAAAGCCCTATGATTCTACAGATGATGGAAGCGCCGGCCAAGATCATCCCCTGTACTAAAAATGAATTCTTTTTCTTCATATGGTACCTCTTTCATCTCTTGTGTACTTTGTCTTTGTCAGAATCTCTTCCTGCCTTTTCTCCATTACTTCCCGTTCCTCTTCTTCCATATGGTCGTATCCGAACAAATGAAGCATGCTGTGAGCAATCAAAAAGGCGAACTCCCTTTCTCTGCTGTGCCCATAAACTTCGGCCTGTTCTTTGACTTTGTCCATGGAAATAACAATATCCCCTGCCAGAAACTCTCCGTTATCCGGATCAAAAGCCATCGGATCCTCTTCCAAATGAGAAAAATCTCCCGGCTTTCCATATTCTTCCATCGGAAAAGACAGCACGTCGGTCGGGCGGTCGATCTGCCGCTGTTCTCTGTTGATATTGTGGATTCCTTCGTTATCTGTCAGAAGAAGGTTGACTTCACATTCATAAGGACAGCCTTCATAGTCGATAGACGCCTCAATCACTTCTTCTGCAATTTTCTGATATGGAATATCAATTGTACCTTTGTATTCGTTTTCAATTATAATACTCATAATCTACCTATCTTTTGTTTTTTTTCGTCCGTTCTTATTTTTTCTGAATTCTTTGGCTGCTTCGTATTTATCATATGCGGCAACAATCTGCTGTACCAGCGGATGTCGAACCACATCCTTATTGGTCAGCCTGCAGATCCCAATATCTTTCACCTTTTCTAAAACTTTTAATGATTCTTCCAGTCCCGAAACATTGTCAAACGGCAAGTCTTTCTGTGTCAGGTCACCGGTTATGATTGCCTTGGATCCAAATCCGATTCTCGTTAAAAACATCTTCATCTGGGCCGGCGTCGTATTCTGCGCTTCATCCAAAATAATATAAGCATTATCCAGCGTACGTCCTCTCATATAGGCAAGAGGCGCTACTTCAATCAGCCCTTTCTCCATATTTTTCATAAAGGCATCTGCTCCGAGGATCTCATATAAAGCATCGTACAAGGGACGCAGATACGGATCGACTTTGCTCTGAAGATCTCCCGGCAGGAATCCCAGCTTCTCACCCGCCTCGATTGCCGGCCTTGTCAAAATAATTCTCTGGACTTCATCGCTCTTAAAGGCTGTAATTGCCATCGCCATCGCCAAATACGTCTTTCCGGTTCCCGCAGGTCCGATTCCGAATGTAATCATCTTTTTCTGTATCTGTTCGATATACTTCTTCTGTCCCAAAGTCTTTGGCTTCACCGGTTTCCCCTGAACCGTATGGCAAATAACATCTTGATCCAGCTCAATCAAATTCGCCGGCTGATCATCCATCGACAAAGACAAGCTATAGTTCACATTCTGTTCCGTAATCACATTCCCTCTCTTGGATAATTCCAAAAGTTCTTCAATTACAGATACTGCCTTCTGAACAGCTTTCTGCCCGCCAATGACCTTTAGCCGTTCATCTCTTAAGATCAAACTGACATGCAGTGTCTGTTCCATTTTCTTCATATAGGCATCAAACTGCCCAAAAACATTTCCTCCGTGTTCTGCAGGAAATTCCATTTCTATTTCTATTGGATTCATATTTCGCTGCTCCTTTGTTGTATATTCTTTATCATTCTAACATCCGCTTTTCTTTTTGTAAAGCGATCCGACCTTTACCCTATTACGGCGCAGCAGTGGTCGGTGCGATTTTTTCTTCTTGTTTTTTAGTCAAGGCCTGAATACTTCGAATCTTTCCTACTTTCTCTTCCTGCACAATTGTTCCATAGGCCATATAAGTGTCACCCTTTCTTTCATATTTTACATCTTTTTTTAAGACTTTGACCCCTTTCTTTTCTTTTTTCTCTATATAACGTTCCAATCTTTTTTTCAGCTTTTTCTCTGCCTGGCTGTCGGTGTAAGTCTTTTTTATCGCTGTATAAGGACGAAAAGTTCTCATGTAAACCCCTGCCGGAAAATAAAGAGATCTTCCGATTCTAAGCGGATGTTTTTTTTCTATAATATCAACATGGCCATCTTCTTCTTTGGACGGCAGCTTCCATTCATAAGGACCGGCGTAGATGCTTTTGATCCTGGTCTTTTCTTCTTCAAATTCCTTTTCATAGTATTCCATCGGAATCGTTTCTTTATAAGATTCCTCTGTTTTCATCGTAATTTCCCCATCTGCTTTGATTTTATCGGTTTCTGTGACCTGAAAATCGTCGCTGTAATAATAGATCAGACCGGAAATCAATGTACTGCCTTTTTTTACTTTATCACCGACAGAAACCAGCGGCGTTCCACTTTTCACAGAAAGGGCAGTGATCGTTCCGCTCTTGTTTGCAACAATATCACACGGTTTTGCAGGATTTTGTTTCGTTTTCCGATCCAACGTTTCTTTGATCTCTACATGAAGCCTGGTTCCTTGCAAAGAGCAGGATACCCATGCAATTTCATCATAATCCTCCCTTAAATGTTCTTCCAGCAAATCACAATCTACCTTCTGTTTCCATGTTCCCGGCTTATAAAAATTGGTAGTCACATACTTCATTAAATCACTTTCAGAATATACCTCACTTCCCGATATCGTGATTTCCCAAACAAACTGGCTCAAAAAGAACACCGTTAGAACTGCCATTCCCGCAGAGAAGAAAAAGGCCTTCCTTTTCTGATGTTCTTTTAAAAAATAGGGAAGACCATATCTGCCGGTCATCTTCAGATCTATATTCGTTTTTGCTGCCAAATTTTTCAGATCCTCATAAGATTTCTTCCGAACAAAAAAGGTATATCCTCGTTCTGTCGGCATCAAGTTCCATAATACGATACTGTTTTTTGCACATAGGTTCAAAAAACGTTCTATGTATTGGCCTGTGATCTCAAAGCAAAGGCGTCCAAAGATAAAATGCAAAATCCTTACCAATTCCTACTCCTTCAAATATATTCCAGCCGCTCGATTCTCCCTTTGATCTTCATCACTTCCTGGGAATAATAATCGATAGCAAGCTTTCTGCCGCAGATCTTTAACACGACATGATTGCCCTGGACGCAGATCTGGCACTCATCATAGGACAAGATGCCTCTGTAATTTTCCACAAATACTTCTTGATTCC
>ERZ1643249.5529-NODE-5529-length-10084-cov-3.919533_pt1 | contig 10084 bp, 7 predicted proteins | sample MGYA00579263_ERZ1643249 | MGnify/ENA primary metagenome ERZ1643249 (study PRJEB29033, sample SAMEA4952264) | chicken gut metagenome | biome: Broiler Chicken; feature: Gastrointestinal Tract; material: Caecum | place: Ireland | collected 2018 | study: Broiler...
AAAGATCATCGATCTGGCCGCTTACCGGGCGGACGTCAATCGACGGATCCAAAAGACCAGTAGGACGAATGATCTGCTCTGCCCGAAGAAGTTCATGTTGTTCTTCGTATTTCCCCGGAGTCGCAGAAACAAATAACATCTGGTCAATCTTCTGTTCAAATTCAGAGAATTCCAGTGGACGGTTATCTTTCGCTGAAGGAAGACGGAATCCGAAATCCACCAGCGTAGACTTCCTGGACTGGTCTCCCGCATACATTCCGCCGATCTGCGGAATCGTCATATGGGATTCATCCACGATCATCAAAAAATCGTCTCCAAAGAAATCAATCAGGGTATTCGGCGCTTCACCGGGCTTCAGCCCGGCCAAATGTCTGGAATAGTTCTCAATTCCGGAACAAAAACCTGTCTCCCTCATCATCTCAATATCAAAGTTGGTTCGTTCTGCAATCCTTTGTGCTTCAATCAGCTGATCATTCTCTTGAAAATACTCGACCTGCTGCGCAAGCTCTTCCTTAATACCTTTGATTGCCCGCTCGATCTGCTCCTGCGGGACAACATAATGAGATGCCGGAAAAATCGCAATGAAATTCACACTTCTCTTTACTTCACCGGTCAAAATATCGAATTCTACGATTCGATCAATCTCATCTCCAAAAAATTCAATTCTCACCGCATCCTCAAAAGTAGAAACCGGAACGACTTCCAGCACATCTCCTTTTACCCGAAAAGTTCCCCGTTTAAAATCCAGTTCATTACGAACATATTGAATGTTGATCAAGTCATCAATCACCTGATCTCTGTCTTTGATCATACCCGGACGCAGGGAAATCATCATCTCCGTATAGCTTTCCTTATTACCAATTCCATAAATGCAGGAAACACTGGATACGACGATAACATCTTTTCTCTCAATCAAAGCTGCCGTAGCGCTATGGCGCAGTTTATCAATCTCATCATTGATGGATGAGTCTTTCTCAATGTAGGTATCTGTAGACGGCACATAAGCTTCCGGTTGATAATAATCATAATAGCTGACAAAATATTCCACCGCATTATGCGGAAAAAATGCCTTAAACTCGCTGTATAACTGGGCTGCCAATGTCTTGTTATGAGCAAGGATCAGTGTTGGCTTGTTCAGCGCCTGAATGATATTCGCCATCGTAAATGTCTTGCCGGAACCGGTAACACCAAGCAGCGTCTCAAATTGATTCCCTTCCTTAAAACCCTTGGCAAGCTGTTCGATCGCCTGAGGCTGATCGCCCGTCGGGGCATACTCTGATACTAATTCAAAATGATCCATATAAAATCTCCTTTATGAATCTATTATTTTCATTCTCTCTCGCTATTATAGCAAAGTATAAAAAGAAAGTACAGAACAAACATTCGATTTTCTGTACTTTCTTTTTTTATTTTTTCTGCAGTTCTTCGATTGCTCTTTGCAGCTGTTCGTCTGCTTTTGTATCTTCATTGTCTTTTACCGTAATGTCCGGCGTAATTCCTTTTTTGTGGATATTCTTTCCGGAAGGTGTGTAGTAAGATGAATAGGTTAATTTTACATAGGATCCATCTCCCAAACCAAAGAAGCCCTGGACGATTCCTTTTCCAAACGTCTTTTCTCCGATCAGCGTACCAGCATCTCGATCTTTGACTGCACCTGCGAGAATCTCGGAAGCACTGGCACTGTTTTCATTTACCAGAACACATAACGGTATGCCCAGCTCATCATCGTCTTTCGCATTATAATATTTGGTATTTCCATTCTTATCTTTCGTGTACACGATCTTCCCTTTTGGCAGAATATCGTCTGCAATATCCACGACTGCCGATAAAAGCCCGCCCGGATTGTCTCTTAAATCAATAATCAGGGACTTGGCTCCTTTCTCTTTTAGCTCTTCTAGCCCTTCTTCAAACTGATCTACCGTGACCTCGTCAAATTCACTGATGGAAAGATATCCAATCCCATCTGCTGCCATCTTCGTCTCTACTGTAGGGTTTTCAATCGATTTTCTTGTAAATGTATAGTCCTTGCTCGTATCGCCGCGTTGGAATGTCAAAGTAACCTTCGTACCTTCTTTTCCTTTGACTTTCCGCACAACGTCATCTAATTTATCATCGCCTTTGACAGCTTTTCCATTGATCTTCATCAGCACATCATCCTTTTTCAGACCGCTTCCATCCGCCGGACTTCCTTTTACCGTATTGACGACTCTGATCTCACCGCTTTCGGAATCCTGTGTCATGGTGATGCCAACTCCACTGTAAACACCGTTGGTGCTTTCTGTCAGCTGTTTATATTCTTCTGCCGAATAATAGTCAGAATACTGATCTCCAAGACCCGCTATCAGCCCTCGGTACGTATATTCTTCCTGTTTCTCCTCGTCGATCTCTCCTTTGTAATATTTGTCGATCGTACGCTCGATCTTTCTTATTTTCTGAACCATCCTCATCGTATCCCCTGCGCCCCAATATGCGCGATATAAAAAGAACCCCTCTGCCAGACATAAAACCACCAGAACTGTGATCACGACTTTTGTCCGTCGATTTTTTGTTGATCTTTTCTTCATGAAAATATTTCCTCCCGCATTTTGATCCAATGATATTCATTATAGCAGATTCTGTGTTTCCTTACCTAGTATTTGATTGTTTTCACAAAGAATTCATAAAATCGAAATTATTTGGAATCATCCTTGTTATCGTTGCAGTTCCAATCACCCTTTGTCTCTTGGCACCACTCGGTGTTGTGGAAAGCGGTATGCAGTTTATTTTAAACAGCATTTATGGATTCGCTCCTTGGCTTGCATTGGCATTATTCGCCGGACTTATGTTATTTATTATTATGACCAGTATGCACCAGACATTCATACCTACAGGTTTAATGGCTCTGGCAAATCCAGGATATGATTTAATCTTACCCCTGCCGCAATTTCCGCACTCCTCGCCGGTGTCATTGACACAATGCCGGCTACAATGGAATTCACTCATCATTATCTCTCCTGATTATAAAAAACAAAAAAAGTTAAAGAAAACTTGACTGTAAACCTTTAAAAATATCCGGCACATCATGTTCAATAAAGTATCTTTAATGGACGTGATAAAAAAACAGACAGTAATAATTCAAGAGCAGATAGAGGGATGAAACACGGCAAAGACTATATGTGAAAGAATGCTTGCAGCCGGAAATGTCGGCTTTGATGAAATGCAAGCAGAGAAATATGTGACCGATTTGCAAACGTATTGGAGTGATAATAAATCCGTCTTCAAGCTGGATTCTGTCAGTTTTCTGTATATATGGGGAAGCCTTATTACATGGATAATTATTGCTTCACTATGTTTGATAATCGGATTGGTGCCATATGCGAAATTACCGCCGGAAATATCCGTTCAGTATAGCAATGGGAGTGTGGTTTCGCTTGTAAACAAAATCTTCATTTTTGCCTACCCATTAGCTTGCATTATTTTCCGTCTTTTTTTAAGACCGATTATCTACGTAAGATTACTGAGGAATAGTCTTTATGGAGAACTTATAACTGAATATTTGACGAACTATCTATGTTTTATTGCTTTGTCTGTTGAATCATTTTTCGTATTATTTATATATGGATTAGTTAAAAACATAGTAATTGTTTTACTCATAGATACAATCGTGCTCATCAGCGTCGTCTTCCCAGAGCTGCTTTTCCCTGCACCAAACACGAATTCCCTTTATCCACATGCGAAGAAATATTATCCAGGCAGGACATCCTTTTTATATTCCTTGCTTATTCGTTCCAGCCTAATCATAGCTCTAGTCCATCGTGTCCATATACTTCATATATTTGACGACCATCAATGCAATCTTAAACGCAATCGCATCTTCAAAATTCCTCAAATCCAGATTGGTGTTCTTCTGAATCTTATCCAAACGGTAAACCAGAGTATTTCGATGGATAAAGAGCTGTCTTGATGTCTCTGAAACATTTAAGTTATTTTCAAAGAACTTATCGATCGTTGTCAGTGTCTCATCATCGATCGCATCCGGCGAATAATCCCCAAAGACCTCTCGGATAAACATCTTACACAATGGAAGCGGCAGCTGATAGATCAGTCTTCCGATTCCTAACTGATTATAAGCGATTACCGTCGCTTCCTCATAGAAGATCTTGCTGACCTCCAGAGCAATCTGTGCTTCTTTGTAAGATCTGGACACATCCTTAATATTATTTGCCGGATTGCCGATGGCAATTTTCACATCCAGCACACCTTCTTTCTCCAGACCTCCTACAATTGCTTCTGCTGATTGAATAAACTGTGCCTGTGTGTCCTGTTCATTAATCTCTGTCACATAGACAACACTCTTTTCATCCACTGCCGTAATAAAATCAGAGTCCCGCATCGGTTCTAATTGTTTCATTGCTTCCACCAGATTATGCTCGATACCATAGGATGACTGGACAAGAAATGCAACTCTTCGGGTTTCTACATCGATATGTAATTTTTTCGCACGATTATAAATATCCACCAAAAGCAGATTATCCAACAATAGATTCTTAACAAAATTTTCTTTATCAAAACGTTCCTTATAAGCAATCAAAAGGTTCTCAATCTGAAGGACAGCCAATTTTCCAATCGTATAGACATTCTCATTCTGTCCCTGTACCAGTAAAATATATTCCAGGCGCTTATCATCAAAAACCTTAAAATACTGCAGCCCGTCTATCACCTGGCTTTCTGCCATAGATTCTGCGAAGGATCTGACTTCTTTTTCCATATCTCCAATCTCTTCCATTGTCTTCACAATTGGATGACCGTATACATCCGTAACACATAGATCGACTTCTGTAATATTCTTAATCCCATTCATTGTTTCTTGTAAAACCTGATTCGAAATCATTCCTTCATCTACCTTCCTATCATTCTATCTTCCATCTGCTTTTTCTTCTACTATACAGCATTTTTTACAAAAAAAAAAGAAAAAATCAGGTTTTTTTTCAACTCATTGTATATTTTTCACAAATCCCTCTCCCAGGATTTCCCTTGCATCCGAAATAATCACAAATGCTTTCGGATCACAATTTCTTATTATCGCTTTCAGATCAGCCGCTTCTTTTTTGGAAACAATACACATCAGCATCGGTTTTTGCTTCTTCGTATAACCGCCTTCAGATATCAATTTTGTGAAACCACGTTTCTTTCGATATAAAATGGCTTCTGCAATTTCTTCCTCTTTTTCGCTGATAATAAAAAACAACCGCGATACTCCAGGACCTTCCGCGATCACATCAGCAATCTTCGTGATTCCATAGATACAAAGCAATGCATAGCAGGCATTTTCAATCCCAAAGACAAATACCCCTGCAAACACAATGATTCCATCCAGCACACCTAAGAGAACCGCCGTACTGACCGCCGGAAATCGATTCTTGACTAAAATGGCAATCAGATCTGTTCCACCCGTTGAATTACCACTTTGAAGAATCATTCCCAGCCCAAGCCCCATGAAAAGACTTCCGAGAATTAAATTGACATAGAAATCCTTCGGAAAAAATTGAAATTGGGGAAGTATCCCAAGAAAAATCGACAATAGAACTGCTCCCAATAAAGTATTCCAGAAAAACTCTCGAGTTTTCCGGCGATATGCTGCTGCAAAAAAAGGAACATTCAGCACAGTATTCACAACCCACAACGGTATACCCAGCATGCGGAACAGGATGATTCCCAGTCCGCTGAATCCTCCGGTTACAATCCCCAGAGGCTGAAATACCGTATTGGTAGCCGCAGCCATGCAAAATGTCCCTATTATAATTTTTGAAGCATTCTTCATCGGAATCTCCTCCTAACGTATTATCGTTAGTATGGAAAGATTCCTTTTTCTTTATCCTTAAAATTTAAATTTCGTCTTCTGTTCCCAGAATGATACAGATCTTAGCTCCGCTTGTTACTTCTCCGACTTCATATTCCGGATTTTTGAAATAACTCTTCAAGTCTTCTCCCATACCTTTTTCTGCGATAATAATCTTGGTATGCGTAAGTTCTCCCTGACGATTCGTCTTAATAGAGCCTACCGTATATCCGTCTTCCATCAGCTTGTCTCTCCAGTTGCTTGCCAATCCTGAGATCTTTGTAGAGTTCTGAATCTCAATTGAAATATCTTTGGAAGAATTCGTATCTTCTTCCGTACTTTCCTCAGTCGAAGCTGCCTCTGAATTATCTAACACAGATTCCAGATCTCCCTCTTCAGATAGCAGCTGATCAAATACTTCCTTCGCTGCATCCGTGTCAAGCTGGAATTCACCGTTGTCTTCTCTTCCTTCTAAAATTTTATAATTGTAGTTCTTATCCGCAACGGAATGCATCCGCTTCAAATAACTTTTCACATCATTATAACTCTTATCGGAATCCACTGTTTTATAATAATTCTTCATGTAGTCTTTATAATCTGATAACGTCTGATCTGACAACGCTTTGGATACTTCCACAAGGATATCTCCAATCAATGTCACATGATCGTTCTCGTCAGAAATCATAGATTCATTGGATATCAGTGCAAGAACGGCTTCTCCATCTAATGTATTCTCTCCAGCTGTTAACGTGACAGATCTTCCTGAGGTATCATCATAAGTAATTGTTTGTTCCAAATCTACCTGAATCTCTCCGGCATCATCTACAAGACCTGCCAAATCGTCATCGCTTATGATCTCATAGGAGTTCACACCGATTCCCAAAGTTTCTTCTACCTGCTCTTTCATGACGTCTCCCTGGTCTCTTGTGGCCTTAATAACATCAGAAATCGCAGCACTCTTTACACTCTCTCCTAATTCCTGTTCCATTGCTTTCTTTCCGCTGTCAGTGAGAGATAATTTCATATCTGATCGAAGCGGAATATAGATCATCTGCTGATTCTTGTTGTGATAGATGCGAATGGCCATGGAATCTCCTGCCTGCATCAGCACAACATCAACCCGCTCTTTATTTTCATCCTCTAACTGCTTGGCAACTTCTTCTTTCTTCTCTTTCTCAAACTTGCTTAAAAAGAATGTCCTGACACCAAAAAAACTAGCAATCCCTCCCACAATCATTACTAAGATCACGACAAAGATTCTTGCTAATATCGCTCCCACGCCCACTCGTTTCTTTTTACTTTTCGACATTTGTCCGCTCCTTCCGTTTACAACTGCGTTCAGTATATCAAATAATTCGATTTATTTCAACAATCCTTCATGTTATAATCTTATGTAATTGTCCTTAAAATTTTCTTAAGCGGATGATACCCTTTGTCCCTAGTATGATCTTATTTCTTTTAAAATACCCTATAAGAAAGGATTATGCTATACTAATTTTGTTAGATCGTAAAAACATATCCTACGATCATTTTTTCAGAATTTGACAAACCAGGAGGTTCCCATATGAAAACCGTACTTATTACCGGCAGCTCCAGAGGTATTGGCCGCGCAGCTGCTTTATGTTTTGCCCGCAACGGATGGAATGTCGTCATTCACGGCTTCCGTCATCCAGAAAAACTAAAATCTCTGGAAGAAGAAATCCGTCAATTTGGTGTTTCCTGCCTTTCTTTTACCGGCGATGTCTGCCAACCTGATTTTCTATCCGAGATGATCCAAACTTCCATCGATCATTTTGAAACAATTGACTGCCTGGTTAATAACGCAGGTATTTCCAAAATCGGACTATTCACAGATACTACTATAGAAGACTGGCAGCAGATCCTGGATACTAATCTTACCTCTGCATTGGCTGCCTGTCACGCAATTCTTCCGCATATGATCCGCAATCATTCCGGAAAAATTATTAATGTTTCTTCTGTATGGGGAAACGAGGGTGCCTCATGCGAAGTGATGTATTCAGTTTCCAAAGGCGGCATTAACGCTTTCACAAAGGCGCTGGCGAAAGAAATGGCTCCCAGCAATATTCAGGTCAATGCCGTTGCCTTTGGCATGATCAATACCGAAATGAACCGTGGATTCTCAGAAGAAGACCTTGAGCTGATCCGAGAAGAAATTCCTGCCGATTACATTGCGTCTCCGGAAGAAGCCGGAAGCATGATCTTTCATATTGCTTCCGCTCCATCTTATATGACAGGACAGATCATTACTTTTTCCGGCGGATGGTATTGATCTTATTCCAATCCCTTCTGAAATATTATCTGAACAGCGAAATAGCCGGCTTCCCGGCTATTTCATACTTAATTGAATTCTTTTCTTTTTTTCATCCACACTAACGACAGTTACATCGACAACATCTCCAACACTGACAACCTCCAAAGGATGTTTTACGTATTGATCTGACATCTGTGAAATGTGTACCAAGCCGTCTTGATGAACGCCAATATCTACAAAAGCGCCAAAATCTATGACATTCCTCACCGTTCCTTTTAATTTCATGCCGGGTTTTAGATCTTTCATCTCCAAAACATCGGTTCGAAGAATCGGTCTTGGAAGTTCTTCTCTTGGGTCTCTTCCCGGTTTTTCCAGTTCTTTGACGATATCCCGAAGGGTAATTTCCCCAATCCCGAGTTCTTTTGACAAACGTTGATAATCCGCAATCTTCTTTCCAATTCCCCGGAATCCTTCACCTGACAGCTCTTCCTGTGAGTATCCTAATTGATGCAGGAGCTGTCCGGTCTCCCGATAAGTTTCCGGATGTACGCCTGTAGCATCCAGAGGCTGATCTCCTCCTGAAACTCTTAAAAATCCTGCGCATTGTTCAAACGCTTTCGGTCCGAGCTGCGAAACTTTCAAAAGTTCCTTTCGATTACGGAAGCGCCCATTTTCTTCTCGATAAGAAACGATATTTTTGGCAACTGCCTTTGAAACCCCCGCCACATATTCCAGCAAAGAAGCAGAGGCAGTATTTAGGTCAACTCCGACCTTATTCACCGTGGCCTCTACCACGCCGCCTAATGTTTTCGCAAGCTGCTTTTGATTCATATCATGCTGATACTGCCCGACACCGATTGCTTTTGGCTCGATTTTTACCAACTCAGCCAGCGGATCCTGCACTCTTCTGGCAATGGATGCCGCGCTTCGCTGTCCCACGTCAAAATTCGGAAATTCTTCGGCAGCCAGCTTACTGGCAGAATATACGGACGCCCCGGCTTCATTGGTAATGACATAATGTACCGGCTCTTTGATCTCTTTTAACAGATTCACGACGATCTGCTCTGATTCTCTGGATGCTGTTCCATTTCCGATGGATATCAATGTAATTCCATATTTCTTAATCAATCCTTTTACGATTTCTTTTGCTTCTTTCACTTTATTTTGAGGCGCTGTCGGATAGATCACAACAGTGTCCAATATCTTTCCGGTGGCATCTGCCACGGCAAGTTTACACCCGGTACGAAATGCCGGATCCCATCCGAGAACCACTTGATCAGCAATCGGCGGCTGCATCAAAAGCTGCTCCAGATTCTTTCCAAATACTTTCATCGCCTCTGCTTCCGCCTTTTCCGAAAGCTCATTGCGGATATCTCGTTCAATGGACGGCGCAATCAAACGTTTATAACTATCTTCCACCGCTTCCAGCAAAACTTTGGTCGTATGTTCATTTCTTCTAGCCACCACATGCTGTGCCAGATAAGCGGCGATTTCTCTCTGATCCGGTTCAATTTTTACCTGCAGGACACCTTCTTTTTCTCCCCGGTTTATAGCTAATATCCGATATCCTGCAATCTTGCGGATCGGTTCCTGAAAATCATAATACATCTCAAACACAGAAGACTCTTCCGGCTTTTTGGCTTTGGAGATGATCATCCCGTGATTCCAGGTAGATTTACGAATATAAGAGCGGTATTTTGCGTTATCAGAAATATTTTCTGCAATAATATCTTTTGCACCTTTCAGCGCATCTTCTGTTGTTTCCACTCCGTTTTCCGGATCTATATATTTTTGTGCCTCTTTTTCCAACGGCACTTTTGTCATCTGCAGAAGGATCAAATTCGCGAGAGGTTCCAGTCCTCTCTCTTTAGCGATCATTGCCCTGGTTCTCTTTTTTTGTTTGTAAGGCCGATAGAGGTCTTCTACCGCAACCAATGTCTCTGCCTGTTCTAAGTTCTCCAGAAGTTCCGGCGTCATCTTTCCCTGCTCTTCGA
>ERZ1643249.5531-NODE-5531-length-10079-cov-9.437151_pt1 | contig 10079 bp, 9 predicted proteins | sample MGYA00579263_ERZ1643249 | MGnify/ENA primary metagenome ERZ1643249 (study PRJEB29033, sample SAMEA4952264) | chicken gut metagenome | biome: Broiler Chicken; feature: Gastrointestinal Tract; material: Caecum | place: Ireland | collected 2018 | study: Broiler...
CGCGTTAAATGGAATTAACGCGACGAAGATTTTTTGAACTTTTTAGCATAAAAAACCGCCGGGCAGCATACCCGACGGTCTAAAATTATATGACATATATATTTTAGTCTGTTACTTCATCAAATATCGGATCATTAAAGAACTCGCATAACGAAATACCCAATGTGGAAGTGAACTGATACAGAAAGTCCAGCGATACCTTTTCCTGTTTGCCATTGAATAATTGAGAGATAGAAGATTTAGCTATCCCTCCATTGACATGAAAATAATAAGGAGTAATGTTCTTTTCCGCCATTATAGCACGTAAGCGATAAACAACAGCTTCCGTCAGTCGCATAGAACACCTCCTTTATAGTTCTACTTAGAGAACCTATGACTTAATTATAGGCAAAGAGATAAATTTTTAAGTTCTATATATAGAACTTAGCTTTACTTATTTCTTCTCAGCCGATATAATTTTTATAGGACTATAATGGAGAATAAAATTGTTATGTCAAAGACCTGCTGTATTACAGGACATAGACCGAACGGCTTCCCTTGGCTCTACGGGAAAGACAGTAAATTTCAGTCCGTTTATGAGAAATTGCTCTATGAGAGGATAGAAAGCTATATAACTGAAAACAATGTGACAGACTTTATCAGCGGTATGGCGCTGGGCGTTGATATGGATTTTGCTGCTGCCGTGTTAAAGCTACGGAAAAAATACTCGTCAATTCATTTGCATTGCGCCATTCCCTGCCGAGATCAAACAAAATTATGGAACAGACACGACGTTGCACGCTACAACAAGATATTGAAACGAGCGGACTTTTCAATAATTATGTCCGAAAAATATACCCGAAATTGTATGCTTGAACGCAATCGGTATATGGTCGATAAGAGCGATTATGTTTTCGCTGTTTGGAATGGCGAGCGACATGGAGGAACTTGGTACACGATTGAATACGCTAAAAAAAAACCATAAACCCGTAGGAATATTGAATCTAAGATTATTGTATCACTAAGGAATTGGCAAAAGCAATAAGAGCGCAGAATCCGCGCTCTTATTTTTTTCTATGCGTATAAATTATACATTATCGTTTTGGCATTTATTCAATTACACTTACGTTGCCACAGCCACAAATTCCATATTGTGTGCCACCAGATGACATAGTTACATTTTGTGAATGAACATGTGCACCATTGTATTTAATTGAAAAATAGCCATAGATTATAGAGCTACTTACAACCACCGAAGCCCTACCTGTATGCCCTGGCCACCAACCAAAGTGCGTTAAAAATTCTCCATTTTTATAACCGTATGCTACTACAACATGGTTCGTACCAGACCCAGCGGTTGATGTATAGCTCTGAAGTACTAAACATGTCGGATTTCCATTATTTATGTATTCTTTGGGCCTAGCATTTGTATAAAAAATATGTCCCGAACGGACTTCATACGTGTCTTTTAAAGAAGGGGCGTTTTCATCTATGTAGTCATTAAATGTTGATTTAAGTTCACCATCCATCATCGGATAACCGCCATCTTCCCATCCTATCCCCCAAAATGTATGCATATAATTATCAAACAGGTAATCTCGCATGGCATAATTTGTGCCGGGCATACTTGTCCAACTTGTGTAGTCATAATTAGTTGTATTCTTATATGTGGTTGTAGTCTTCTTTACTAATGTGTTTTCAGTAATATAATCTAAAACCTTATCTCCAGCACCAGACCTTGTTTCTGCATCTTTATAGTGACGCTCTTGATAGGTCATATCAGGGATAAAATTGTCATTATAAAACGTATCATAATATCCTAATAAAATAGACAAGGCGATTAAACCACATTCGCCAAAATGATTTTCAGGGAAATTTTTTAAATTCTTAAAATAATCTGCCCTATTTATAACCGTAAATCCATTTGTGTCTGTTTTAGTTTCATTAGGATTTGGTTCACTAGACGAGTACGGTTGAATACTTTCTATATTTTCAGCTATTTGAAATGAAGCGTTTTGTAGATCAGTTTCAACTTCAGATTGACTGAAAATATCATAAATATTTCCACCTTCTTCATAGAAATAATTTCCAGGACCTAAATAATATAATTCCTTATCTAAATAACTATAATAAGGAGATTGTGTTTCATAAGACCCTTCTAGAAATATTTCCTGGTTATTTTCCAAGCTATAAATTGCGTAACCATCTTGAAGTTCGTATAGTTTAAATTCATTTCCAGAGTAATCAGATAAAACTTGTTGTTGTATAATAGGGTTTTCCGAAGAAAACTCGCAATACTCAAGTTCATTTGGTAAGGCCGATACTACTGCCATACCCGCCATTATTGTTGCTAACAAAGCTGCTAAACAATTCATTTTATTCCTCCTTTTATTTTAATTTTTTCTCTTATAATTAACGCCAATATTATAATCAGCGAAATTATACTTACTAGAAAATTGAAACAATACGTATCTTTAACATTTGTCAACTGATAAAACACATTAGGGTAAGAATCTGTTACAAATGTCAAAATTCTTATAATACAAGGGAACCCATACTCTGCGCTCCAATATCTATCAGGCATCGTAGCGTGATAAGCGTACCCTCCTATTTGGAATAACGTACTCGCCCAAGATAGTAAAAAAATAGTCAAGACAACATAATCATACCAGTAAAACTTTCGATGTTTTATGAAAGCAAATACTAATGTTCCCATCATAAGCAGGATAAAGATTGGCATTTCGAACCTAAAAAATTCTAACGGATGAGTTGAAAATATTGCTACAATGATTTCAACAATGGATATACCCAAGGCACATATACTAAATGTTAGAGAATATCGAAATCTACTTTCGGGGACTTTTTTATCTTTTAAAATATTAGCAACATCCGCAATAGATGCAAGATAAGCTTCCTCCGCTTGCACTCCATCACTAAGTTTCTTTTTATATTCGTCATAGCAAGCCAAAACTATTTCTCGCTCCATTTTTTTATCAGTCAAATTGTGCCCCTTCATTAACTCACGCACATAAAATCTGATCCTATCATACATTAGAATCACCTCCGCAAATTAATACTTTTAAAGCATCTAAAGATGTTAAATAATATTGGTAATTACATAGATAATATAGCCGTTCCTCTTTCGTTAAAAAGTAATATTTTCTATCAGCCCTTAAGTTGCTACCTCTTGTATAAACTACGATTTTATCTTCAGATGACATTCTTTCATTATCATAAGAAAAGAAGGGCTTGTTATCTGGATAATACCTTGATTCTGACTTTTTATTTAAAAGAGTACGATCTTGACTTTTCTTACAAAAACAATCTATCCAAAAAATTTTCAGGCTCCTCAATTGAGAGGATATTGAGATAGTATTTTAAATCATTTGTAAGTGAATATGCTTCTGTCCTATACACATCGCTTTCAATTATGGTGCTATAATAAATTTCCAAATTATCTAAGTCAAGCTTTTCAAAATCAGGATTAAAATATACATTAACGTCCGATGTATATATCGAAATTATTGCAAAAGTCTGTGTTTGCTCGTCAAATAATTCGACCATGCCACCTTTTACCGTATTTTCAGTACTATAAAATATTGCATAAGCCGTAACTTCGAAATCTGATAAATCGACAATATTTAATCCACTTTCTTCCAACGAATCATAGAATTCATCGTCGGAAACATTTTCCACTCGTAAATCACCAACTTCATAGAACCTTAACCCGTTATCCACGTGTAATGAAAGAGGTAGAACTACCGCAAGGATTATCAAGCAAAACAAAACAGCCAAAGATATTCCGACCAAAAGTCTTTTTCTTTTCAAATCATGTTTTGAGCTTGTTGTATTTACTCCAGCGCCTGCCAATACCGTTGCAGGAACATCAATAAGCTGTTCTTCCCTTGTCACTGGCTCTACATTATTTATCTTTGATTTTATTATATCCCACCGTTCTGAAAACGACTTTACTTTTAACTTTTTTGCCTCTTCCTTTAATTGCTTTTCAAGTTCATTCTGTTCCATATTCACCTCACATTATGTTGATTGCATAAGCATTTTCTATTGCGCTCCCCGTAACGGCTAGATATCGCAATGCTGCTCCATCTGCCCCATCGGAAACTTTTAAATATGTCCTGCTGGCAATCATTTTATTATTTGAATTGTAATATGTATCTACGCGATAACCGCATCCGACTACAACATGTGCAACCGCGCTATGCTCTGTAACAATATTATCTTTCCCGTCACTATTGCCCATGCTTTTCAACAAAGAATAATTGCGCAAAAATATTGCTACCGGCTTATTATTCTTAACTGCATTTTTATACAAGGAAAAAGACAGATCCCCTACACTGTTATATGAATACGTATATCCTTTACCTGACACATAGTCTCTCATTCCTTTATGAAAACCATTAATCGTAGTACCAGCACCGTTTTTATTAGTATCCATCAAATCTGTCAACTCTCCTATTATATCTGAAATAGCTTGGGTAGGCATTTTATATATAATAGAATTTCCCAGTTGCATATAAGTTTTTACATTTGGAACTAAATTTTCACAAAACCGGTCATAATAGCCTATGGCTACGGCACCAGCAACATTCGCACATCCGGCCGGGTTGTCGGTGCTGATCATATAAACAGGCAAATTACCCGATATGCTGAATTCCTGCACTTCTTTTCTGCTATAATTAATTGTTTCGGTTTGTTCAGTTTTATTACCGGTTCCACAATAGCGAAGCTCCGACTGTGACTCGGTATAAAATCCTGCACTTGAAAGAGAACCTATAATTGTAGCCAAGACCGAAAAAATAATTTGCTTTATCATTTTTATCCTCCTATATAGCTGACAATTGTACATCACGATTTTTATACATATTTTAAAATTTTTCACAAAAAAAGATCATTCATACAGAATGACCCTTTATATAACTATTACTTAAATTTTTTCATATTTTTTTAAAGCTCTATAATATGTAACTATTATTTTTCCAAACGGTTCTTTCATTTCATAAGCAATCTCTTTAAATGTCATATCTTCAACAAAGCGAAAAATCATGCTCATTTGGACTAGCCATTTATTCTGCATTATTTGTTTAACACAGCTTTTCTACCTTTGTGATTCACGGGTTTCATCTTATACAAAAAAGGAAGAAAAGGATATCCTTTTCTTCCTTTTTTGTATTCACTAGCCATGTACTCCAGTAGTTCCTGTACTTCCTTTATTGCCCGTTACTCTGCCTGGACCGCTGGAATCTCCTGCGCCGTCACCAGATTTACTGACTCCGCTAAAAGGATTCTACCGGAACAATCAAGATAGCGATTTTGTCACGTCTCCACTGGAGTAATCCATTCCCTCCTGTGATATTCCTATCCGTTAAAGTTGTGTAATAGCACAATTTTCAAAAAACCAATACCTATCCATACTATGTTGGATTTTTTTATTTAAATTGTTTTTACCAGATTATAATTGAAATTTACTATCTTGTACTTTTTACGGAAAATGCGGATTTTTATTATCCTTGGTATCCGACTTTTCCTTCATCAACTTTGAAACATCGATCGCTTTGATCGTACCACCCTATAAAATGCCAATAGTAGTAGTATATATGATAGCCCATACCTGTCTGGCAATCACTATATGTACCTTGGTTATAACCTATAATACGCCCTAACGACGGTAAAATATCTCTGTTATTACTTGTACTTTCCCAATTAATTTTACCACCGCTATAGCAATCGGTTATTGTTCCATTTGATGAATTATACCCAACAATTCCACCTACTCGTCCATTATCTGTATTCCAATAATAGTTAATTGTGACGTTGGAGGCATCTGAAGAATCTACATCTCCTCGATTAACTCCGACTATACCACCTGCATATCCTGAAACATTCATTTGAGACGCATAGTTATCTGAGTTATAAATATAACCGTAATTTAAGCCAACTATTCCTCCAAGATATGCTTTATATAGTTGAACATCATATTTGCTACTTCCTGAAACATCACAATTATAAACTGTTCCGTTGGAGCTGCAATATCCAGCTACTGCTCCAATATACATTACGACATCGGCAGAAGATAAATTACTTGTTTGAATCTTTACATTTGAGAATTTTAGATTTTTGATTGTTCCATATAAATTTTTAACAAATCCATACCTCCCTCCACTAGTCGTAACTAATACTTTCATATTAGAAATGGTGTAGCCATTTCCATTTATCGTTCCGCTGAAACTTGAAATAGGGGTCCAAGTATAGTCACTTAAATTAATACTTTTGGTCAACTTGTAATAAACCGAACTTGAAGTGCTTTTTCTAATATTATTTAAGTGTCTATAACAACTTATTGTATATGGGGACGAACTTGTTCCTGAACCACCCGCAAATAAATTATTTACTGTTTTACTACTAACATTTAAAAATTCAGTTCCATTACTGAATGTAATACCATTGATTACAACGCTATTAAGTTTAATTGTTGTAGTTCCTAAAGATGTTGGAAGATAACTTGTTATATTAAACTGAGTAGTACTCTTCGATAACGTGTACGTTCCATTACTGTTTATTATTGTAAAGTTTACTTTATCAAAAGTTTCATTTACATTCCAAGATAGAGTAACAGTATCACTATTTGATACAGACCAGCTAAATTCATTATTGTAACCAACCTGAACTGTTAATAAGTAGTCCGGAGCAAGTGTTGGATAAATAGTAATATCATATCCAATTAGTGCTTCTTCATCTATACTTAAAACATTATTTGAAAAAACAAAATTAGTGCTTGATGTATTAACATAAGGCGACGTATAATCCACAATTGCCCCATTATAAAGAACTACAAGTTCAATCGTATATGAATCTCCTCTAGGGAGTTGAATATGGTTAGTATCATAAAGCTCGCCTTCTATTCTCCATCTTAATTGTGTAGGGTTAATATATAAATTTGATGTAATTGACGAATCTATATTAGAGTATATAACATAACAAGTTTTCCCCGCACTTAATGTAAATGAATATGTTTTGTTCGTTCCACTTGTGGTTACAGATCCAATAGTGCTGCCATTAGAATTATAAACAGTCGCATATTTTGTTCCGCTTGACCAACTTACATCCAATTTATAAGCCATGCTTGAATTGTACGGGTTTGTGAATTGCATTACTTTTTGATTGCTATTCATTATTTTTGTTTCTTGATTTAAGCTAATTTCGCCTGGCTCATAAACTTCAACATTAATAGTTATTGAGTAAGATGCTGAATTTGTCAAATATATATATTTTGAAGTATCCGCTTTTAAATATATGTAATACTTTCCCGTAGTAATATAAGTACATCCTGATAGAGAAACTTTCGTATTACTAACTGAAATGAGATAATACCCTGATACAGAAGTAGTTAATTTGTAAACTCTTTTGTCGTTTGCTCCTATTTCAATAGTGTTATCACCAACCCCCATTTTATCTTCAAGCTTAAACGAAACTCCTATATTATTAGTTGTATCAGCCTCAACAACCAACAAGTAATGTGTGTTTCTATCATATTCATAAGTTAAACTATCTGTAACAGCATCAATTTCTTCTAAGCAATTATTTGCATCATATCGATATAATTTAATTGTGCAGCCACTTGCTGTAAATTTTCTTACTCCCGTATATGTAGGAGTAAAACTGAATGTTTTACCTAAATTGAATGAATAAGAGCCACTAAAATCATCAGATAATTTAACTATTGCACTTTCGGGTGTACCAAAAACTAATGAATTTGTAATATCGTTCACATATGTTTCGTTCATAATTTCTAAATTATGAACTATACCTGGTTGTCCCGGAACTGCTCTATTATCAGTATAATCCGCTTCTCCAAAAATTTTTGTATAACGTTTGAATCCATTATATGATATTCCATCTTCAAAACCATATCCTAATTGAGAGTTCAAATCAATAAATAAATCATCCATAATAACGACTTCGTTATTAATTACATTTACCAAGCTAAGCACATCGCTTACTTCCTCGTAAGAGATTTTTCCTTCTAAATTTGAATCTATTTTTGTAAATAAAACATCAAATAAATCAAAGCCAAAAGCATTAAATATTTCTGCAAGACCGTCAACAAAATTAAGGGTACTGCTTGTTAATCCCGGACAAGCCTCAATGACATTAACTACTGAATTGATAAGATCAGAATAATCCTTTACAACTGTTCCATAATATTGCTCATATTTTTCATAATTTATATCCATATCTTCAATTAATGCCTTCAACAAATGAATTGAAGTCATAGATCCATAAGCAACAACATTCATATTCACATCAGCCGTGTAAGCGCTATTCCATGCATCACGAATGTCTTGCATTTCTTCTTCGTTCATTATACTATTAACGCCTTCATTGTTTACTTCATAGTATTCATCAGTATATCCCATCATTTCTAATAAAATTTCAAGTTCACCTAAAACCGAACCACTATATGGAGTCCCCATACTGAATACTGAAGCTACATTATAAGGATGTTCGGTTGCATACATAATATTAGTGATACCGCCTCTGCTATGACCAACCAAATTGAACCGTGGTAAAACACCCGTCAAATTTTTATATTGTGCAGAAATGTTATCTAAAATATTATGAAACTCATTATAAACTTTATAATTAGATCCATCCGGAACACTACTGTCAAACACAATCACAATGTGTTTTGATACATCATCTAATATCTCTGTACTTTTACCGCCGTTTGCACTTACATAATCCTCATAAGAGTATTTCGTTAATTTAAAATCAAAATCATAAGTACTTCCTTTATCTTTTCCAGAAGCAACATATAATGTCATTTGCCCATCTAAGTTTTCATATATTTTATTAATAAGAGAGCTTGAATTATATGCTAGTTCATTACCGCTATTTACGCTATAATCGTTACTCCAATAATAATCCTCTGAGCCTAACCCGTGCGTCAAAACAGTAATCGTTGGAGAAGAATTTACATAATTGTCATAATCCTCACAACCATTAAAATAATCTTCATTATTTGAACTATATATTTTCGTTTGAGTATGTAAGCTATTCGGCATTGTCGCCGCAAATACATTCAAACTATTATTGAAAACGCCCACGCCTACCGCTACAAACAACAACATTAATACTGCTATGATTCCAAATTTTATTTTTTTCATACTTTACCTCTTTCTAATAAAAAAATTTTTATATAAAATCGATATATACCATTTCATATGGAATGTGTCGGAAAAATATTCACTTTAATATCCGACTTGTTGTCCAACTATCCAATATGCATATAATTGTATTTCTTGTGTTTCTTCAGAAATCTGCAATGTATCGGTATCGAAATTCCACTCATTTATACAATCAGCTTCTTTAAACCAGCCTCCAAATGTATATCCGTCTCTCTGCGGAATTGGCGGAATGTATGAGATCTTCTCACCGTTTTCGTAATAGTCGATATAGTAATAATTGTTTTCATCATAATTGAGATTATAGCAAACATTTGCCTTTAACAGACTTCCGTGATAATATTGCGATAACACCTCATCAAACGCTTCATAGCTTTCGGCGGGAACATATATTGTGGCATCTCGGTCCGTGGCAAGAATCCCTAAATCGACCACTTCACCACAATAAAATATTTTCAGACCTCCCGATGTTAATTTCATATAGCCATCACAAATTTCTTTTATGGTATGAGGAAAATAACACCTTTCAATGATTATCCCATTTTCGCTAGACGTATGTAAATAGCCATTCCCGCCAAAGCCTAAACCGCTATTAAATCCGATTTGCGAAACGGTATAACCTTGAATCTGCTCAGGGAAGAAAACCGCCCCCGTCTCGGGATAAGTTCTCACGTCTCCAACTGCAACATTGTTTTCATCTATAGCCTTACAAAAGAAATTTTCGTCAACCACGTCGTTATTCAGTTGTCCGAAATTGCACCCCGTAAGGCAGGAAAGCACAGTAAAACATATCAACACGGTGGCAAACAAGCGCTTCATCAAAAAAGTTCTCCTTTTACTGATTTTTTATAATATCGATGGGCTTTTTGTTGGATAATTTTAAGAGGGGTATAAAAC
>ERZ1643249.5532-NODE-5532-length-10079-cov-5.002694_pt1 | contig 10079 bp, 14 predicted proteins | sample MGYA00579263_ERZ1643249 | MGnify/ENA primary metagenome ERZ1643249 (study PRJEB29033, sample SAMEA4952264) | chicken gut metagenome | biome: Broiler Chicken; feature: Gastrointestinal Tract; material: Caecum | place: Ireland | collected 2018 | study: Broiler...
GCGGTTGCTGTTCCATTTATGGTTAACGTGTCTGAAAATAACGCATATCCTACCGCTACTACAAGTATTAGAGCTATTACTCCTATTATTATCATGTTTTTCTTTTTCATCTTTTTACTGCCTCCTATTATGTATTTTAACACATACCATTATCATTATTCATAACTACATTTTAATATTTACATTTGTTTACAAAAATAAAAAAGATTACCTAAATCGTTTACCTAAGTAATCTTCTTTTTTTATACCATTTATAAAATCCTTAATGTTTGTTTTTCGCTTACCAGGAAGTTGTAATTCAGTTATTAAAACACTACCATCTTTTGTTACTATTTCCATCCCATTTTTATCTAAATTTACTATCGTTCCAGGCTTAGCATCATAATGATTCTCACTTATTTTTGATAACCATAATTTGATGTTTTTACCATCCAATACAGCGTAAGCTCCAGGCCATGAATTAAGTCCCCTTATTTGGTTAAACACTTCTTTGGACGTCTTATTAAAATCCACGTGTTCTTCTTGCCTTGAGATGTTATATGCATAAGTTGCACGATTATCATCTTGCTTTTCTCTTTTATTAGTACCACTTATTATTTTAGGCAAAGTTTCAAGAAGTAACGTAACCGAAATTTTTTGAAGCTTATCATGAAGAGTTTCTGCCGTATCATTATCTTCTATTTTAACTTCTTTTTTTGAAATCATGTCGCCTGTATCCATACCTTTATCCATGTACATAATGGTTATTCCAGTAACATCATAACCATATATAATAGCCTTATGAATAGGAGCCCCACCACGTAATTTAGGAAGTAAAGAAGCATGAACGTTAATACAGCCATATTTAGGGTAATTTAAAATCACTTCAGGAACTATTTGACCATATGCACAAGTAATTATAATATCAGGATTAAGATCAATTATTTCCTTATATTCTTCCTTTATTTTAACAGGTTGTAAAACTTTAATACCCAAGCCAATAGCAGTTTTTTTTATGGGAGAATAACTTATTTCTTTTTTTCTTCCAACTTCTTTATCAGGCTGCGTTACAACCGCTATAACGTTACATTTTTCGCTTAACGCTTTAAGAATGGGTACACAAAAATCAGGTGTTCCCATAAATATTACTTTTAAATCTTTCATCTTTATTCCTCTTTCTATCAAAAGAGACTTTTCCTAGAAAAGTCTTAATACATCTTTAATCGTTATATATATCATTAATGCAAAAAGTAAAAACAAACCGACTTGATTTACGATTGCATCTACCTTAGCGTTTACTTTTTTTCTTGTTATACGTTCAATTAATATTATTACAGCTCGATATCCATCAAACGCCGGAAATGGTATTAAGTTTATAAAACCAACGTTAATTGATAAATAAGCTAATAAATATAACAAACCAGATAACCCAGCTTTACTTTGGGATCCAACAATAGAATATATACCAACTGGTCCAGATAACGAATCCAAACCTACTTTACCAGTAAATAAAGCTTTAATGGTAACAATCATTGAATTAAATATTGAACCAAACTTACTGGTTGCATATTTAAAGGCATTGCCAAAACCATGATACTTTGTATCATTTAATCCAATACCATAAGAGTAAGAAACGTTACCATCTTCATCGGTTATTTTTTCAGGTTTTACCGAAACTTTTTTTTCACCATCCGAAGTTTCTAATAAAAATTCTTGAGCCTTATCGTTATTTGATAACACAAGTTTTAAAGTGACATCATCCCAAGTTCTTGTTTTTTCTCCATTTATTGAGATTATTTTATCCCCCTCTTTAATACCTGCTTTCTGACTAGAAGAATCTTTTGTAACAACACCAATAATCGGTTCAGTGGTATAAGAACCATATATTAACGCTATTAAAAAAAGTATTAAAAAGCCTAAAATAAAATTATTTATAATACCAGCTAAAATTATTATTAATTTCTTATACCATGGCTTATTGTATAGCTTTTTATCTTTCGAAACAGACTTATCATCATCTACTTCTTCTCCGGCCATAGCAACGTATCCACCAATCGGAATTAATCTTAGGCAATACAATGTTTCATCATTTTTTCTTCTAAAAGAAAAGAGTTTTGGACCAAAGCCAAGGGAAAACTCATAACAATAAACCCCAAACTTTTTAGCCCAAATAAAATGGCCAAGTTCATGAATAAAAACTATTATTCCAAGCATTAAAATAAAATATATTAATGTCATTAGGACCTCCTAAATTATTCCTGCTAATAAAATATATCCAATAATAACCAAAATAATACTATCTAACCTGTCTAATACTCCCCCATGACCAGGCATTATGTTAGAAAAATCTTTAATGTCATGATTTCTTTTTACCGCACTAAAGAATAAATCTCCAAGTTGCCCTAGACTTGAAAGTAAAAGGGTAATAATTAGAAGTCCTAGTACGCTAACACTAGAATCAACACATATATAATAGAAAGTGGCAGCACATAAAGTACCAAATATGCCTCCAATTATACTACCTTCCCAGGTTTTATTTGGAGAAATTTTAGGTGCTAGCTTATGTTTTCCTATTAAAGAACCTCCTAAATGAGCATAAGTATCAGTAAGCATCGTAATTAAGAACAAGTATATAAATTTCATTATATTATCTTCCCTTATGGTAACAAACTCATGAAATATTACCCCTACAAGGAAAGTCATACCAATTAGTTTAAAAGCATCATCAGCGTTATATTTTTTATTATTATTACAATATATAACTGCTAGCATTGGTAATAAAAACGTTAAAAAGTAATATACTTGCCTATTTTCATCCATAAATACAAGTAAAATAACTAACGCATATAAAATAACGTCTACGTACTTAGGTCTTTTTTCACCACCTGGTAAACTCAAAAATTCTTTCATCCCTAAAACCGCTAAAACGGTTACAGCAACTTTAAACCAAATACCTCCAACTATAACTATAGGTATAAATATTGCAAGAGCAACAATGGCACTAATTACTCTTTTCTTCATATAATCACATCCTTTACCATATTTTTATTATAATACAAATGAATTAAATTAACAATAAATATAATACATATTTACATTTAAAAAGGTTGATTATTTAATGTATTCGTCAATAAAAAAAATAGACAATAAAAAGATTTTATTTAAGCATCTATTGAATACAGAACTCAACTAACATTTAAATGATCTTTTATCTATCTATTTTTATTAGCAAATATATAATACACTAAGCTTTTTTCTTAATAAGAATCTATGTTAATATTTACCCTTTTGTTACCATCAACGTAAGAACTTGCTTGAACTATGATTCTTAGTGCCTTTGCTAAGTTACCACCTTTTCCAATTACTCTTCCCATTTGATCTTCCGGAACCATAACTTGTATAATAACTTCATTTTCATTCTCGCTAGGAAATTCCTTTACGCTAACGCTATCAGGATCATTAACTAATTCTTTTATTATAAATTCGGTTAACTCTACTAATTTCATTATTACTTACCTTTTTTTTCGTTAGCAAATTTAGTCATTATACCAGCTTTTGAAAAAATGTTTTTAACGGTATCCGTTGGAGTAGCTCCATTTCTTAACCATTTCATAGCAACTTCTTCATCAATTTTTGTTTCTGCAGGGTTTAATAATGGATTATATGTTCCAATTGTTTCTATGAAACGTCCATCCCTTGGGCTTCTTGAATCCGCTGCAACTATACGGTAAAAAGGTTGTTTTTTAGCTCCCATTCTTTTTAATCTTAATTTAACTGCCATTAGTATTCCTCCTTCATTACAAGTTAATTTTAACACAGCTTAATACAAGTGTCAACCATTTTTGTTAACAATTAAAATTATCGTATTTAAAAAGGATTCTAAATAAAATCCTCTTTAACTTCTTCATCAATTGCTTTTTCTACTTCTTGTGTATCATCATCGATTGTGTCCCATGGTTCCTCATCTTCTTCTATCGCAATTTTTACTTTTTCATCATTTACTACTTCTATTCCTAACTCTTTTTCTATATCAAACTCTATTACATCATCCTTTGCTGTAACATTACTACAACTTGGTTGCTTTAACGCTCTTACGATTATATCACTTCCAGCCAAAGAAGTTCCAGTTTTGGTTTTTACGCTAACAACTTCACTATAAGATATGTTTTTGTTAGCTACGGTAGTTTTTTTATCATCATCATATGAATACCATATATTAACGTCAAAATTACCATCTATAACAACCTTATCACCATTTACCGTGCCTTTAAATTCGTGATTAATTACCCAGCAGCCCAAAATTGTATTAGCGTTGTTTTCCGTTAAAAGATTATAGGTGTTTTTAAAATATTTTTTACCCTTTCCTATAACAGCTTTAGTAACTATCTCCTTATACATTAGAATCCCCTCCTCGTTTTAATCTATGCGTTTACACTAAAAAAAGTGCATTAATTCGCACTTTTTTTAATATTACTTATTTTTTATAATCTAAACAACCTGATTCGAAAACTTGATCACCATCATAATAACTATAAACCTCATCCATACCATAAGTTGTTCTTAAAAAATCTACTTCTTCTTGCATACTTGGTTTTATTTTAGGGTTTTGCTCTCCATCCGAATTGCAAAAGTCACCAAAAGTAAGTGATTCTTCTTTCCTTAAATTAACCCTTTTTTTTAAATCATAATTTTTCATAAAATAATATAATGTTCTAAGCTGCTTATACTGCTTAAGTTCTTTAAAAAGTGTATACTCAATATTAGTAATGTTAACACCAATGTTTTTATGTATTACATAATTACTATAATAATTCGCTATAGTACCTAAAATTATATTGTTTAAATAACTTCCAGAATTTCTTAAATCATGATTATGGTTGTTTTCTTCCATTAAGTAATCATAAAATTCACCATAACTAAGTTTGCAAAGCAAAAGTCTTACTACATAATAAATAAAATTTTCATTATGTTTAGTTTTAGAAACATTATAAATGTACTCATCATTAAATATAACTGGTAAATGCTTTTCTTCTTTATTATTAATGTACGTTATTATGAGATCCACTTTAAACGTTGGTATTTTACCTTTATCATAAAAATACTTAGCTAATTGCGGTTTATCTTTAAACCTACAAGTTCCACTGTCAATAAAATTTAAGCTTCCTTTATTAAACTTATTATCATTAGTAAGTTCAATAACGTATTTTTCTTTAGTAACGTTATCAATTGCCACCAATTGATATCTTTCACTTTTCATAACACACCTCTTACAACATAATAAAAAAGCATGTTAAAACACGCTTTATTTTTCTTCTAATTTTTCTAATACTTTCTTAGTAACATCAATTGCTTTTTGTTTTAAAGCGATAGCTGCTTCTTCAACAACTGGTGTTGCTTTTTCTTTAGCATATGAAACTAAGTCTTCAGCACTATTTTTTAGGTCACTAGCTTTCTTCTTAGCTATCTTTAATACTTTTTCCTTATCTAAATCTTTCATTTCTTCAACTATGTTAGCAACTTTTTGTTCAATGTTTTCCCTTACTTCTTTAACATCAATTTCCTTTGCTTTTTGTAATAAATCCCCTGCTTTTTCTTTAATTGCAGCTCTGGTTTCCTTACCTGTTCTAGGTGCAAATAAAAGTCCTAAAGCAGCACCAATAGTTGCACCTAACACAAATTTACCAGCACCACTTTTTTTATTCTTCTTCATCTTGATTTTCCTCCTGTTCTTTTTCTATTTTTTTCTTTTTTCTTCTAAAAATACCCCTAACAAATAAAATTATAGAATCAGATATAACTTCGGTTAAAGCCGATAACTTATCGGTTACCGCATCAACAATGTTAAATACCCCGTTAAGTGATTTAACTTTTTCATCAACGTCATCCACTATGGATTCAACCCTATTCATTGTTTTAATAACCTTAACACAAATTACTATAAGTAAAATTATTAAGATACATAATAATATATAAATTAGTATAGGTAAATATTCTCCCAAAAAAGCTTGCATTAATCTTCCTTACCTTCTTTCTGATACATTGAATCAATTAAATTAAATAAGTCTTGTTCTTTAGTGTCATCGTCATCGTCGTCGTCATCTAATTGTTTTTCTATGTTTTCTTTTACACTTTTTTTACTAGAATTATTTTTTAATCTTTCCTTATCAACGTCTATTTCCTTAAAATTGATATTTGGTAATATCATATCATCATCGTCATCTGCTTCTAAATCCTCTTTTGAAATAACAACAGGTTTTGTCTCTTCAACTTTTTTTGCTTTTTGTTTGGTTCTAGAAAGTTCTTTTTCTTCAACTTCCATATCTTTTTCTGCTTCTTCTATTGTTTTTTTACTTAAACGTTTCATCGTGTTTTCAAGTTCTTCGTCTAAGGCTCCATAAGCTTTTTTTCTAACGATATCTAATGAAATTTCTTCTTTTTGGCTACTACCATCATGACTTTTAGAATCATTTTGTATCGTGTTACCATCTTTATCTAATAATCCGTATATAGGTGAAATTATAGGGCTAGGCTTAAATTTTTTTGTTTCTTCTTTTCTTTTACTTCCTTGATATAAAACCGGTTTAACTTCCTCCCTTACGGGCTTAATAATTGGTTCTGGTTTGGTTCTTACAACCGCAAAATCATCATCATTAAACTCAGGAAATTTAAATTCTGGTTCTATTTTAGTAGCTCTAGACTTTATTTCTTTAGTCTTTTCAATACTATTTTCGGAAACATCTTCGAAATATAATTCCTCTATTTCTTGAGTCTTAGAAAAATCATCTTGCTCTTCCTTAATTTTTTCTTTTTTTACGTCTTTTTTTAAAGAAATTTTTGGAGTTTTTTTAATTTCTTTTTCATCTTCCTCTTCATCAAATAAAAAACTTTTCATTTTATTTAACTTACTTCTTAGTCCCATAAAAACTTTCACACCTTTCTGTTATTCACTAACCGTTGTTTGACTATCTTCAGTTGCCTTACTAGTAGTTTTCTCCTTAGTGGTTGTTGTTGTCGTAGTAGTTGTTTGCTCAATAATTATTTCTTCTTCTTTTTGTTCTTCTTCACTACCATCATACTTATCGTATTCCTTAACGTATTCAAGGAAGTTTCCTTCTTTTTCTTTATTATCAAAAAGTTTATAAACTTCTTCTTTAGAATCAAAATTACCTGATTCATACATTTTCTTTAATAAAGAATCATTAAAATCAATACTAGATAGAATATAACTTATATCACTAATTGCTTCATTTAAGCCTGATTCATCTACGTATGTTTCTATTTTAGCATAATTATACTGCATTTGAACATATAATTTATCATTTTCTTCTTGTATTTCAATATATCCTTCTTTATCTTTATTTTTTATTTTTTTAGAAAAATACACATCATCATTTTCTTCATAATCAATTTTTGCCTTGTAATAATAGCTTACAACATCAACGTATAGATAATATATAGTATTACCTCTTTTTAAAGTATCATTATATTCCTTAGCATCCGTCCTAACAACTCCCTTAGGAGCATAATATTTATAACCTTTTCCAACGTTATTATATACATCTATATCCAATGATAATATTTTATCCATTACCTGTTCATAATTATAACTATCAATTCTAGTTATGGTACAACCGGATAGCAAAATTAAAATCAAAAGTATTAATAAACCTTTTTTCACAAGCTTCACCTACTCTTTTTATATTATAACAAAAAACTAAAAAAAATAAAACCTTTTAACATTAATCATGATATAAAACGTTAATATCAACCATTTTTTCTATACCATCAATAACACCATTTTGACATAGCTGCCACATAACAAAATCATTTTGGTAATCAGTATTTTCACTATAATGCGCTAACCAAACATCGTTTTTATTATACTTCCATACACTATTCAAATAATTTTTACTTCCGTATAACATAACTTCATATCCATTTTTTTCTACCTCTTTTAAAAATGAATCTGCTATTTCGTTTAACCCAAACAAACTAATATCCATTTCGTTAAACGAAGAATAACATTCCCAATCAAAGGCAACTGGCAAGGTAATTTTATATTTCTTAATTTTTTCAATTACCCACTTTGCTTGTTTTTTAGCTTCTTTTTTGCTGTGTGCATATGAATAAAAATAAACGCCTACTTTTAATCCACTTTTAATAGCAGAGCTAACGTTAGCTTCAAAGTAAGGATCAATTACGTATTCACCATTAACCCCGTTTTGAGATCCAACCCTAATCATAACAAAGCTAGCTCCTGCTTCTTTTACCTTACTAAAATCAATTTTGCCTTGCCATTTTGAAACGTCTATACCAACCTCACTTTTTTTAGTTTTATAGCTAGATAAAACCTCATCAAAATTAGTAACACTAACGTTTTTCTCATCACCATCTTCTTTTGGTTCATAAACGTATAAAGTAAAATCAACCTTATTTTTATTATTACTCGAATCAGTTGCAACATAAGAAAGGTCATAACTACCAACCTTGTTTAAATCATAATCACCAATTATTTTACAACTAGGATTACTATCATAATTATCTGCACACATAATAGAATCTTCTAGGTTAACGTCGCTATTTACCTTTATACTATAGCTATTAGATAACCAAACCAAAGGCTTTTCATCATCAACTACGTTTACGTTAAAAGTGCCTCTTCTTTTCTTATTTTCTTTATTAACGTAGATGAAAGAAACCTTTTTTGATCCTAATGAATCAGTATTAATAATTTCATCAGTTAATAATTTACCATCCATACTTTTTATTAAATCACTTATTTTTAAATTACTATATACTGATACATCAAGGTTATCTTTAAGAATAAACCCAGTATTATCATCAACTATTCTAACGTTAAGATAGATAGCAAGAGAAATAAAAGAAGTAATAAAAATCACTAAAAACAAAAATAATATTTTTTTATTTATCATATAAAACTATCCTTTATTTAAGCTTTTTTTGTTGCTTTAAGCATACAGATTTTAACCCCATTAGACATAAACTTTTTTTCATATTCCGTCATAACGTTATCTTCCGTTTTCGTTTGATGTAAATCTAAGGTAACAAAATTAAGAACATATCCAAAGGTGCTTAATGATTGCAAAGAAAAAGCAAATAATCCTATATTGTCAGTCTTTTGTATTATGTTTTTGCTACCCTTAAATATCAAGTCATATCTTTTTAAAAATTCATGACTGGTAAGCCTTCTTTTTTCATGTCTTTTTTTAGGCCATGGATCAGAAAAATTTAAATATATAGTATCAATTTCTCTATCAAAAACATCATTTATATAAGTGGCATCCATTCTTATTAATTTTAAGTTATCCAAATTTTGATTTTCTAACTTTTGTACCGCTCTTACCATTACACTATCAAACATTTCGATTCCAATAAAATTAACGTTTGGATTTTTTTTTGCCATTTCTATTATGAAATCACCCTTCCCCATACCTATTTCAATGTTTATTGGGTTTTGGTTTTCAAATAGTTTGTTCCATTTCCCCTTATAATCATTTGGATTTAAAATTATGTATTCGGATCCTTTTATAATGTTAGATGCGTTTTTAACGTTTTTTAATCTCAAATTAATCACCGATATAATTATACACCAAAACCCAAAAGAAACATATAATTAAATGAAAGCTTTTTATTAGGAGGATTAAAAATGAAAAACGAAAGAAATACCTTCATGCCACAAATGCCATTCCCTGGATTTAACAATATGCCATCAAACATGATGATGTTTCCAAATTACATGAATGATAGTTGCTCTAACTTAGATAATAGAGTAACTAACCTTGAAAAGAAAATGAAAGTCTTAGAAAATAGAATATCAAGGTTAGAAAACCCATATCAAAATAATAACCAAAATTATCAAGCTCCACAATCAAATACGCAAAACAGCATTCCTTACCAAACAACCCAAAACAACGGAAACTATAATGGCGAAATGTATATGATGTAAAAAAGCCTACTTTACGTAGACTTTTTTATTTAGAATAATTTGCCATCCCAGAACTACCAATACTATTTAAGTAGGCATGATAATCATTTATTTCTTTTTCGGTTATTATCCCATACCTTCTTAATTCATCGTC
>ERZ1643249.5533-NODE-5533-length-10078-cov-5.794273_pt1 | contig 10078 bp, 12 predicted proteins | sample MGYA00579263_ERZ1643249 | MGnify/ENA primary metagenome ERZ1643249 (study PRJEB29033, sample SAMEA4952264) | chicken gut metagenome | biome: Broiler Chicken; feature: Gastrointestinal Tract; material: Caecum | place: Ireland | collected 2018 | study: Broiler...
GCCCAGTGTTTTCAAGGGCTGGAGAGGACGGGCTACATTTTAATTCCCCAACTGGAACGCAGACTTGCCGATGCCTCTTTACACTTTCCTGGAGTCTTATGATTTCAGTGGGAAGACCATTGTTCCCTTCTGTACCAGCGCCAGCGATTCCATCGACAACAGCCTTCATATTTTTGAGGAGCTGGCTCCGGACGCAGAACTTGCGGAGGGACTGACGGCAAACAACGAGGAGGAAATTGAGCCCTGGCTTGCCGGCCTTGGATTCTGATGAAGGTGCTCTTGCCAACTTAAAATGAGAAATTAAGAAAATAAGAGATAAGAAAACACAGGAAAGCTTTAAAAAGAGTATCCGAAAGCCCGGAAGAGGATTTGCGGATACTCTTTTTTAAGCGGGCAGTTAAGAATTTGTTTCGAAAAAATTTAATCTTTCTATTCGGTTCCGTTAGCTTTTACGGGTACTATCAGTGAGACAGGAAAAAATCAGAGGTCAAAGGAGAGAGCAATATGGAGCTGTTAAAGGCGTTATTATTTGGAATTGTGGAAGGACTTACGGAGTGGCTGCCCATCAGCAGCACCGGACATATGATTCTTCTGAATGAATTTGTCAGTCTGAATGAGTCTGCGGATTTCGTCAGTGTGTTTCTGGTGGCTGTCCAGCTGGTGGCTGTCCTGGCGGTCGCAGTGCTGTACTGGAAAAAGCTTTTTCCCTTACGGACCGGAGCGGGGGGAAAGCCTGTGCTGGAAAAAAAGATATTGATTCTGTGGGGAAAAATCTGCCTGGCCTGTATTCCGGCAGCCATAGTCGGAGTCCTGTTTGACAGTGTCTTTGAAGCGCTGTTTTATCATCCGGTTCCGGTGGCCGCCGCCTTGATCGTGTTCGGAATCGCCATGATTGTGATTGAGAGGTGGAACAAAGGAAGAGAACCGGTGATGAAGACCATCGATGATCTGACGGTTCCGGCTGTGCTGATCATCGGCTGTTTTCAGCTTCTGGCAGCGGTATTTCCCGGGACCTCCCGCTCCGGCGCCACGATCGTGGGAGCTCTGCTTCTTGGAGTCTCCCGGACGGCGGCTTCGGAGTTTACCTTCTATCTGGCGGTGCCGGTTATGTTTGGCGCAAGTTTCTTGAGTATGCTGCAGTATGGATTTCAGTTTACGCAGATGGAGCTTCTGATTCTGCTGGCCGGAATGGCGGCGGCTTTTCTGGTGTCTCTGGCAGTCATCCATGCTCTGCTGGGGTATATCCGGAAGCATGATTTTCAGGTGTTCGGCTGGTACCGGATTGTTCTGGGAGGCCTCATTCTGCTTCTGAACGGGGCCGGTTTGATAAGCAGCCTGTAAGCAGCTGCTTTACGGCTTTTATCGCTTCATTTCAGTGCGAATTAATATTTCAGAAACAAAACAAAAACGATTTGTCAACACAGGGGGCCTATACTGGCATCGTCAAATGAAAGAAAAACAGCATCATATTAAGGAGGAAAAAATGTCAGCTTCAAAAATTGTGGAGACAAATGAGAAAATCGCAGAGAAAGTCGTAGACGGCTATAAGAAAATAGAAGAAGGCGTCGTGGGCGGCTACAAGAAAATCGAGGATGGAGCGGTAAACGGCTATAAAAAGATCGAGAAAGGAGCTGTGGACAGCTTCACAAAGGTATCAGATACCTTTATAGACAAATTTTTTACAAAGGAAGGGGAATCCGTAGAGGAAGCCAAAGCCAGACTGGCCAAGTCAAAGGAAGAGAATAAATAAAGAAGAACGGCGGAAAGCTGGAAAGACAGCAGGAAGCGCCTGATAAGACGGTGTCTCCTGCTGTCTTGGCGTCAGGGTGGCGGCATGGAAAAAGCTCTTGACAGGACGGCGGGGCTTCATTATAATGAACAATGTTCATATTGAGGTGATGAGATGAATACCGTTGTGACATCAAAGGAAGAAATTCTGAAAACCAGCCGGGAGCTGATCCGGCAGCAGGGGTGGTCCGCAGTCAGTATCCGCTCTGTGGCGGCGGCCTGTGGAGTATCGGTAGGTTCGATATACAATTATTTTGAATCTAAAGCAGATCTGATGGGAGCCGCAGTGGAAAGTGTCTGGTTTGAGATCTTTCACCGGCCGGAGGACAGGGCTGTATTTCAGGATACCCAGGCCTGCATGGCATGGATGTATGAGAGAATGGCATATGGCTGCAGGCAGTATCCGGGTTTTTTCACTCTGCACTCTCTGGGATTTCTGCAGGGAGATAAGGCTGCAGGAAAGCAGCGGATGCAGTGGGCCTGGCGGCATATTCAGGAAGAGCTCTGCGCTGTCTTAAGGCAGGACGCCAGGATTCGGCCGGATGCCTTCAGGGAGCAGTTTACAGTGGAGGCGTTTGCGGACGTGCTGTTTTCCCTGATGCTTTCTGCTCTGCTGAAAGAGGATTATGACCCTGCACCTGTGCTGGAGATTATCCGCAGGACTCTTTATTAAAATTTCCATGGATGCGTGGAAATTTTTTTCGCCGAAAAATGAACATTGTTCAGAAAGGGCAGATTTCTGAGAACAGACTCTGCCTTTGTTGAGATTTGCCTTGAAAACAGAAATAAAGGAGAGATAACATATGCAGGCAGTAATGGAAACACTTTTTGATACCGTTTATCTGATTTCAGTCATTACGATTGGAATTGTAATGATTCGAAGATGCAAAGGAGAGCGCCAGTTCCGGCTGTTCGGCTGTATGGCGGTGGTGCTGGGAGCAGGAGACGCCTTCCATCTGGTTCCGCGTGCGCTGGCGCTCTGCACGACCGGGCTGGAACATTATACGGCGGCCCTGGGAATCGGAAAGCTGATTACTTCGGTTACCATGACGATTTTCTACGTGCTGCTGTACTATGTGTGGCGGCTGCGCTATCAGGTACAGGGACGGAAAGGCCTTACGGCAGCCGTGTACGGACTGGCGGGTCTGCGCATCCTGCTGTGCCTGCTGCCCCAGAATCAGTGGCTCAGCGCGGAAGCGCCTCTTTCCTGGGGCATTTACCGCAATATCCCCTTTGCGCTCCTGGGGCTTTTGGTGATTCTCCTGTTTTACCGCAGCGCAAAGGAACAGAAGGACAGGGCTTTCCGGTGGATGTGGCTGACTATCGTGCTGAGTTTTGGCTTCTATATCCCGGTGGTGCTGTGGGCGGACGCCGTTCCCATGATTGGAATGCTGATGATTCCCAAGACCTGTGCTTATGTGTGGACAGTGCTGATCGGATATTCTGCCATGAAACGGGAATGCGGACAGGAGAAGTAAGCCAGAAATATTTTTTGAAAAGGTGCTTCCGGCACAAAATAGAAAGTAACGGCACGGAGCCTGTTCCTTGGGTATAAGGGACAGGCTCTTTTGGCGCCGTCCTGCTGTCTTTGCGCCGGGGGGGGCGATTCAGTGTTCTGCATCCGGCTCTTTTGGCCGGGCAGAGTAAAAGGTGGAAAATAAAAAAATAAATGTAACTATTGACATTACAACTAAAATGTGATATTTTAACGGTGCAAGATGTAACAAAAGAAATTACAACAAAAAGAGGAGGAACTATCATAAAAACAGCAGTTGTTTGTGCAAACGGAAAAGCAGGGAAACTGATTGTAAAGGAAGCAGTGGAAAGAGGTCTGGATGTGACCGCCATAGTAAGAGGGGAGAACCAGAGCGCGGCTCAGAAGGTGATCCGCAAAGATTTGTTTGATCTGACAGCGGAAGACCTGGAACAGTTCGATGTGGTTGTAGATGCCTTCGGCGCATGGACGAAGGAGACGATCCCGCAGCACTGCACTTCTCTGAAGCATCTCTGTGATATTCTTTCCGGGACAGAGACGAGACTTCTGGTAGTCGGCGGAGCAGGAAGCCTCTATTTGAATCCGGAGCATACAAGCTATTTGATGGACGGGGCAGATTTTCCGGAAGCCTTCAAACCTCTTGCTGCGTCCCAGGCAAAATCCCTGGAGGAGCTCCGGGAGAGAAAGGATGTGCGCTGGACCTACATCAGCCCGGCCGGTGATTTCCAGGCAGAAGGAGAAAGAACCGGCTCCTATATTCTCGGCGGTGAGGAACTGACACTGAATGAGAAGGGTGAGAGCGTCATCAGCTATGCGGACTACGCCATTGCAGTAGTAGATGAGATGACCAGCGGAAACCACATTCAGGAAAGAATCAGCGTGGTAAGAAAATAAAGCTGGCTTGTAAGACAGACCCAAAAAGATGTAAAATAAACAGAAAATAGAAGTAAATCAGAAAACATAAAAGAACAGAAGAAACAGAAAAGAAACAGGGCGGGGCGGTTTCCATCCGGGGAAAGGCAGTCTGCATCGGCTCTGAGAAGCTGGAGGAGGTCTTCCAGGAGAATCCCTACATGGCAGAAATCTATCCACAGGAGGAGAGCCGGACGGCGCTGGAGGTGTTCCGCGTGGCAGAGGGAAGCGGCGAATACTTTGATTTATCGGTAACACCCATTTACCGGGACACCTTCACCCTGGGCAGAGAGCAGAAGAAGGAAGACAGAGACCATGGCAATCCAGATATTAAGCAGAGAAAAGAAGAGTAAAAAAGTAGATTTTTCGCAGTTTTTAAACGGCGTGCCTGCGAGAGATTATGTATTTCAGAGCGCACCCTATGAGCAGCAGATCCGGGAAGCGGCACAGCTTCTGGAGAGGGCGGACGCGGTCCTGATCGGAGCCGGAGCAGGGCTTTCGACGGCAGCAGGACTGAACTACGGAGGAAAGCGGTTTACAGACAATTTCCGTGAGTTTATTGAGAAATACGGTTCCGCCTATATGACAGATATGTACAGCGCGGGTTTCTATCCGTTCCCCTCCGAGGAGGCAAAGTGGGGATACTGGTCAAAGCATGCCTGGCTGAACCGGGTAGAGCCTTCTGCCATGCCCCTTTATCAGACGGTTTATGAGCTTGTGAAGGAGAAGCCGCATTTTGTTCTGACGACCAATGTGGATCACCAGTTCTGGAAAGCAGGGTTTGCGGATGAAAATATTTTTGCTACCCAGGGAGATTACGGGGAGATCCAGTGCGCAAGGGGCTGTCACGATAAGGTCTATGACGGAACCGGACTGTTTCACCGGATGAATCTGGCGCGGAAAGACTGCCTGGTTCCCACAGAGCTTGTTCCCCGCTGTCCGGTCTGCGGAGGAAAGATGGCGATGCACCTGCGCTGTGACCAGTATTTTGTGGAGGATGAGCACTGGAATGAAGCGGCGGCCCGCTACGGCGCGTTCTTAAAAGAGCACAAGACAGACAAAGTAGTTCCCCTGGAGCTGGGCGTGGGCTTTAACACGCCGACGATTATCCGTTTTCCGTTTGAACAGATGGTGCGGGAGAACCGGGACTGGGCGCTGATCCGCCTGAATCTGGATGAGGCGGTCGTGCCGGAGAGTTTTGGCAGCCGTGCCGTGGGTATCAACGACGATATTGCCAGAAGCCTGGAGGATATTCGAAGAGAAGCAGGCGCGGAAAATTTAAGCATAGAAAAGGCGGGTGAAAAGGATGAAGAATAAAACCCAGGAAGAAAGAAGAATCTGGCTGATCCGGCAGCTTCAGAAGGAAATGCCCCAGTATCAGGAGCTTGCAATTCCGAAAGGGGAGGAAGAGCAGTGGAGACTCTTGCGTTCCCTGTTCAATGTACGGCCGCCCTATCCGGCGTCGGAGGAATTTCTGAAGGTTCAGGACGAATATCTCACGGAAATGATACGGGAGAGAGGCATCGTGGACGGAGAATCGCTGCCCCCAGTCCGAAAAGATGCCAGAATCTCCCTCTGGCAGGGAGATATCACAAGACTTCACTGCGACGCCATCGTAAATGCGGCCAACAGCGCCCTTCTCGGGTGCTGGCAGCCCTGCCATTCCTGCATCGATAATATCATTCACTCACTTTCCGGCGTCCAGCTCCGGATAAAGTGCAATGAACTGATGGAAGCCCAGGGACATGAAGAAGAGACCGGAAAGGCAAAGATAACGCCTGCCTACAATCTTCCCTGCAAATACGTGCTGCATACGGTTGGGCCGATCATCTCGGGGCCTCTGCAGAAGAAGGACTGTGAGCTTCTGGCAGATTGTTACCGTTCCTGTCTGGAACTGGCTGTGGAGAATGGCTGCCGGAGCGTTGCTTTCTGCTGCATTTCCACCGGAGTATTTCATTTTCCCAATGATAAGGCAGCTGAGATTGCGGTCCGGACGGTGACATCCTTTCTGGATACCCGGAAAGAGGATATTCGGGTGATCTTTAATGTATTTAAGGATGTGGATTTGCACATTTATCAAACACTCCTGGAGGAGCCTGGATGCTGAGAGCGGGTAAAAGAAGAGATAAAATTTTAGGTTAATGATTTTACCTAAATGGCTTAATGACAGGATTATGGCGAATCCGCTGAAATCCACCGTGATGGAGGCGTCTAAAGCGATTGCCATCACAACGACGGCGGACTGTTTGACTGTGACCGGGTTCCGCTTTCCCATGAGGAATGCGCCGCCATATTTGAAAAGTCCTATCGGTAAAAATATGCTGGCAGCAGACGTGGATTCCGGTTAGAGAAGAAAATATCAGAAAAAAGGGAAGGCATATGGAAGCCGTATCAGGGTTTCTATATGTCTTTTCTTTCTTACTTACTTACATGCACCGCCAGCCTGCTGTCCGGTCAAGAAACGCAAGGCTCTTATCTACGCCTGGCAGGTATCGGAAAAGACACCTGTAATCGTTGACATTACATCAAAAACCGGTTAAAATGAAGAAAAAACGGGAGGGAGGAAGCCATGCAGATTTCAAGCAGATTTACGATAGCCATACATATGCTGACCTGTATGGAGACATTTAAGGATGAATACAAGGTGACCAGCGAGTTCCTGGCCGCCAGTATCAATGTGAATCCGGTGATTATCCGGAGAATTCTGTCCCAGCTGAAGGAAGCGGGAATCATCGAGGTAAAGCGGGGAACCGGAGGAGCCGCTCCTGCGAAGCCTCTGGAAGAAATCACCTTTCTGGATGTGTACCGGGCTGTGGAATGCATTGAAGAGAATACGCTCTTTCATTTTCATGAGAACCCGAATCCGGACTGCCCTGTGGGCCGGAATATCCATAAAATCCTGGACGGCAGGCTTCTGAAGGTGCAGCAGGCCATGGAGCGGGAGCTGCAGGGAATGACCATGGCCGATGTGATGGCGGATTTGAAGAAAAATATCTGAGAAGCTTGTAAACAGCCGGTCTTTGTTATATAATTGCTACGCGGCAAGGTGCGGCATGCGAAGAAAAGCCGCATGCTGCAGCTGTCTGAAAGAATAACAGGAGTGAATAATCATGGCGAAAGTAAGAACAAGATTTGCGCCCAGCCCCACGGGAAGAATGCATGTGGGAAATTTAAGAACGGCGCTGTATGCATATCTGATTGCAAAGCATGCGGGAGGAGATTTTATTCTCCGTATCGAGGATACCGACCAGGAGCGTTACGTGGAGGGCGCTGTGGATATCATCTACCGCACCCTTCAGGAGGCGGGCCTTCAGCATGACGAGGGCCCGGACAAGGACGGAGGCGTGGGCCCTTATGTGCAGAGCGAGCGGCAGGCTGCGGGAATCTACCTGAAGTATGCCAAAGAGCTGATTGAAAAAGGGGAGGCCTATTACTGCTTCTGTGACAAGGAGCGTCTGGAGTCTCTGAAGACTGAGGTGGCCGGCAAGGAGATCGTCATGTACGATAAGCACTGCCTTCATCTGAGCAAAGAAGAGGTAGAGGCCAAGCTTGCGGCGGGCGTGCCCTATGTCATCCGTCAGAAGAATCCGACGACGGGAACGACCACCTTCCATGATGAGATTTACGGGGATATTACCGTGGACAATGCGGAGCTGGACGATATGATTCTGATCAAGTCCGACGGCTATCCCACCTACAATTTCGCCAACGTGGTGGACGACCATCTGATGGGAATTACCCATGTGGTCCGGGGAAATGAGTATCTTTCCTCTTCCCCCAAGTATAACCGGCTTTACGAGGCCTTTGGCTGGGAGGTTCCGGTCTATATCCACTGTCCGCTGATCACAGATGAGGAGCACAAAAAGCTCTCCAAGCGCTGCGGCCATTCTTCTTTTGAGGATTTGATTGAACAGGGCTTTCTGCCGGAAGCCATCGTCAATTTCGTGGCCCTTCTGGGCTGGAGCCCGGAGGAGGACCGGGAGATCTACAGCCTGGAGGAGCTGGTGAAGGCCTTTGATTACCGCCATATCAGCAAGGCCCCCTCTGTATTCGACTATACAAAGCTGAAATGGATGAACGGCGAGTATATCAAAGCCATGGATTTTGACCGCTTTTATGAGATGGCCCTTCCTTATATCAGGAAGGTTGTCACCAGAGACTGCGATCCCAGAAAGCTGGCGGAGATGGTAAAGACCCGAATCGAGGTCTTTCCGGATATCGAGGGCATGATCGACTGTTTCGAGAAGGTTCCGGAATATGACTGCGCTCTTTATACCCATAAGAAAATGAAGACTACAGAAGATTCTTCTCTGGAAGTTTTAAAAGAGCTGCTTCCGATTCTGGAAAAGCAGGAGGATTACAGCAATGACGCTCTGTATGCCTGTCTTCTGGAGTATGTGAAGGAAAAGGGCTGCAAGAACGGACAGGCGCTCTGGCCCATCCGGATTGCCATGTCAGGAAAGCAGACCACGCCCTGCGGCGCCTCCGAAATGATGGAGGTTCTGGGAAAAGAAGAGTCCCTGAAGCGTCTGCGGGCAGCTATCGAAAAGCTGGAGAATGAAAAAGCATGAGTAATTTGAGCATCCGGGAAGCGTCCAGGGGGGACGCTTCCCGGCTTCTTGAAATCTATCGTCCGTATGTGACGGACACCACGATTACCTTCGAGTATGAGGTCCCTTCCCTGAAAGAATTTACATCCCGCATAGAGAAGATTCAGAAGCGTTATCCCTATCTGGTCTGTGAAAAAGAGGGCCGGATCATCGGTTATGCCTACGGGGATACCTATATGATCCGCCCGGCTTACGACTGGTGCGCGGAGGTGTCGATCTATGTAGACCGGGAAGAGAGAGGAAAAGGCGCGGGGAGAAAGCTGTATGAGGCTCTTTTTGAAGAGCTCCGCCGTATGCACGTGCTGAATCTCTACGCGGTCATTACTTCAGAAAATGAAAAGAGCCTGGAATTCCATGGAAAACTGGGCTTTGAGACCTTTGCGGTCTTTGAAAAGGCGGGGTACAAGCATGGAAAATGGCTGGATGTGACCTGGATGCAGAAGTTTCTGGGGGAGCATAAGGACTGTCCGGAGAGAGTCGTCTGGGCGGAAGAAAGGAATCTGTAAAAAATCTATGAGTCAATTGTCTAGGGTGCAGCAGCAGGCCGTTACTCACAGGGACGGTCCCATGCTGGTTCTGGCCGGACCCGGATCGGGGAAGACTCTCGTTCTGACCTGGCGGGTCCGGTATCTGACAGAGGTCTGTCGTATCAATCCCGGAGAAATTCTGGTTATCACCTTTACAAGGGCGGCGGCCCGGGAAATGAAGGAGCGGTATCTCCGCATGACGGGAGACGAAAGCACAAAAGTGTCTTTCGGCACGTTTCACGCGGTCTTTTTTCAGATCCTGAAGCTGGCCTACGGCTACCGTTCGGAAAATATTCTCCGGGAGGAAGAAAAATACCGGTTTCTTAAGGAGGCGGTCTTCCGGCAGAAGCTGGAGCCGGATGATGAGGCGGAGCTGCTGTCCGGTATTGCCTCGGAGATCAGCCGGGTGAAAAATGAACGGCCGGATCTGCAGACCTATAAGGCCACGTCCTGTGATTCCAAAAGCTTTCTTGCGATTTTCAACGAGTACGACAACCGGCTGCGGCGCAGCGGAAAAATTGACTTTGACGATATGCTGGGTTACTGCTATGAGCTTTTGAAAGAACGTCCGGATATCTTAAAAGCCTGGCAGAGAAAATTCCGGTATATTCTGGTGGATGAATTCCAGGATATCAACCAGCTCCAGTACGATATTGTGCGTATGCTGGCGGCTCCAGAGGACAATCTGTTTATCGTGGGAGATGATGACCAGTCCATCTACCGGTTCCGGGGAGCCCGGCCTCAGA
>ERZ1643249.5535-NODE-5535-length-10078-cov-3.751073_pt1 | contig 10078 bp, 9 predicted proteins | sample MGYA00579263_ERZ1643249 | MGnify/ENA primary metagenome ERZ1643249 (study PRJEB29033, sample SAMEA4952264) | chicken gut metagenome | biome: Broiler Chicken; feature: Gastrointestinal Tract; material: Caecum | place: Ireland | collected 2018 | study: Broiler...
CTTCCGCACCGTTGCCCGCTGTGATTTCGCCATGGTCGTGCGCGACCTTGCGGGCGTGGAACGCGTCGTCAAGATCGGGTTCTGAGCGATGTTTTCCAAACTTGACGCGATTGCGGCGCGCTATGAGGAGCTGGGAGAACTGCTCTCCCGTCCCGATGCGCTTGCCGATCTGGACAACTGGCGCAAGCTCTCGCGCGAGCGGGCGGAACTCGAGCCGATCGCCGAGGCGTATGCCGCCTATCGGAAGAAGCGCGAAGAGCATGACGCGGCGCTCGCCGAAGCCGACAATGAGACGGGCGAGATGCGCGAACTGCTCCTGGACGAGGCGCTGACCTGCAAAGGGGCGCTCGCGGAGATGGAGCGGACGCTCAAAGTCCTGCTCCTGCCCAAGGACAAGAACGACGAACGCGGCTGTACGCTGGAGATCCGTGCGGGCGCGGGCGGCGAGGAAGCGGCGCTGTTTGCCTACGACCTGTATCGGATGTACCAGGGGTACTGCGAAAAGCACCGTTTCGGCTGGGAGGTCGTCGATCTGAACGAGACCGAGCTGGGCGGCATGAAGGAGGCCATCGTCAACATCGACGGAAAGGGCGCCTACGCGCGGCTCAAATACGAGAGCGGCGTCCACCGCGTCCAGCGCGTCCCCGAGACGGAATCGCAGGGACGCATCCATACCTCCACGGTGACGGTCGCCGTCCTGCCCGAGGCCGAGGACGTGGACGTGAAACTGGACGAAAAAGACGTCCGCGTCGATCTGTTCCGTTCGTCGGGCGCGGGCGGGCAGAAGGTCAACAAGACGGAGACGGCAATCCGTCTCACGCACTTCCCGACGGGCATCGTCGTGACCTGCCAGGACGAGCGCAGTCAGCTCAAAAACAAGGAAAAGGCGTACAGAGTGCTGCGCAGCCGTCTGTACGATTACTATAACTCGCGCGCCCTCAGCGCCGAGGCCGCCAACCGCAGGAGCCTCGTCGGCACGGGCGACAGAAGCGAGCGCATCCGCACCTACAACTTCCCCCAGAGCCGCATCACCGATCACCGCATCGGACTCAGCCTGCACAACATGGAGTCCTTTCTCTCCGGCGATCTGGACGAGATGATCGACGCGCTGGCGCGGGCGGAGACCGAACGCCGCCTCGCACAGACGGCGGACGAATAAACGGCTCTTGTGCGAATCGGCCGCTCTGCGGCAGGTTCTGCAGGCGGGACGCGCGGCAAATTTGCGCGCGCTCGCGGCGGGGACATACAAAACGCGCGGAAGGGTGCCGGGCGGGGCGCAACGGAGATTGCGCCGCGGCTTCGGACGGGATTTCCGCCCCATACCGACAAATTATTCTCACAGAGGTGAATCATATGGAACGACTTGCAAAGCGCATCCGCACCATTTCTCCCTCCCAGACGCTTGCCATCAGCGCCAAGGCAAAGGCGATGAAGGCGGCGGGGGAGAGCGTCGTCAATTTCGGCGTCGGCGAACCCGATTTCCCCACGCCCGAGTACATCGTGGAGGCCGCGATTGCCGCGCTCAAGGCGGGCAAGACGAAGTACACGCCTTCCGCGGGCCTGCCCGAACTGCGCCGTGCCGTCTGCGAAAAGTTCAGACGCGAGAACGGCCTTGACTACGAGCCCTCGCAGATCATCGTGTCCAACGGCGCGAAGCACTCCATTTTCAACGTCTGTTATGCGCTCGTGGACGAGGGGGACGAGGTCATCATCCCCGCGCCCTACTGGCTGACCTATCCCGAAGTCGTCAAGACGTGCGGCGGCGTTCCCGTCTTTGTCGAGGGCGCCAAGGAAAACGCGTTCAAGATCACGGCCGAACAGCTCGAGGCCGCCGTCACGCCCAAGACCAAGCTGCTCATCTTCAATTCGCCCTGCAACCCGACGGGCGCCGTCTATTCGGAAGCCGAGGTGCGCGCGCTCGCCGCTGTCTGCGAAAAGCACGGCATTTTCGTCCTCTCCGACGAGATCTATGAAAAACTCGTCTACGGAGAGACCAAGCCCTTCTCGATGGCGGCGGTGTCCGACAAGATGAAGGAGCTCACGATCACCGTCAACGGCGTCTCCAAGACGTTTGCCATGACGGGCTGGCGCATCGGCTATCTCGCGGCACCCAAGGACATCGCCAAGGCGATCGATTCCTTCCAGAGCCATGCGACGAGCAATGCCTGCTCCATCGCGCAGTACGCGACCATCGAGGCGCTCACGGCACCCGTCTCCGCAAAGAAGATCGAGGAGATGGTCGCCATCTTCGCCGAGCGCTGCCGTGCCGCCGTCGCGCGCATTGCCGCCATGGACGGGGTGTATTGCATCGCTCCCGAGGGCGCGTTCTACATCATGCTCGTCGTCTCCGGCGCATACGGCAAGTCGTGCGGCGAGCGTGTCATCACCGACTCCGTGTCCTTCGCGGACGCCCGGCTCTCCTATTCGCTCTCGATGGACGACCTCATGGAGGGGCTCGAGCGCATCGACCGTTTCCTGAAACGCTTAAAGTAAGTATTTGAAAGATTTTTTTGAGGAAATTTCACAAATCCCCTTGAAAAGTCCACGAAAACTTGATATTATAGTAATAAGAAAAATTATCGCCTTCGGGCGAGTCAGGAGGATAAGATCATGATAAAGGTCATTTGCGGTCCCAAGGGAAGCGGCAAAACCAAGCGCATTATCGATGCGGCGAATGAGGCGGTTGCCGTCGCAAAGGGGAACCTGACTTTCATCACCGACACCAAGCGGTATATGTACGATCTGAAGCGCGAGGTGCGGTTCATCGATACGAGCGATTATTCCATCGCAGGCGAAGATGCGCTCTGCGGATTCATCAAGGGCGTCGTCGCCGGAAGTTATGACAACGAATACATCTTCGTAGACGGCATTGCCCGCATCTCCGGCAAGGCGATCAAGGATATGGCACAGTTCTTCTACATGATGGAGAAGGTCGCACAGCTTCGCGATCTCAAGATCTACATCACCTGCAGCTGCGCAGAGGAAGAGCTGCCCGATTTCGCAAAGAAGTATCTCTGATCGGAAAAACGCGGGGTCATCCCGAACGGCCGTCCCTTGTTCAAGGGACGGTTTGAATGTACGCAGGATCGCCGTGTCCGCACGGGCGAGGGAGGCAACTATGCAATTTATCAGTACGAGAGGACAGGAGACGGTCACGGGCGCTCAGGCGATCGTGAAGGGCATCGCGCGCGACGGCGGCCTGTTTGTTCCTTCGTCCTTTCCCGCCGTTTCGCGGGCAGAGCTTGAAGAGATGCTCGGCATGGACTATCCCGAGCGTGCCGCCTTCATCCTTCACAAGTACCTCGACGAGTACGACAAGGACGAATTGCTCTCCGCGCTGAAAAAGGCATATTCGCAGTTTGAAGGCGGGGACGCCGCACCCCTCGTGCGCGTGGAAAACGGGATGTATATGCTCGAACTCTTCCACGGCCCGACGTGCGCGTTCAAGGACATGGCGCTCACCGTGCTTCCCTATCTCCTGCGCAAGGGGTGCGATCTCTGCGGTATCCGCGAAAATATCCTCATTCTCGTCGCGACCAGCGGCGACACCGGGAAAGCGGCTCTCGAAGGGTTCAAGGACGCGCCCGGGATCAAGATCATGGTCTTTTATCCCGATGACGGCGTGTCCAAAATGCAGAAGCTCCAGATGTGTACCCAGGAGGGCGGGAACGTCAACGTCGTCGCCGTCAAGGGCAACTTCGACGACTGCCAGACGGGCGTCAAGAAGATCTTCGGCTCGGAGGACTGCAAGAAAAAACTTGCCGACAAGGGATATCTTCTCTCCTCGGCAAACTCCATCAACTTCGGCCGCCTCGCGCCCCAGATCTGCTATTACTTCTCTGCGTACTGCGACCTCGTCTCCTCCGACCAGATCAAAATGGGGGACAAGGTGAACTTCACCGTCCCCACGGGCAATTTCGGCAACATCCTCGCCGCCTACTACGCCAAGAAGATGGGACTTCCCGTCGGGACCCTCGTGTGTGCGTCCAATAAGAACAACGTCCTGACCGACTTCTTCACGCGCGGCACGTACGACGCCAAACGTCCCTTCTACAAGACGATGTCTCCTTCCATGGATATCCTCGTCTCCTCCAACCTCGAGCGCCTCATCTTCGAGCTCTCGGGCAGGAACGCGGCCCTTACCGCCGAGCGCATGGCGTCGCTCTCCTCGACGGGCAGGTACTCCGTCCGCGCCGAGGAACTCAAACAGATGCAGGCGGAATTTTATGCGGGGTACGCGGGCGAGGGCGACACGGTCGACTGTATTTACGAATTTTTCGAGGAATACGGCTATCCCATGGACACCCATACGGGCGTCGCCATGAGCGTCGCTCAGCGCTACGAGGAGAAAATGAAAAAGGACAACCCCAAAGAGGAACTTCCGCCCATGGTGGTCGTCTCCACGGCAAGTCCCTATAAGTTCCCGCAGGACGTGCTCTACGCCCTCACGGGGAACGACGTTAAGGACAGCTTCAAGGGGATCAAACGCATCAACCTCCTCACCGCCATGAAGGTGCCCGAACCCCTCAAGGCCATCCGCTATAAACCCATTTTGTTCAAACAGACGGTGACAACGGAGAAGATGTTCGACGAGGTGCTCAAGTTCATCGGCTGAACCGCAGATTCGCATTCCTTCGGCCGAACGGGGAAACTCTGAAAATTAAATTACGCATTGCAAAGCGGACAGGGCGCCACGGCGCGCTCTGTCCGCTTTTTGCGCGGCACGCCTGCGCGATTGTGATGACATTCTTTGCTTGCGGGAAAGGGCCGCGTTTGCGGAGCTCGTCCGGAAGGCTCCTGTTGAAGGCTTCCGAAAAAAGCGCCGAAGGGGTGTGCCTTTTTTGTTCTTGCGGGGGATTGGCGCGGGGGCGGGAGGGGCGATTGTGAAAAATCTGCACAGATACTTCACAACAATTTTACTGCCGAAAAGCGCTCACCCATTGCATTTTGCGGGAAGATATGGTATAATTACCTTGAATCCTTATCAAAACAAGCGAGAGTAACATGGAAGAAAAAGTTTTGTATTCGGCTGTTCAGCCAAGCGGAAATCTCACAATCGGAAACTACATCGGCGCTATCCGCAACTGGGTCAATCTCCAGCACGAATTCACCTGTTATTATGCGATCGCGGATATGCACGCCATCACGGTGCGCCAGGATCCCGCACAGCTGCGTCATCGGACGCTGGAACTTGCCGCGCTCTATATCGCCTGCGGCATCGATCCCGCGCAGTGCACGCTGTATGTGCAGTCCAACGTGTCCGCGCACGCAGAACTCGCCTGGGTGCTCAACACGCTGACCTATGTCGGCGAGATGGAGCGCATGACGCAGTTCAAGGACAAGAGCTTAAAGCATCCCGAAAACGTCAACATGGGGCTCATGGACTATCCCGTCCTCATGGCGGCGGACATTCTTCTGTATCAGACCGATCTCGTTCCCGTCGGCATTGACCAGCGGCAGCACCTCGAGATCACGCGCGACATCGCCGCGCGCTTCAACAACCGCTACGGGGAGACCTTCCGCCTGCCCGAGGGGTATATCGTGAAGGAGGGGGCCAAGATCAACTCCTTGCAGGATCCCTTGCACAAGATGAGCAAGTCGGACGAGAATCCGAATGCGTCCGTGTATTTGTCGGACGACCGCGACACCGTCATGCGCAAGTTCAAGCGGGCCGTGACGGACAGCGACAACTGCGTCGTTGCGTCGGAAGAAAAGCCCGGTGTCACCAACCTGCTCAACATCTATGCGTCCTTCAAGAACTGCACGGTCGCCGAAGCGGAAAAGCAGTTCGAGGGCAAGGGGTACGGCGACTTCAAGACGGCGGTCGGAGAGACGGTCGCCGACGTGCTTGCGCCCATTCAGGCGGAACAAAAGCGCCTGCTTGCCGACAAGCAGTATCTTGCGGACATCTTGAAGCGCGGCGAGGAAAATGCCTTCCGCACGGCGCGCAAGACGCTTTCCAAAGTGTACCGCAAAGTGGGATTTTATCGGGGAGAATAAGGCGTGTTCGGATATGTTCGCTACGATCTGCCCAACCTGCGTATTAAGGACTTCATGCTCTACAAGGCGCTCTATTGCGGCCTTTGCAAGTCCATCGGCGCGTCGTGCGGGCAGCGCGCGCGGCTGAGTCTCACCTATGATGTGACCTTTCTCTCCGCGCTCCTGCATAACATGACGGGGACGGATATCTGCGTCGAGCGGCAGAATTGCTTCGAGCATACCATCCGCAAGCGGCCCATTGCGGCCGTGGATGCGCTCACCATGGAGCTGGGCGCACTCAATACGGTACTCACCTATTACAAGCTCGCCGACGACATCACGGACGGCAGCGGCGGAAGAGTCAAACGCGCGTGGTTCAAAAAGGGCTACAAGCGCGCCAAAAAACAATATCCCGCGCTGGTGTCCCGGATCGAGACGTTTGTCCGCGAACAGGCGGCGGTGGAAAAAAAGCGTTCGCCCTCGCCCGACGAGGCGGCGGAACCCACGGCCGCGCTCATGAAGGATTTGTGCGCGCACTTCATGAAGGAGGCAACGACTCCCGCGGCGGAGGAACTCTTCTACGCCGTCGGAAAATGGGTCTATCTCATCGACGCGCTCGACGACTACGAAAAAGACCTCAAAAAGAAACGCTACAATCCCTTTGTGCTCTCGTACGGCGCCGTGTCGCGTGCCGAACTCATGGAAAAGAACGGCCAGGAGATCGCCTTTTTGTTCGACACGCTCTTCTATTCCATGCGTGAAGGCCTTGCGGGCGTGAAATTTCATTTCAACCGCGACCTCACGGATAACGTCATCCTGCGCGGGATCCCGCTGGAGACCGCCCGCGTCATGAAGGGCGAACCGCGCAAGGAGACGTCGGTCGATCTCGCCAAGATCCGTTCATAATATCGGCAGGAGGGGACGCCATGTCCGGAAAACGTGCGCGCGACCGAAAAAAACGAAACAAGCAAGAGATGTCCCGCGCCGCCGAAGCCCGCGCTTCGGAAAACGCGGCCTGCGATTGTGCAGAGAGCGCTTCGGAAGGGGCGAATCCCGAGGATCCTTTTCGGGAAGTGCGGGAGCGTCTTGCGCGGAGAGATACGGACGGGGCGCAGCGTTTTCTCGATAGTGTGGAAGAGCGGGGCGCCGAATGGCAGTTCATGCAGGCAAAGGTCTTTCGTGCGAAGAAGTGGTACACGGAGAGCAAGCGTTGTTTGGAACGGGCAATGAAAGAGAGCCCCGACAACGAGCTCTATAAGAAGGAATACGATGAACTCCTTGCGCTTGCGGGAAAGGGCCGCAAAAAGAAGCCGCGGGAACAGGCGCAGATGGGGGACGAGGCGGCAGGATTCTGTGCGGAATGCTGCGTGACGGGACTTTGCACCTGCGTATGCGAAAGCTGCGACGGGTTCTGATATCCAATCAATAAGGAATGACTATGAACAAGGAAAATTACAAGCTGTTACAGGTGGACGAAAACGCATCGGACGAGGAGATCAAGGCCTGTTACGAGAAGCTGAAGGCGATCTACAACGAGGAGAAGTGGAAGGACGGCGAAGAGGGAAACAATGCCGCCCGCATGCTCGAGAAGCTGGACACCGCCTACAACGAGATCATGGAGGAGCGCCGCGAACAGGCGCAGAACACCTCCGGGGCGTCCTCCTTCGAGGCGGTCGGCGATGCCATCCGCAAGGGGGACATTGCCCGTGCGCAGCAGCTCCTGGACGACTTCAACGAGCGCAGTGCCGAATGGCATTACCTGCAGTCCGTCGTGTTCTACAAAAAGAACTGGATGAACGAGAGCAAAAAACAGCTCGAGATCGCCATTCAGATGGACGGCAGCAATTCCAAGTACCGCGAGGCGTATGAAAAGCTCAAGTCGCGCGCGGACTACCGTCAGCAGACGGGCGGAGCGCCCAATACCAATCCCGACCCCGTTGCCAACGGCGACGAACAGATGGGCGGAAACTGGTGTTCGCAGTGTGCGTCTTTTTGCTATACCTTCCTGTGCGTGAACTGTCTGTTCAACCTCTGCTGTAACTGCAGATGAGTTCGCCGTCGGGCGCGGTCTGACGCCCGCCTGCGGTCTGCACGGCGGCACGAGACAGGCACCGTGCGCCGCATGGTCTGCGGTGCAAGGCTTGCTTTGTATGTTTTCCGCCGCATGCGGGGCGCGGATAAATTCCGAGGCCGCCTGCTGCGGGGAGGCGGAAAGCCGTCCTCTGCGGCCGCCATTCATCGTACTTGCTGAAAAGGGAGCGGCAGTTATGAAAAAACAATCACGCTCGTACGGGATCGCCCTTGCCGCGATCGCCTGCGCGGTCGCCGCGCTCTCCCTGACGCTCGGCTCCTATGTGCGCGTTCTGCTGGCGGCGGGCTATCTCATCGCCGTTTTTGCGCTCATGGTGCCGCTCGCCAAGGGACAGCTCCTCGGCTACGGCCTCGCCTTCGCGGGCGCCGTCATTCTCGCATTTTTGTTTACGGGATTTGTCCTGGGGATTTTTCAGATCCTTCCCTTCCTCGTCTTTTTCGGCCTGCACCCGCTTGTCAATTTTCTCCAGCGGAAATACGTCCGAAAACCTGTCCTGCATGTGGTTATCTACCTCGGAAAGGCTCTGTGGTTCGACTTGACGCTATGGCTTGCATGGGTGGTGCTCAAGGGATTTCTGGGACTGGAGGAAATGACCTGGTATCCCTATGTCCAGAACAGTTTCTTTGTCATTCTCTTCGTAGGCGGAACGCTTGTCTTTGCCGTCTATGACTACATGATTTTTCTCTGCCAGAAGGCGACGGACAGCGTCGTGCGGCGGATCGGGAGGTGAGCGACGTGGAAAAAAACGAAATCTTCAAAGTGACTTGCGCGGCGCTCGGCACGCAGGGAGAGGGCATCGCCCGACGGGACGGCGTCACGCTCTTCATCCCGAACTTCCTCCCCGGAGAACGTGCGTCGGTGCGCGTCCTCAAAGTGAAGGGCAGCGTCGGCTACGCGCGCGTGGAGGAGCTCGACACGCCCGCCGAAGGGCGCGTCCGTCCCAAGTGCGCCGTTTTCGGCAAGTGCGGCGGCTGTCAGCTTCAGCATCTCAAATATCATGTCCAGCTCAAATTCAAGACGCAGCTCGTGCATGATACCTTAAAGAAGATCGCCGGCATCGATTTCCCCGTCGCGGCATGCGAGCGAAGCGAGAAAGAATATGGCTACCGCAACAAGCTCCAGCTCCCCGTCGGACGGCAGAACGGACAGAACGTGGTCGGGTTTTACGCGGAACGTTCGCACCGAATCGTGCCAACACAGGCGTGTCCGCTCCATCCGGCCTGGGCAGAGGGGCTCATCTCGGCGCTTTTGAATTTCATGGAAAAGTGCGGGCTGGACGGCTACGACGAGGAGACGGGCGAGGGGCAGATCCGCCACATCGTGGTGCGGGAACTCAAAAAGAAATTCATCGTCACGCTCGTGACGACCGTCCCCGAACTCAAGGGCATCGACTACTTCTTCTTTCTTCTGGACAAGGTGTTCCCCGAGTACAGTTTCTGGCTGAACGTCAACGACAAACCGACAAACGTGGTCTTCGGCGATGCGTTCACGCTCCTCAAAGGCCCCGGGTTTTACGACTGCCAGGACGGCGGAATCACCTATGAGGTCGGGCCGCGCACCTTCGTGCAGATCAACGAGAACGTCCGCGGAAGACTTTACGATCGCGCGCTCTCCTTTGCGGAGGAGGGGGATACGGTCATCGACTGTTACGCGGGCGGCGGACTTCTCACCGCAAAGTTTGCCAGAAAATGCAAGAAGGCGTACGGCATCGAGATCGTCCCCGAGGCGCACGACTGCGCCCAGAAACTGCGGGAAGAAAACGACCTCGCGGACGCCATGGAAAATCTCTGCGGACGGGTGGAAGACCTCTTTGCGGGTGTCCTGGAACAGCACCCCGAAGCCCTCGTCGTGCTCGATCCGCCGCGCGCGGGCGTCGCGCGCGGCGTCCTCGATCTGCTCATGGAGAAGCAGGTGAAGAAGGTCGTCATGATCAGCTGCGACCCCGCGACGCTCGCGCGCGACGTCGGGATCCTGACCGGTTCGCTGGTCGACGAAAACGGCGCGCTC
>ERZ1643249.5537-NODE-5537-length-10074-cov-27.709352_pt1 | contig 10074 bp, 29 predicted proteins | sample MGYA00579263_ERZ1643249 | MGnify/ENA primary metagenome ERZ1643249 (study PRJEB29033, sample SAMEA4952264) | chicken gut metagenome | biome: Broiler Chicken; feature: Gastrointestinal Tract; material: Caecum | place: Ireland | collected 2018 | study: Broiler...
CTGCTGTCTGTTCCCCGTCTCTTTTAAACTTCCGATCTACCGCCAGTGTGTATCTAGCAACTGCCGTTGGTTTTTCTCCACTGCTATATCTCACGTCCGGGTCTCGCACTATGCGTCCCATCAAGATTACTTTATTCATCGCAATTTTCCCCCTTCTTCTCTTCCCGCATTTTCCTGAACCGCTCACCGGCTGCTTTGGCCTGTTCTTCAGACACCTTCCGTGGCGGACTGACTTTTATATAACTGACCGGAACATGGAAAAATGCTGAACCATCCTTGTTCTCAACCATCAGTTTCACTTCTTCCGGCCTTTCCCGCGCATATCGCATCAGCTTGCTTTTCAATGCAGTGCCAGAAGGAACAGTGACCCCAGCGTAGTCATTCCCCTTAATCCATTCGATTACAAATTCACTCATGTTTTCCCTCCATTTCTTTCAATGCTTTCTCGGCTTCTTCTCTGGTTAGAAAGACTGTTTTGCCGATTTCATCAAATGATACTTTCCAATAATTTTTTGAATTTTTGTCTTGTAACCAAATCCAATGGTCTGCATCCGAATGCACGCTAGTTTTTTCTAACAGGTATCCATCTGCATATCCGTCAATTATAGTTCTGTTGTAAATTCCAAATAAATCTTGTCCAACCTTACACGGCAACACCACCAATCTCCCCTCTTCCTCGGCGGTTTCGTATTCTGCCAGTTTCCCAGCCGCTTCTATAACCGCATATAGATGTTCTAAATCTTCTGTCGGAACATAGTGCTGTGTATGTTCCGTCAGTACTTTTATTGAATTTTCAAGTTCTGTCACTTGCTTCACCTCCCGTATAAGTTGTCTTATTATCATATTTGCACCCACATGTATCTTCTGAATATCCACAAAAACAGGAATATATTGTAAATGTTATTCCAAACACACTCTTTAAATGTGGTGTCATATACAGCCCGCATTTCGGACATTTCTTGAAATATTCCATTACTTCACCTCAGTCATATTCGGTATCTTCCATTAAATCTGCATCAGTATAATTGTCCAAACATTTCCTATATTTCAATTTCTGTGCTGTCATCTTTGAATATGTTTCATATGGATTAGGTAATTCATGTTTCTTAATACAATCTGTGCAGATAACAAAGCTCCTTGTTTTATCTTTACTCCCATATGGATCTTTATCATCATGGTATCTTGCAAAATTTTGAAAAGGTGTCATAGAAATCAATGTTGCCGTTCTATCACAGTCTTTTCCACAGAAATCACAAATAGCATGTATCATCGTTATCCCTCCCTAAAACATTGCTCATAGCTCAATCCCGTCACCGTCAGAATCTTATCAATCGTGCTTTTAGACGGCTCTGTCTGTCCTTTCAACAGCCGACACATAGTAGAACTCGGCATATCACACTGTCTGGCAAATTCCCGGAGACTTAAATTGTGATCTGTCATGTATTTTTTGATTGATGGGTATTTCATCACTCAAACCTCATTTCCTCCTTGCTCTTTACAAGAATTAACCAGCTTACACTTACATGTCGCTGCTCGATTTCTCCATCTCCCATTTCAAAATCCACGTCACACTCATCATCTGATTCCCATGCGTAATCAATAAATGTTCCGTATAATTTCAGATTCCTATGGTACACTCTATCTCCCAGTTTAAATCTACTCAAACCTCATTTCCTCCAACTTCTTAATCTGCTTTTTCAGACTATCGATTTCCTTCTGGCGCATTTCTTCGGCTTGCTTGATTGCGAATTCTTTTGATAAATAGCATTCTGACCAATGGAGATTCATGCATCGTGTACCATTATCCCAACTAACAGAAGCGATATTGCTGCTGCATGATTCGACATCCGCTTCAATAATTCCATCCGTCAGCGCATATTTTGTAATCCAGACTTTCATTATTTTCCTCCTTTTTCAGGTTTGCAAATAACCACTTTAAATCTCTTTCTATTTCTTTTTGCGCCATAATCAGACATAATAAAGTTGTCACAATCCATTTTCTGGCAAACCTTATGAGTGGTTCCTCCCGAATACACCCTGCATTCATCACAAACAAAACAAGGTTCATCTGCGACTTCTTCCAACTTTACCGTATTGTATAATTCTTCGACATTATGAGTACAATACTGACAAAGACAATTCGCACAAAGCATAATCGAATTTTTAACCACTGGAAGAAGCTGTTCAAATAATGTTTCTTTTTGTGGATTGATTTTTTGGTCTGAATCAAATAAACTTAACTGCTCATACATAGATAGTTCCTACCACGGATATTTACTCAAAACATATTCGTCTCCGGCTTTTGCAACCGACACGCTTACCCACTTCCCGGCAACCGATTGAACCTCTTTCTGCATGGTTTCCGGGTCTGCGTTTTCACTTGATAAGTGGCAGAGAATTACGTTCCGTAAGTCCGGTGTCTTGTTTGCTAAAATTATGTCTCGAACCGTAGAGATACTGGAATGTCCCTTGAGAACATGTTCATATTTAGCGGAATCTCTTTCCAGTAAATCATCCATATGGTTACACTCCAAAAGCATGTAGTTGATTTTCTGACTCTTAAACGTGTACGGTATGTATTCAAAATCGGTGGCATACAGGAGCACTTCATCACTATTCTTTATCAGATACCCAAAGTTCGGACATGGTATCAATGCCCCTGTATCTTTGTCTCTCGTAGTGTGCGGAAGGTAAAATCCTGTAACATGGAACGAACCCATCTCAAACGGTATCCTCTCCGGTTTCCCTGTCATCTTCTCTCCGCTAATGATTTCAAAATGCTCTGCGGTTTCATCGTTGGTGTAAATCAGTATGCCGTTCTGGAAAAGCCACTTATAAGCCTTTGAGTGGTCGCCTAACCATGCTCATGAGATAGTAAAGCGCCGCGTACATCCGAAACTCTATATCCGATACCTCGCAAAATTTTGTTCGGTTCGCACCCAAAATCCAACAGAAGTATCTCCCCATTATCCGCAATCAGCGCATAGCAGTTTCCGGCTTGCGAGCCTGTACTTATGATTTTCAAGAGCATATCATCACCTGCCTTTTACCCTGAAATATCTACTCATATTGCTTAAAAATCTCTACTACCGCAAGCAATTCACCATCCGACAATTTACAAAGTTTTCCTCTATCCCATCTACAAAACTGTTCAATGTATTCTATACGGTTTTGGCGCTCGACTTCTTCGTATATTTCTTCTTCGGTTAAGTGCAATTCATAATCTGATGTTCCGTATGTATATACATGCCGGAAATTGTTTTCTATATCAAATCTCTGTTCCCATCCGCCGACTTTTGGCTTTGCGGTAATGTACTTTCTCCCTACTTTAAGCACTTCCCATTCCTGTATGCGTTCCTCTGTGGTTTTTCTGCCCCTTGCGGCGTTTCCGGTCAGATAAACCCATACGGTTTGACCTTTATAAAAATCTTCTTTCTTCAATCAAATCACCTACCTTTTACCAAAAAAATCTGGAAACCATTTTATTTATATCGGACAGCCTTTCCGCAGATTCCGACATGGTTTTGTCTTTCTGAATGATTTTTCGCATATCTTCTTCAGACATATCCATGTATTCCAGAAGCCTGCGAATCCATTCGTCTTTTTCTGCAAGTTCCATATCTTTACGGTCTATATCCTGTTTAAGCCTGTCAATGTTTATATTTTGCTTGCTTACCAGAGAATTAAGTTCACGAATTTCTTTTCTGTACTTTGCTCTCTCCTTATCAAAAGCAAGATCTTTAGCTGATTTAGTTTTTTTCATCGTTTTACCTTCTCGACATCATCACGATACGGAAACTCTTTGCGCAAATGGCGCGCTGCTCGATCTTCTTCTTCTTCATCTCCGAAGTTGAAGAAGATTCTCCAATCTTTGTATGCTAATGTTGGTATTGAAATCAAAACATCACGCAACTATTCCACCTCCCGTATATCATGCAGACGGCTTATCAGAACCTTTTCTAATTTTCCGTCACATTCTAGTAATGCATATGTATTGAATAATCCGCTAACAAAATCAACTATCTTATGCTCTCGTGTGTTAAATACGCATTGTTTGCAGTCTGGCATTTGGGAAACGTCACCACTGTACGACTCCCATGTATCAACACACATACTGCAATCTGATTTAGTCGGATAAACCTTACAAACTTTCATATCACTCCCCCACCGGCTGTTTCAGCCAACCTCCAATAATTGCCTCTGCGTACTCTTTCACGCAAACAAAATGGTTGTCTGCACCGCACCTGTCGAGCCTTTTATCAAACTGTTCGCAGATATTACAAGCGCTAAATTCTGAAAGAAATTTTGCTAATTCTTCATCCGTCATATTTCTAATGTGTTGTGCATTGCTCAGTTTCCTCTGGCTCTTGATAAACTCCCGTACAAGGTGATAATCCTTATCCATTGTAGACAAATGTTCTTTAGCATCTTTCTTCTGATAGACAATAACTGTATCGCCATCTTTCTGTGCCCTCAAAACCTCATAGGGGTTCTTGCTTTTCGCTACAATCATGTAGCCTTTGGTTTCCAGAAAATCCTCAAATTCCTGTAATTTGTTGATATGTAAAATACTTCTTGTTGCCATTGCTTCACATCCTTTGCTTGATAAATATTCCAACACTGACATCGCGACCGGATTGCTCGTGTCTGGATTTCCTGTTGACCGCAGTTCCATCAGATTTCGTCCTCCTGCGGGAATCTGAAAACAACATTTCCTGTATACACCTGTTCTATGGAACTATTCTGAATTGGTTGAATAATCAAATTGGTATTCACTTCGTTCAAATCCTGTGACCAGCTAATTTCTCCTGCCGCAGCTCTTTCATAGGGTGATATATCTTTGTGTATAAACAGCGGTTCTGGAGCGTATGCTTCATGGAGTTTCTGCATAGCTTTCTCGGCTTTTTCTGGTGTGGAATATGTTGCCATTCTGCCATATGTTTCCGGTTCTCCAACAGGAGATGCTATAATTTTGTTATCTGAAATCCATACTGTACATCTTTCATACGGGAAATCCCTGTTCCCATCTTGACTAATTATCCGCATTCTTCTCCCTCCATGTCATCAATCAACTGTTCTGCTTTCTTTGCTATATCATGCCATTTGCAACGCTTTCTGCATTTTCCGCATTTGTAAATTGACTTATCATAGCAATTGTATTCCTTGTAGTTCTGATTGTCTTCCGGAATAAAAATCGCACCTACAACAGCAATTATCAAGACAATAATTAACTGCCAACTACTCACTCTTCTCCCTCTCTTTCTGGCTGTTGATGAACTTCTGCGCCATAGCTGCTACTTGGATTGCTTCGCAGGCAAGGTTTATAGCATCATCGAAAATCAACTCCGCGTAACTCGCTGTGTTTATAAAATTTTCTTTAATGGTTTGCCACAGACTCTTGTAATGCAATTCCATATCAAGCATTTCAGAATGAGCTTCCTCAATCTCTTCCAAAACCACCGCCGCTCCCTCATGGTCTGACCGGAACATCGGGAATTTCTGGTTTGCAGATTCCAGTTCTTTCTGGACTAAGTTTTCTACGTCTGATTTTACTGCGTTCATCATATCCTCCCTACCGATTCTCTTGTCTCTCCGTCCGAATAGTAAATATAATCAAAATTTTTCTTGAAAGTATTGCTAAACACATAGTCATATTCGTTTTCATGCGTTATCGCAAGAGAAAGTTTCGCGCCATATTTTCTTGCTGGTTCAAAATCTTTTAAAATACGCTCCTCTAATGACTTTTCAATCAGCTTAGCATATCTTAGTGTTCCTTGGTGTGGATTTGGTACATTGGTTAAATCCTGCATATCTGGATTGATTTCTTGCTTGTCACACTCGCCATCCAATCTTCCGGCTCCGTGTCTGGTAAGATAAGTTCTTGTTACATAGCAGACTTCAATATCTGGTTTACAGCTCATTTCGGCTATGATTTCCAAAGAATTCTTTATACCAGTATTGCTTGGTGTTAAATGCGGATAATATGCGGTGTTATTCTGATCCAACAAAAGCCCTTGTCCATCTTCCACCGCCCATAATTACTATTCCTCACTTTCTTCAGATTCCATATCATCTTCGTCAAAGTCAAACATTCCTTCAAAGATACTTCCCATGTTTCCTCTCATCATCATGAAAGGGAGCATTGTGCTCATTCCGTTTCCAGAATCTCCGGAGTTTCCTTTCATCATTTCAGACAACATCATATACTGCATGATTTTACTAGAGCCTTTCTTGCCTTTAATGAGGTCGCTGCCAAACATTGACACAATCTTTCCATAGAAGTATGTATTCCCCATAAATACATGACGTTCTGGGAGTATCGTCTCAACCGTAGAATCTTCATAATTGATAACAGTCAGTTTATTCTTTTCGGCTTCAATTACACATTTCGGTTTTCCGCTCACCAGAAGAATATCTCCAGGTTCAGCCTTGTTTGTCGGAATCACAAAAAAGAATTCTTCTCCAATATTGAAAACAAAACTGTCGCAATTTGTCAGTCTGCCCGTTTTCATATTGTAGCTTTTATAACCATTACTGGTTTTAACTGCGATTCCGCCGTTCATTGACAATCTGCACATTCCTGGTGCTACTTTTCCAAACATCCCATTTAACATATTATTCATAGATTTATTCCTCCCGTTTTTTCTTCTGATGGGATTTTCCCCTCAGAATTTCTCAACCATTTTCATCAGACCACATTTTTACTGCTCTTGTTACTGCGTTTTCCTTTCTCGTTAAAATTCCAAAAATTAACATAATAGCCATAAAAAGAAAAATAATCAATGCCAAAATAATTCCCAAAAGAATAACGGCTATTAAAAGGGAAAACAATATCGAAACAACTTCCCACATTATTATTCTCCTTCATTCGTCACCACAGTGTCGGCTCCAGTCACAGTCACCCAGCCATGCTCCAGTCTTGCTTCTGCCTCTTTCATTTTGATCAGATTTTCGGTAATAGATCCGTTGATCGTATTATTGGCATCGGCTTCTGCCTGCGCCGCAATCCTTGTCTGTTCTGCTGCAGCTTCTGCATTGATTTTCGCCACTTCCGCAGCCGCTTCTGCTTTTGCCTTATCAGCTTCGCCCTGTGCAATCGCTGTCTGCTTGTCCAATTCCGCCTTTTCCGCATCCTGTTTCGCCTGTTCTTTCGCCTGGACTTTTTCCATCAGCGCATCATCCAACTGCACATCAATGATCAGAGCAGAAGAGATATTAATTCCATATTCTTCCACCAGCTTACTGTTCAGATATTCAGTAATAGCCTGACTAACCTCTGCGCGTTTGTCGCTGTAGATATCCATCACAGAAAACTGCGGTGTAACTTCTTTTATATATGCTACAATGCTGTTCTGGACCATACTGTCTACGATTGTATCGCCGTCCATTCCATTAAATTTGGAATATAGCTCCGTAACTCTTTCTGGATCAAAGCTGTAATTGACCGTCATGTTGAGTTTCACCATTCCGCCGTCAGCCGGAGCATCGACATGCCAATCCGCATGATCCTTATCGTTATAATCTTCCGGGTTATTGCTTAATACCAGCTGCTGCTGAGAAACTGGATAAGTCTTGACTTTGGTTGTCGGAAACACAAAATGCATTCCTGGCTGAAGCGTTTCTTCCTGCACTCCATCTGCATACGTCCAAACGACTCCGACTTCTCCCTGACCAACGCTTCTGCAAGATGAAATAATTACTCCTGCTCCGATAGCTGCCACCGTACACACGCCTACAATGATTGCGATTTTCTTTCCTGTCATTCTTGATCCTCCATTTTCTTTTTAATATTCTTTTTTACTTGTTCATAAGTTTCCGACTCAACATCGAAAATCTTATCTTCTTTTTCAATGGAACGGAGAATTTTGCTTCCGATCCATACGACCAATAAGCCTGCAAGGGCTATGGCAATAAACGAGATTATATAGATAAGCCACATTAGTTATTCCCCCCAAATTTCTTCTCTCATATCCACCACACGATACTTTGCGTGGAACTCCTGCTTTGTCGCCCATACCCCATCCTTAGGGCTGGAACACAAGAAACTTCTGCAAATCTGCGGTCTTTTGTCGTAGATTATGCACACTTTATTTTCCTCATCTCGAAACGGGCAAACCATATCAAACATAGGCTCTGTAGTCGGAAAGATGTGCTCTTTTTGCTTAATGTGATGTTTCTTCACATACCGCTTAATTTCCTTTAATTCCTTTGATGATAAGGGAAGGTAATTACTGCAGCATGATCCACACGATGAACACTTCCCGTCATTTGTGAAGTCATAAACTCCATGCTCCATGTCCTTTATCATCTGTTCTATTGTGCCGATCATTCTTCCAACTCCCTCACATTCCTATAACTCCACATGAGCTTTTCAAACAGTCCTTTATTTTTTCGAATAGCAACCCGAACCGAAATGACAAAGGATTGCAGTTCGCCATAATCCCCGATATAATGCACCCATTCCGGCGTATCCATGTCGTACTTATTGATAGAAATATTGTTTTCTCCGAACTGTATTCTCAAATTTCCACACAATGCCTGCGACACACTGCAAGCATATCCGGTAGCTTCGGAAAGTAGATTGTCGCATTTTGTTTCAAGTTCTAATGCCTCTTTCTTTGTCATTCTTCCACCCTCTCCATCTTCGGCAACGGCTCATCTGTCATTCAAAATCCCTCACCTTAACTTTAACAATCACTCTTCTTCCCATGCGGTCAAGCATATCCACAGCAGGCTTGCAGACGAGTCCTTCCATATCTGCCGCTCCGATAGTGGACTTAGGTTTCTGCTTCACGAAATCAACCGCCTCTTGTAAGGTTCCAGTCAGCACAATCGGGACGACATCAATCCCAAATGTTTTTGCGATATCTTCAAGAGCATCACGTTTCAGCCATAAATTCTGTTCTGGAAGATATACGTCAAACAGGATAAAGGAAACATCTGAGCGGTAATTCCCTCCGCCTTTCTGGATTTTTGCACCGTATCCTTCTCCGAAAAGAATTACCGGAATTTCTCCGAATTTCTGCTCAAACAGTTCCTCGTTGGTTTCACCACCGAACATTTCAATCAGCTTATTCATAAGATGCGCTGGTATCTGCGCTCTTTCGGTTCTTCCCTGATAGGAAACCTTATGGCCATCCCAGATAATCCCGATGTTTGTCCCGTCAATCTTCTCTGTACAAATCCACTGATTATCCTTCAGAAATTCCACTGTTTCATTGCGGAACTTTCCTTCAATCAGTTTCTTTGAACCTTCCATATCTCTTTCAAAAATAGTTTCGATTTTGGTATATTCATTCATGTTCTAATAACCTCCTTTTTAACTCTTCAACCTTTGCCTGTAATTCCTCTATCTTCTTCGCTCCGGCTTCACAATAAACATGGATAGCATTGCAAATCTTATCTCCATCGTCCTGCGCCGGAATTGTAACCGGAAACTGATTGCAGAGCCATCTCAAAGATTTTGCTTCTGGTATTTCGCTCATATCCACACCTCACACATATAAAGTCGGCGGAACCGGAATTTCCTGTCCTATCGGTCTCCACAAATGCAGACAGTTCGGCATAAGGTTCACATAGTTGCTTTTTGCCGGATGAAGCTGCATAACCACTTCATCGTCATTCCAGAACATATCCTTAATCCGGCACATTTCGTCCCAGTCCGGACACCTGTTCTCCGAGCAGATGGAAACATGTTCCTAGCCGCCTCCCCAGCTTGCTATAAACGTGCATTTCCGCAGTCCGGTCATGTGAAGTATGCCGGATATGCCGTCAATGCCCGTCTGAAGGATTTCCAGTTTTGGATTTTCTTTGATTTCTGCTATTTTTTTCATTTCTAACGCACTCCTAACGGTATATAACTATCCGGCTTCCACTCCACTTGTTCTGGATGTCTTGAATCTCCAACATTCCACCAATGATTTCCAACAACAGTAAAGTCGTCTCTACCTATTGTCCCATCTGAATATTTAACTTCATAATTTCCGGATTTAGTTGGCAGTTTTCCTTTTACCCATTCGCTCATTCACTCTCTCCTTTCAATCCCGGCAGAACCATACTACAAACATAAGCACG
>ERZ1643249.5539-NODE-5539-length-10072-cov-18.077368_pt1 | contig 10072 bp, 6 predicted proteins | sample MGYA00579263_ERZ1643249 | MGnify/ENA primary metagenome ERZ1643249 (study PRJEB29033, sample SAMEA4952264) | chicken gut metagenome | biome: Broiler Chicken; feature: Gastrointestinal Tract; material: Caecum | place: Ireland | collected 2018 | study: Broiler...
AACGGCCATCCCGGCAGATCCGGGCAGAAAGCGGGGGCGGAACAGCTCGTGGGGTTTCTGCATGACAAGGGCATCTGCTGAAACCGAATAAAAGGCAAAGAGCGGGAGCGGAAGGCATTGCCTTCCGCTCCCGCTCTTTTGCTCCGCACGGAGATTTTTCCTACGTTCAGTCCTTTTTGCGCGAACTTATATACACCATCAGCACGGCGATGTCCGCGGGTGAAACGCCCGAGATGCGCCCCGCCTGCCCGAGGTTTTCGGGGCGTATCTTGTTCAGCTTCTGCCGCGCTTCCAGCCGCAGGCCGCTTATCTGCTCGTAATCGAGGTCGGGCGGCAGCTTTTTATCCTCCAGCTTTTTCGCCTTCTCTATCTGTTCCAGCCCGCGCTTTAAGTACCCCTCGTATCTGATGTCGATGACGGCGGTCTCCACGTCCGCGCGCTTTTCTCCCGAAAGGATGCCGAACTCCCGCTCTATCTCCTCCGCGGGGATGCCCCTGCGCAGCATATCCGCGTAAGACAGCCCTCCCGCAGGGGCGGGCGCGCCGTACTTTGTCACGAAATCCGCACAGCGTTTGGGGGAAACGCGTTCTTCGAGCGTGTGCTTGATGCGCTCCACTGCCTCTTTTCTCTGCAAAAAGCGCGCGTACCGTTTGTCGGAGATCAGCCCCGTTTTCCTGCCCTTTTCGGTCAGCCGCAGGTCGGCGTTGTCCTGCCGCAGGTGGATGCGGTGTTCCGCGCGCGAGGTCATCATGCGGTACGGCTCGTTGGTGCCTTTGGTCACGAGGTCGTCGATGAGCACGCCGATATACGCCTCGTCCCTGCGCAGGATAAAGGGCGGCAGCCCCCGCAGTTTGAGGGAGGCGTTCAGCCCCGCGATCAGCCCCTGCGCCGCCGCCTCCTCGTACCCGCTCGTGCCGTTGATCTGCCCCGCGGTGTACAGCCCTTCGACCTTCTTGAACTCTAACGTGGGATATACGTCGAGGGTGTCGATGCAGTCGTATTCGATGGCATAGGCATACCGCACGATCTTCGCGTGTTCGAGCCCCGGAACGGTGCGGTACATCTCCCGCTGCACGTCGTGGGGGAGGGAAGAACTCATCCCCTGCACATACACCTCGTGCGAATCCGCGCTCTCCGGTTCGAGAAAGATCTGGTGCCGCTCCTTGTCCGCGAATCGCACCACCTTATCCTCGATGGAAGGGCAGTACCGCGGCCCCGTTCCCTTTATCATGCCCGAAAAGAGGGGGGAGCGGTGCAGGTTCGCGCGGATGATGGCGTGCGTCTTTTCGTTGGTATAGGTCAGGTAGCAGGGGAGCTGCTTCTGCGGCACCCCGTCCGAGAGGTAAGAGAAGGGGTAGATCCCCGTATCTCCCTCCTGTACCTCGCACCTGGAATAATCTATGGTGCGCCCGTCCACCCGCGCGGGGGTGCCGGTCTTGAACCTGCGCACGGAAAAGCCGAGCCTGATGAGGTTGTCCGTCAGTTCGGTGGCGGGCGCAAAGCCGTTGGGGCCGGAGCTCTGGCGGAATTCTCCCGCCACCACCGAGCCGTTCAGGTACACCCCCGTCGCGAGGATGACCGCCTTCGCCGCGATGACCTCCCCGTACGTCGTCTTCACGCCGCACACTTTTCCGTTTTCGGTGAGTATCTCCGCCGCTTCGCCCTGCGCGAGGGTCAGATTTTCCGTCTCCTCCAGCGTCTTTTTCATGCGCATGTGGTAGGCGTGCTTGTCCTCCTGCGCGCGCAGGCTCTGCACCGCCGCGCCCTTGCCGCCGTTGAGCATGCGCATCTGCAAAGCGACGGCGTCGGCGTTGAGCCCCATCTGCCCGCCGAGCGCGTCGATTTCTCGCACCAGCTGCCCCTTCGCCGTCCCGCCGACGGAGGGGTTGCACGCCATAAAGGCGATGCTGTCCAGGTTGAGGGAGAGCAGCAGCGTCTTTATGCCCGTCCGCGCGAGGGCGAGCGCCGCCTCGCAGCCCGCGTGTCCCGCTCCTACTACCGCCGCGTCGTATCCGTTTGTGTAAAAGGTATTGTTTACCATGCCTGCGCCTCATGCAAAAAGTAGAATGCGGTTTCCCGCATTCTACGCGTAAGTTTTACTGTTTGAGGATGATGTTGCGTATGTCTTCCACTTCTTTGGCGACGCGGTCGTTGATCTTGATGAGGTTGGTGATCTTGTCGCGGGAGTGGATGACCGTCGTATGATCTCTTCCGCCCATCGCCTCCCCGATGGAAACGAGGGGGATGTTCATGATCTCGCACATCAGGTACGCGCAGATCTGCCGCGGCTGAACCAGCTCTTTTTTCTTGCTCTTGCCGAGCAGTTTGTCCCGCGTGATCTTGTAAAAGGAGCACACGCTGTCGATGATCTTGTCCGAAGTCACCGTCTCGTGCTCCTCGCTCACCGCCTCGTTGAGCGCCGTCGCCGCAAGTTCGAGCGTGATGGGTTTCTCGTGCAGTTTGCTCGCGAAGATGACCTTCGTCAGCCTGCCCTCGAGCGTGCGCACGTCCGTTCCCGAGTCGCGCGCGAGGAATTCCAGCACGTCGGGCGGCAGCACCGCCTTGCGCTCGAACGCCTTCTGCTTGAGGATGGCGATCTTCGTTTCGGTGTCGGGCGGCTGAATGTCCGCGATCAGCCCTCCCTCGAAGCGCGTGCGCAGCCTCTCTTCCAGCGTCGCGATTTCTTTGGGCGGCACGTCGGAGGTGAGCACGATCTGCTTGTTCTGCTCCTGCAAAGCGTTGAAGGTATGGAAGAGTTCCTCCTGCACCGCCTGTTTTTTGGCGAGGAACTGCACGTCGTCTATCAGCAGCACGTCCACGTTCCTGTACCGGCTGCGGAAGCGCGCCTGCATATCGCGGCTGTTCCCCTTGCCGAGGAAGATGGAGTCGATCAGCTCGTTGATGAACTTCTCGCAGGTGGTATACAGAACGCGCAGTCCGGGTTTGTGCAGCCCGATATAATTGGCGATGGATTGCAGCAGATGCGTCTTTCCGAGCCCGGAAGCGCCGTAGATGTAGAGGGGATTGAAGTTCGCGCCCGGGTTTTTCGCCACCGCTTTTGCGGCCGCCAGCACGAACTCGTTGCTCTTGCCCGCCACGAAAGATTCGAAGGTGAAGCGCGGGTTCACCGAAACGGCGGAAAAGTCGTCCTCCGCCTCCGTCTCCGCGCTGCGGTAAAAGATGTCGTCGCTGCCTTCCACGACGAGCGCGAAGTCCGTGATCCCCGTATCCGCCTTGCGGAAGGCCTCTTTCATCTTTTCCGTCAGGTTCTTGCCGATAAAGTTCGCAAAGAATTCGCTGTCCGTCCGCAGCACGATCTGCGTGTCGTCGATGTCCACCGGCACCAGCTTGGAGATATAGGTATTGTAGGTCACGGGAGACATGGTGCCCGCAAGCACCTCGCTTATGCGCTTCCACAAGATCTCATACTGATGGTTTTCGGGCATGACAGACCTCCGAACACTTTGTCTTTTTTGTAAAAATATGTTATACTGTATGGCAAGGGGATAAGCCCCTGCCCTCACCCCTCTGGATTTCGGGAATACTATTATAATATAAATCGGGAAGAATTTCAAGCAAAAACGCGGAGCGCGGAAAATTCCATGTTCATACGGTCTCTCACCCTGAAAAACTTCAGAAATTACGAGGAAGAAACATTCTCCTTCGACGGCGGCATCAACGTGCTCTACGGCAAAAACGCGCAGGGCAAAACCAACTGCGCCGAGGCGGTGTTCTACCTCTGCACGGGCGTTTCCCCGCGCACGGGCAGGGATAAGCAGCTCATCCGCCACGGCGAGCAGTCCGCCTTCATCTCCGCGCGCGCGTCCACCCGCTTCGGCGAGATCTCCATCGAGGCGGAAATTTTCGAGACCCGCCGCGAGGTGCGCGTCAACGGCAGCAAAATCTCCCGCAACGCAGACCTCCTCGGCAACATCGACGGCGTCTACTTCTCCCCCGGCGAACTGCGCATGATCCAGGACGGCCCCGAAGAGCGCCGCCGCTTCCTCAACGTATCCATCTCCCAGCTCTCCAAAAACTACTATACCGCCCTCGTGCGCTACAACAAGATCCTCGAACAGCGCAACGCCCTTCTGAAAAACCGCGACCTTTCCCTCGTCTTCGAAACGCTCCCCGTGTGGGACGTGCAGCTGTGCCGCTACGCGGCGGAGGTCGTCGAGCGCCGCGGGGAATATCTCGAAAAGCTCGCGCCCGTCGCCGCCGAAAAGCACGCGTTCCTCACCGACGGCGCCGAAAAACTCGAACTCGGCGCGGAAAAAAAGAGGGGAAACGACCGCGAAGAGATCGCCGCCTCTCTCCTGAAAGAACTCTCCGACAGCTACGAAAAAGACGTCCGCCTCGGCTTCACCACCGTCGGCCCCCACCGCGACGATCTGAAGATCCTCATCGGCGGAGCGGAGGCGCGCGTATACGCCTCGCAGGGCCAGATGCGCACGGCGGCGCTCGCCGTCAAACTCGCCGAAGTGGAGATCTTCCGCGAACTGACGGGCGAGCCGCCCGTGCTCATCCTCGACGACGTGATGAGCGAGCTCGACCTTTCCCGCCGCCGCAAACTTCTCGCGGAAGTGGAGGGGGTGCAGACCATCCTCACCTGCACCCACACCGAAAAGGTGCTTTTCGGCAAAACGGTGAACAAGATCCGCATCTCCGGCGGAAAAATAAAGAGGTAAGTTTTCGCCCGGAAAAAGCTCTCCCGCCCGGATATTTCCCGCGGAAGAAAAATTTCCGTCTTTTTGCGCATACTTTCCTGCGGAGGGCGTGGATATGCGCAGAGCGTCAGAAATTTGTTTATCCGTCGCGCTCGCGGCTTTCGCCGCGTGCGCCTTTCTTTTTTTCGGCGGGTATTCGCCCGCCCGCCTCGCGCGCGGGGTGTATATAGAAGGGGAAGACTTTTCCCGCATGCCCGTGTATGCGGCGCAGCGCCGCCTGCGCGAAAAGCTCGCCGCCGAGCTGGAAGGCCGCTCCTTCACGCTGCGCGCGGGGGAATATTCCTGCACTGTCCGTCCGCCCGAACTGCATTACAAAAGCAACGTATCCGCCATTTTGCGCCGCGCGCGCGAAAGGGGAGGGGAGTACCGCATCGAACGCGCACTGTGCGTCTCCCGTCTGGAAGAGCGCGTTTCCGCCCTCTGCGCGGAGGCGTACCGCGCCTCCCGCCCCGCGCGGATACGCTTTTCTCCCGGCGCGGACGAGCCCTTCTCTTTTTCCCGCGAGGTCTGCGGCAGGTATGCCGACGGCGCCGCCCTGCTCGCCGAAGCGGAGCGCGCCCTCGCCGCGGGGGAGAGCGAAGCGCGCACGGAAGTCTTTTGCGGGCGCCCCGCCTTTACCGAAGAGAAGGCGCGGGAAAGCTGCACCCTTCTCGCCTCCTTCACCACCCGTTACAGCGAGGGCAGCGCGAACCGCGCGGCGAACATCGCCCGCGCGGCGCAGAAGCTCGACGGCGTCACCCTCGCCGCGGGGGAAGAGTTTTCCTTCAATGCCGCCGTCGGCGCGCGCACGGCGGCGAACGGCTTTTTGCCCGCCCCCGTCATTCTGAACGGCGAGTTCGTCGCGGGCACGGGCGGCGGCGTGTGTCAGGTCAGCACCACGCTGTACAACGCCGCGCTGCTGTCGGGGCTCACCGTCACCGAACAGCACCCGCACAGCCTCGCCGTCGGCTACGTCGAACCCTCCTTCGACGCGATGGTCAGCGAATGCTGCGACCTCCGCTTTTCCAACGGCACGGGCGGCAAGGTCTACCTCACCGCCCGTGCGGGCGGCGGCGCGCTCACCGTCCGCGTCTACGGGCAGAGATCCCCCGTTTCCTATTCCCGCAGGAGCGTCGTCCTCGGCAGCATCCCGCCTCCCGACCCGGAGGTGCGCGAAGGGGAGGAAGAGCTGGTGCTGCGCGCCGAAAGGGCGGGGCTTCGCAGCGAGGGCTATCTCGTCCGCAGCGAAGGGGGAAAACAGACCTCCGTGCGCATCCGCCGCGACAGTTACGCCCCGATCCGCGGTATTTTACAGAAAATTCCCGCAGAAAATGCGGAAGAAAATGCCTTTCAGCCCTTGTCTTTGGTTGTTAAGTATGCTAAAATAGGAATGCCGAATTTATCAGAGGAGTCTGCGCGCGCCTTTCCGCCGCGCGCATGAGAGAAAAGATGATCACTGTCATACAGGTAAAAACGGCGGGGCAGATGCGCGCGTTCGCAAAGTTCCCGCTGCGGCTGTACAAAAACTGCCCGTATTACGTTCCCGCGATCTACGCGGACGAGCGCGGGATTTGCGACCCGAAAAAGAATCCCATGCTCGCCGACAGCGAGATACGCTGTTTCCTCGCATACAGAGAAGGCAGGGCGGTCGGCCGCGTCGCCGCCATCCTGCAAAAGACCTACAACCGCATCTCGGGCAGGAAGTGTATGCGCTTTTCCCGTTTCGACTGCGAAAACGACCCCGAAGCCGCCGCGGCGCTTCTCGGCGCGGTGGAGGCGTTCGCCCGCGAGCGCGGCATGGACACCGTGCACGGCCCGTGGGATTTCAACGACCAGGGCAGGGAAGGGATGCTCACCGAAGGGTTCGGCGTCCGCGCCACCTATGCCACCAACTATAATTACGAGTATTATCCCGCGCTGATCTCCGCGCTCGGTTACGCGCCCGAAAGCGAGTGGGTGGAATACGATTTCGCCATCCCCGAAGAGCCGGACAAGCGCATCGCCAACGTCGCGCGGTACATACAGAAAAAGCTGGAGCTCACCGAACTTGCCGACACCATGCCCATGAAAAAGCTGATCGCGCGTTACGGGCACGAGTCGCTGGCGATGGTCAACGAGGCATATTCTTCGCTGGACTGCTACGTCCCCGTCAGCGGCAAGGTGGTGGATCACATTCTGAAGCAGTTCGCCACGGCGATCAATCCCCGCTATTTTTCCGCCCTTGCCGACAAAAGCGGCCGCGTGATCGCGATGGGCGTCGTGCTCCCGTCCCTCTGCGCGCCGCTGCAAAAGAGCGGCGGCAGGATGGGCCCGCTCACCCTTCTCCGCCTCGCGAAGGCGATCTCCCGCCCCAAAGAACTGGAGATGGTGCTCATCGCCGTGCTCCCCGAGTATCAGAAGCTGGGCGTCAACGCCGTCATGATGGCGCGCATCATCAACCACATCATAGAGGACGGCATCGAGCACGTCGAGTCCAACCCCGAGCTTGTCGGCAACCTCGCCGTGCAGAGCCAGTGGAGCACCCTCGAACGCCGCATCGTCAAGCGCAGAAAGACCTTCGTAAAGCAGATCTGATCCGTTACCGCCGCTTTTGCGGCGGTTTTTTTGTCCTTTGCGCCGATTATTTTCGATTTTCTATTGAAATCGGGCAAAAAGTGTGCTATACTTGCAATGAAAATGCAAAAGGGGGATAAAAAATGGCTCTGAAAGTCGTTCGCGAGAACATGGGCGTCGTATTCACGCCCGTAAACGAAGAGGTGTACCCCAACTCCTCGGGCGTGCTGTACCCGCGCGTCATCGAGCTGCACCATGCGGGGGAACTGAACGGGCTCCTGCTCGCCACCTTCGATCATTCCACGGTGAAAGAGCCGCCCGTCGTGCCCGTCATGAGCAGCAGCGACGGCGGCGTCACATGGGAACGCCTTTCTTCTGTGGAAGACACGCAGAACGGGTTCGGCATCCGTTTCCAGCCGGACATTTTCGAGCTTCCCGTGCCCTGCGGCGATCTCCCCGCGGGAGCTATTGTCCTCGCCGGCAATTCGGTGCCGCTGGATTTCACGTCCACCGAACTTTCCTTCTACGTCAGCCTCGATCACGGCAGAACGTGGCAGTTCCGCTCTTCCGTCGTCAAGGGCGGGCCTCCCGTGGAGCAGAACTTCGGCAAACTCGGCCCGGTATGGGAGCCGAACATCTACATCGACGCCCGCGGCGGCATCTCCGTCGCCTTCACCGACGAGCGCCCGCACGACGATCCGCTCTATAACCAGACGCTCGCCCTCACCCGCTCGGAAGACGGCGGCAGAACGTGGAGCGAGCCCGTCTATACCGTAAAGATCCCCGACCGCGCCATGCGCCCGGGCATGCCCGTCGTCGCGCGCATGGGCAACGGGAAGTATATCATGGCGTACGAGATCGTCGGCAAGCCCGACTGCGACATCTACTTCAAACTCTCCGACGACGGCATTTTCTGGGGCGACCCCGCCCTCGAAGGCACGCTCGCCGCCACGAAAAGCGGGCTGCATCTGGGCAGCATGCCGTACGTCCTCTGGGTGCCGCAGGGCGGAAAAAACGGCACCGTCATCCTCTCCGCCAAGCGCGAAGGCGAGCACCTCGGCATGCGCGACCCCGGCTTCTATCACGTCAATTATAATTACGGGCAGGGCGAATGGCACCGCATCCCCATGCTCATCACCTATAATACGGACAACCTGCAGGCGGGCTGGAGCATGGGCATGGCGCGCCTCGGCAAAGACCGCCTCATCCAGCTCGCGCCCACCCCCATGAACGGGCGGCTGATGCAGATCACCTACGGCATCGGCAGGCTGGAAACCGTCGGAGAATAAAAGCGGAACACACCTCCCCGTTTTCGCCCGCACCCGCAGAAAACGGGGAGACTTTTTCTCCTTAACGAGCCCCCGCCGTCAGGCGGGGGCTTCTCCGTCCGCGCGCGTTTTATAAGAGCCGACAAGGAATTTTCCGTTTCGGCAAATTTATACTTGATAAATTCAGAATATTTTGTTACAATAAAGAGAAATAAAAATGGGTCATTTTAACGCAACGGAGAATTTGCTTATGGAAAGAACGACGGTTCGCTCCCTCTGGCAGGAGAGCGAAAAATACGGCGGCAGGCAGGTAACTGTCATGGGCTGGGTGCGCACCCTGCGCGATTCGAAGGCTTTCGGCTTCATCGAACTCAACGACGGCAGCTTTTTCAAAAACTGTCAGGTGGTGTTCGCGCGCGAAGACCTCGCAAATTACGACGAGATCGCCCGCCAGAACGTGGGCGCCAGCCTCGTGGTGAAGGGCGAGGTCGTCCTCACCCCGCAAAACCGCCAGCCGTTTGAGATAAAGGCGGCGGAAATTTCCGTCATGGGCGCCTCCTCGCCCGACTACCCGCTGCAAAAAAAGCGCCATTCGATGGAGTTTCTGCGCGAGATCGCCTACCTGCGTCCCCGCACCAACACCTTCGGCGCGGTGTTCCGCATCCGCAGCGAAGCGGCGTTCGCCATCCATAAATTCTTCAACGACCGCGGCTTCGTCTACGTCCATACCCCCATCCTGACGGGCAGCGACTGCGAGGGCGCGGGCGCCATGTTTCAGGTCACCACCCTCGAGCTTGACAAGCTGAAAGGGGAAGTCGACTACAAAAAAGATTTCTTCGGCAAAAAGGCGAGCCTCACCGTCTCCGGCCAGCTCAACGTCGAGCCGTTCGCGATGGCGTTTTCCAACGTCTACACCTTCGGGCCCACCTTCCGCGCCGAGCGCTCCAACACCACCCGCCACGCGGCGGAGTTCTGGATGATCGAGCCGGAAATGTCCTTCTGCGACCTTTCGGGCGACATGGACGTCGCCGAGGCGATGGTCAAATACGTCATCGGCTACGTCATGGAACACTGCCCCGAGGAGATCGAGTTCCTCAACAACTTCGTAGACAAGGGGCTCGTCGAGCGGCTGAAAAACGTCGCCGAAAACGAGTTCGTCCGCCTCACCTACACCGAGGCGGTGTCCATCCTCGAAAAGGTGAAAGACAAATTCGAGTTCCCCGTCTATTGGGGGTGCGACCTGCAGAGCGAGCACGAGCGCTACCTCACCGAGCAGGTCTATAAAAAGCCGGTATTCCTCACCGACTATCCCAAAGAGATCAAGGCGTTCTATATGCGCCTGAACGACGACGGCAAAACGGTCGCCGCGGCAGACCTTCTCGTGCCCGGCATCGGCGAGCTGATCGGCGGCTCGCAGAGGGAAGAGCGCGAAGACGTGCTTCTTTCCCGCATGCAGGAGATGAATCTCGACCCCGCCGATTACGACTTCTATCTCAAAATACGCCGCTACGGCGGAACGGTGCATTCCGGCTTCGGGCTGGGCTT
>ERZ1643249.5542-NODE-5542-length-10069-cov-6.722089_pt1 | contig 10069 bp, 7 predicted proteins | sample MGYA00579263_ERZ1643249 | MGnify/ENA primary metagenome ERZ1643249 (study PRJEB29033, sample SAMEA4952264) | chicken gut metagenome | biome: Broiler Chicken; feature: Gastrointestinal Tract; material: Caecum | place: Ireland | collected 2018 | study: Broiler...
TTTCGCTCCGTGCGCGGAGCGACCAAAGGTTTCACCTTTGGATTCCACCGCCTTTGAAAAGGCGGGCGAAATTTTACTTTCGGGCAGACGGTTTGCAAAGACCTTCCGCTTTTTTACCCGACCGGAAATTTTATCAAACCGTAGGGGCGAGGTTCCACCCTCGCCCGTAAGAATACAGCGAAGCTGATGTCGGGAGGACAAGGCTGTTTTCAGTACCAAGTAAAAGCCGCGATTCGGTGTGCGCCGGCGCGCACCGGGGAACCCCCGGCGAGGGTTCCCCACACAAAAATATTCCACCGGAATATTTTTGCTCCCCTCCTGCGCTTTTGCAAGGAAAAGAATTTCGCTCCGTGCGCGGAGCGACCAAAGACGCTGTCTTTGGATTCTGCCGCCTTTGAAAAGGCGGGCGAAACGTTAAATGTTGGTATATTTGTCTTGTTTCGTAGGAATACCCCTTGCGGCTGTCCGCGAGATTTTGCGCAAAGCTGATACCGGCCTTAAAAAGTAAAAACAATCACACACTACCTACGCGCATTCGCCGTGTGGCGGCCCACACTTTTGAACAAGTTTTCGTTTTTAACAATGGGGTTTTGAACAGTCCCCGTGCAGTCAAATTTTAACTGTTAAAAACATTCGCTTTTTAACAAATTTTCAACATTTAAAAATCGCCCCCGCGCCCTTGCTCTGAAAAGCAAAATGCCGGTTTTTAACAATATCGCCGCGCCCTACTTCTATTACTGCTAAATATTTATTTTATTATATTTTTCGGAAAGGAAAATTTTTATGAAACTGATTTGCGACACCCAAAAGCTCTCTGAAATTTGTTCAAATGTGCAAAGGGCTGTTTCCACAAAATCCTCCATTCCGGCGATCGAAGGCATTTTGTTAAATGCCGAAGAAAACCAGCTGAACTTAACCGGCTATGACCTCGAAGTCGGCGTGAGCACCAATATGGAAGCAAAGGTCGAAGAAGCCGGCAGCATTGTTTTAAATGCCCGTATTCTTTGCGATATTCTCAGAAGCCTTCCTGCGGAAACCGTGCGGATTGAATCCGATGAACGACTTGTCTGCCGGATTAAAAGCGGCGACGCGGAATTTTCGCTGATCGGCATTTCCGCAGCCGAATACCCGGAGCTGCCTTCGGTCGAAAGCGGCTTCCCGATTGTCATAGGCGGCGAGCTTTTAAAAGATATGATTCGCAAAACCATTTTCGCGACCGCCGAAAACGACGTCAAAGTTGTCCATACCGGCGTCCGCTTTGAAATCCGCGATAAAAAAATCCGCTTGGTCGCCGTCGACGGCTTTAGGCTTGCCATTCGCAACGAAGAAATCGATTACGAAGGCGAAGAAAAAGTCTTTGTCGCGCCGAAAAAGACATTAAACGAGGTCGTGAAACTCATTACCGGCGAAGAAACCGTTTCGATGAACGTCGGCAAACGTTTTATTGTGTTTGAAATCGGTTCTTACAGAATTGTTTCCCGCCTGTTAGACGGCGAATTTTTAAATTATCAGGCGGCGATTTCCGGCGCGGTGCACGCGACTATTCGCGTTAATACCAGAATGCTGATTAACTCCATTGAAAGAACGTCGTTGATTATCACCGACCGCGCAAAAAGCCCGATTCGCTGCATTTTTGACAGCGACTTAATCCGCATTTCGAGCACCACCGCACTTGGCACCGCAAACGACCGCGTGCCCTGCGTAGGCGACGGCGAGAAAATGGAAATCGGCTTTAATAACCGCTACCTTTTGGACGCGCTTCGCGTGTGCGATACCGACGAAGTCATTGTGAGCCTGAGCAGCCCGATTTTGCCGATTCTTATTACCCCGACAGAGGGCGAAGCGTTCTTGTTCCTCGTGCTGCCCGTGCGGCTGAAAACAGAATGATGCGGCCGATTAAAATCAGCGCGAAAGTCGCGCAAAAACAGCAAAAACAAATTTTTATTCATACGGACTTTATCCGGCTTGACGCGGCGTTGAAACTTTGCGACGCGGTGCAGACCGGCGGCCACGCAAAATTGGTGATTACCGACGGCGAAGTCAAAGTCAACGGCGAAGTCTGCCTTTCGCGCGGGAAAAAACTGCGCTCGGGCGACACCTTTGAGTTTCAGCACGTGGTTTATACCGTTAAAAGCGAACAGTAAAAAGGAACGAGAGATATGCGCGTAAAACAGCTTTCCGTTCAAAACTTCAGAAACATTGAAAAAGCCGTTTTGAAGCCGGCGGACGGCGTCAACGTCATTTTCGGCGAAAACGCGCAGGGCAAAACCAATATTTTGGAAAGCATCTGGCTGTTTACGGGCTGTAAAAGCTTTCGCTGCCGGCGCGACCGGGAAATGGTCGGCTTTGACAAACCGTTTGCGAAAAATGAATTGTTCTTTTTTGCAAAAGGGCGCGAGCAAAACGCCTGCCTTTATATTGATAAAAAGCGCACCGCGATGAAAAACGGCGTAACGCTTCGTTCGCCCGCGGAACTGATCGGCGATTTTTACGCGGTCGTTTTCGCACCCGCGCATTTGTCACTTGTCAAAGAGGGTCCGATTTTTCGGCGGCGGTTTTTGGATACGGCGCTTTGCCAGTTAAAACCCCATTATGCCAAAGGCCTCGCGCGCTATAACCACACGCTTGCCCAGCGCAACGCACTTTTGAAAGATATTCAGTTTCACCCGGAACTTTTCGACACGCTCGACGTTTGGGACGAAAAGCTTTCCGGCTACGGCGCGGCGGTCGTCAGCGAGCGGCTGAAATACACAAAGCTTTTAAGCGAAGAAGCCGGGCGGATTTATGAAGGGCTTTCCGGCGGGAGCGAAGAGCTGACTGTCGATTATATTCACAACACAGAGCTTTACAGCGACGACCCGTATGAAATCCGCGAGCTGTTAAAAAAACAATTAGCCAATACGCGGCGGGAAGACATTACGAACAAAATCACAACAACCGGCCCTCACCGCGACGATTTGCGGATTCAGATTGATGCGCTTTCGGCGCGCAGCTACGGCTCGCAAGGGCAGCAGCGCTCGGCGGCTTTGGCGCTTAAATTAAGCGAAGCAAATATCATCAAATCCGTAACAAACGAAGACCCGGTGATTTTGCTCGACGACGTGATGAGCGAACTCGACTTAAACCGGCAGGACTATATTTTAAACCACATCGGCGGCCGGCAGGTGTTTATCACCTGCTGTGACCCGACAACCGTTTTACGGCTGTGTGAAGGGCGGACGTTTCATGTGGAAAAAGGCGAGGTGCTTTGATGTATTTGGAAATCGGCGGGGAAACGCTTATCCGCACCGAGTCTATTTTAGGTATTTTTGATTTGGACAACACGACGGTCGGAAAATCCACCCGCGAATATTTAAACGAAGCGGAAAAAACCGGATTTTCCAAAACCGTCTCTTATGATTTACCGAAATCCTTTCTGGTCACTGTGGAAAACAATGACCGCTATGTATATATTTCCCCCTATTCAACCGTGACCGTGTTCAAGCGGCTGAAAAACGGGAAAACAGGAACAGGCGAAACGAAAACGGAGGAAAAGACATGGAAAACGAAGACATCAAATTGACGCCCCTCGAAGATGACAACGAGGAGCAAATGAACACCGCGGTGACCGAAACCTATGACGCGTCGCAGATTCAGGTTTTGGAAGGGCTTGAAGCGGTCCGCAAACGCCCGGGTATGTATATCGGCTCGACAGGTCCTAAGGGACTGCACCACCTGGTTTATGAAATTGTCGACAACTCCGTGGACGAAGCGCTTGCCGGCTATTGCACCCACATTGAAGTGGAAATTCTGCCGGGCGATATTATCACCGTGCGCGACAACGGGCGCGGCATTCCGGTCGATATTAACGAACAGCAGGGCCTGCCCGCGGTCACCGTCGTTTTGACGGTTCTGCACGCCGGCGGTAAATTCGGCGGCAGCGGCTATAAAGTTTCCGGCGGTTTGCACGGCGTCGGTTCTTCGGTCGTTAATGCACTTTCGGAATGGTTCGAAATCGAAGTCAGCCGTGACGGGCACATTCACCGCCAGCGTTTTGAGCGCGGCAACATTGCCTCCGACCTGGAAATCGTCGGCGACACCGACAAAACCGGCACATTTATCCGTTTCAAAGCGGACCCCGAAATTTTCAAAGAAACCACGGTTTATGAATATGACGTGCTCGAACGAAGACTGCGCGAACAGGCGTTTTTAAACGCCGGACTTTCGATTACGCTTACCGACAAGCGCGACGAGGGCGACATTCACAGCGAAGAATTTTGCTATGAAGGCGGTATTCGCAGCTTCGTCGATTATATCAACAAAAGCCGCGGGCTTGCGCCGGTGCATGAAGATATTATGCACTTCTCCACGGTGCAGGGCGACAAGAGCGCCGAAGTGGCGATTTCTTACAACGACGGCTACAACGAAATTATTTTGAGCTTTGCAAACGACGTCCGCACGATTGACGGCGGTACCCACGAGCAGGGCTTTAAAAACGCGCTCACGCGTGTGTTTAACGATTACGGCAAAAAGTTCGGTCTTTTGAAAGACGCCGACAAAAAACTTTCCGGCGAGGACTGCCGCGAGGGCCTGACCGCCGTAATCAGCGTAAAATTAACCGAAGCCCAGTTTGAAGGGCAGACAAAGGGAAAATTAGGCAACACCGAAATGACCGGGCTTGTCTCCAAAATGGTCTATGACAAAATGATGACCTATTTTGAAGAAAACCCGACCGTCGCCAAAGCGATTTTCAATAAGGCTTTGGACGCTTCGCGCGCCAGAGAAGCCGCGCGGAAAGCGCGGGACAGCGCCAGAAGAAAATCCGCGCTCGAGAGCAACTCCCTGCCCGGCAAATTGGCGGACTGCACCGACCGCAACCCCGAAAACACCGAAATTTATATCGTCGAGGGCGATTCCGCCGGCGGCTCCGCCAAAGAGGGGCGCGACCGCAACATTCAGGCGATTTTGCCGCTTTGGGGAAAAATGCTCAACGTCGAAAAAGCCCGCGTTGACAAAGTCATCGGCAACGACAAACTGACGCCGGTCATTTTGGCGCTCGGCACCGGCATCGGCGATGATTTTGACATTACCAAGCTTCGTTATCACAAAGTCGTCATTATGGCGGATGCCGACGTCGACGGCGCGCATATCCGCACGCTGCTTTTGACGTTCTTCTTCCGCTATATGCGCCCGCTTATCGAGCACGGCTATGTTTATATCGCCCAGCCGCCGCTTTACAAAATTTCCAAAGGCAAAACCCACGAATACGCCTTTTCCGACGAAGAACGCGACCGGAAAATCGCAGATATGGGCGGCAACTGCAACATTCAGCGCTACAAAGGTCTCGGTGAAATGGACCCGCAGCAGCTTTGGGAAACCACCATGGACCCGAATTACCGCACCATGCTTCGTGTGACGCTCGAAGACGCCATGGAAGCGGACGAGACGTTCTCGATTTTGATGGGCGACAAGGTTGAACCGCGCCGCCTGTTCATTGAAAAAAACGCAAAATACGTGCAAAATCTGGACGTGTAACAGAAGTAGTTAAAAATTTACTACCAGTGATTTTGAAATTATCCTTGGCGAAAGCAAAAGAGGGCTGACAGAATGAAAAAACACCAAAACGAGCACCACGAGGAATATATCCCGTTTGACCAGCAGAAAATTATCAACGTGGAAATCAACCGCGAAATGAAAAAATCCTTTTTGGATTACTCGATGGCGGTTATTGTTTCCCGTGCGCTTCCCGACGTGCGCGACGGCTTAAAACCCGTTCACCGGCGCATTCTTTACACCATGTATGAAAACAACCTCTACCCCGACAAGGCGTACCGCAAGTGCGCGGACACCGTCGGCGCCGTGCTGGGCCGTTACCACCCCCACGGTGACGCGTCGGTTTATGACGCGATGGTCCGTTTGGCGCAGAGCTTCTCGATGCGCTATATGTTGGTGGACGGTCACGGCAACTTCGGTTCGGTCGACGGCGACCCGCCTGCGGCTTACCGTTACACCGAGTCGAGAATGAGCAAAATCTCGATGGAAATGCTCACCAATATCGACAAAGACACCGTCGATTTCATGCCGAACTACGACGACCGCTTGAAAGAGCCGACCGTTTTGCCGAGCCGCTTTCCGAATCTGCTCGTCAACGGCTCAACGGGTATCGCCGTCGGTATGGCGACCAACATTCCGCCGCACAACTTAGGCGAAGTGATTGACGCGATTAAAGTTTTGATTGACAACCCCGACGCGACGCTCGAGGATTTAATGGAGCATATCAAAGGTCCCGACTTCCCGACCGCGGGCATCATTATGGGCCGCGCGGGCATTCGCGCCGCCTACGCCACCGGCCGCGGCAAAATCACGGTGCGTGCGCGCACGGAAATTGTCGAAGATGAAAGAACCGGTCGGTTCTCGATTGTTGTCACGGAACTTCCCTATCAGGTCAACAAGGCGCGTTTGATTGAAAGCATCGCCGATTTGGTTAAAGAAAAACGGATTGAGGGCATCGCCGACGTCAACGACTATTCCAACCGCGAAGGCATGCGCATGGTGATTGACTTAAAGCGCGACGCCAACCCCCAGGTCGTGCTCAACCACCTGTTCCAATATACACAGCTGCAAATTTCTTACGGCATTATTCAGTTGGCGCTTGTCAACGGCGAGCCGAAAACCTTAACCTTAAAAGAACTTTTGCAGGACTACATTCGCTTCCAGTGTGAAATCATTACCCGCAGAACGCGCTATGATTTAAAGAAAGCGCAGGACCGCGAGCACATTTTGGAAGGTCTTGCCCGCGCGATTGACATTGTCGATGACATCATCGCCACCATTCGCGCCTGCAAAGGCGGCATTCCCGAAGCGAAGGCCGCGATTATTGAAAAATTCGGCTTTGACGAGCCCCAGGCGGCTGCGATTGTCGCTTACCGCATCGGTCAATTGGCCGGTCTTGAAATCAAAAAGATTTTGGAAGAGCGCGACGAACTGCGCCGCAAAATCGAGGAATATTTGGAAATTCTCGGTTCCGAAGAGCGCGTGCTTTCGATTGTGAAAGACGAATTGAGCGCCATCGGCGACAAATTCGCTGACCCCAGACGCACGGAAATTGTCAACGTCTCGGGCGAAGTCGATATTGAAGATTTGATTCCCGAAGAAACCTGCGTCTTTACGCTTACAAACCTCGGCTATATCAAACGCCAGCCGGTCGACACCTACCAGACCCAGCACCGCGGCGGCAAGGGTATTAAAGGTATGACGCGCCGCGAAGAGGATTTGGCGGAAACCATGTTCACCTGTTCTTCGCACGACTATATTATGTTCTTTACGTCACTCGGCCGCGTTTACCGCTTGAAAGGCTATGAAATCCCGGAGGGCAGCCGTTCGAGCAAAGGCATGAACATCGTCAACATTCTCCCGCTTGCCGCGGACGAAAAAGTCACGGCGATGATGCGCGTGCCGGACTTCGGCGCCGAAGAGCCTTATTATCTTTGCATGGTGACGAGAAACGGCGTTATTAAACGCACCGAGCTTGACGCTTATAAAAATATCCGCAAGAGCGGCATTGCCGCCATCAATCTCGATGAGGGCGACGAGCTTTGCTGGGTGAAGCTGACCGACGGCAACAGGCGGCTGATGGTCGCGACCAAAAAGGGTATGTGCATCACCTTTAACGAACAAGACGCGCGCTGCATCGGCAGAACCGCCCGCGGCGTTAAGGCAATCACGCTCAGTGAGGGCGACTGCGTTGCCGGTCTCTGCGTGCTTGACCCCGAAAAGAAAGTTTTGACCATTTCCGAAACCGGCTACGGCAGACGCTCCGACATTTCCAACTATCGTCTCCAGTCGCGCGGCGGCAAAGGTCTTATCAACTACCACACTAAGCAATATGGTGACGTGGCGGCAATTACGATGGTCGGCGAAGACGAAGACGTGATTTTGATTGCCTCCGACGGCATTTTGATTCGTATTCCCGCGTCGGATATCAGCGAGTTTGCGCGTCCGTCCAAAGGCGTGCGCGTGATGCGCGTTTCGGAAGGCGAAAAGGTTGTGACCGTTTCGGTGACCGAAAAATCCGAAGAAGAAACCGATGACGCGGCTGAAGCGTCCGAAGCGCCGCAAGAAGCCGCAGTCGACGCCCCCACAGAAGAGACGACCGCCGGCGAAGACGCTTAAAGCCCCGCCCGTCTATAAAAAATTATCAGATTCGTAACATTTCCTTTTCATTTTCGTGCTATGCTGAACACACTGAATTTATAAGGGAAAAGGTCGATTTTATGGAAAATAATTACAATCCCAATTCTGCGCCGACCACCGGGACCCCCGGGGAGCAAAATCAACCCCCGCAGAATCCGCCGCAAAACGGGCAGGTTCCGCCGCGCGCGCCTTACGGTTATAACCCCTATACCGGCGCGCCCAACCCCGCCCCCGGCAGTTCTGTGCCGCCGCAAAACGCGGGGCAGCCCCCGGTCGGTGCGCCGCAGGGACAAAATCCTTATCAAAATCCTTACGGGCAACCGCAATATAACCGCCCGCCCTATCCGCCGCAGCCCCCCTACGCGCAAAACGGCTATGGCGGCTATCCGCGCCATGCGTATTACACAGTGCCCCGGCCGGACCCGCTTTTCGGCAAAAAACAGGAAGAACGCCGCACGGTAAAAAGCATCAGCGTCGTGCACGGGCTCTGCGTGCTCGGGTTTTCCGTTTTGGCGCTGGTTGTAAGCTTTTTGTTGGTGCGTATTCCGGGATTTTACAGAAATTACACCGGCAACACCTATTTTTCCAACGCGTTTGACGCGCTGTTTTCGCTGTTTGTCATCGGCGTGCCGTTTCTTATCGGCTATGTCCTTCTGCGGCGGAAAAAACGCATCGGCGACCTGCCGCTCGGCACGCCTTATGACGGCAAAGCCGCCGCATTGCTTGTGTTTATCGGCCTTGCGGTGTGCATCGCGGGCAGTTACGTCACCGGTATTTTCGGCTCGATTGTCGAGTCGATTTTCGGGATCACCTTTACCATGCCCGAAGACACGACGGTGCTTAACAATGCGCCGACGCTCCTTTTGTATCTGCTCGGCATGGCGGCAATTCCCGCGCTTGTCGAAGAATTTGCAATCCGCGGCGTGGTAATGCAGTCGCTTCGCCGTTACGGCGACAAATTCGCAATTTTCATGTCGGCGCTTGTGTTTGCGCTGATGCACGGCAACATGGTACAGATTCCGTTCGCGTTTATCGCGGGGCTGATGATCGGCTACGCGGTGACGGTGACGGGCTCGATGTGGACCGGTGTTGCAATTCATTTCTTAAACAATTTTGTTTCGGTGATGATGCAGGTTGTGCAGGACAATTTGCCGATGTCCATGCAGAATCTTGTCCTTTTGGGCATGATTGCGGCGATTTTTCTCGCCGGCATTATCTGCACCGTGGTTTATTTCAAAACCTATGCGCGCGTGCCGCTTGCCAAAGGCGAAGGCGTGCTCGAATCCCGCGAGAAAAACCGCGCCTATATCGGCACCGTCCCGATGGTCCTTGCGATTCTCTATCTCGCGGTAGAGACCATTAACTATATCGAATTCTGAGTGCCTTTTTGGAATCCGCACGGATAAAACTCCGGGCGGATTCTGTGCGGAAAAGAGGGAAGTTGTCCGGCGCGGGCGGGCACAGAGTCTCGCCCCTATAAAAGAGTTTGCACAAAGCCGCTGTCGGGCTGAAAGCATCAAGATAAAATCGCGCTGCCTGCTCGATTCGGTGCACGCCGGTGCGTACCGACGCACGGCGAATACGTGCAGAAAGAAAGCTAAATCCAGAAATATTTTGCCCGACCGAAAATTTTATCAAACCGTAGGGGCGGGACTCCGTGCCCGCCCGCAAAGTTTAATCTTGGCAGATTTCGGGAGGACAAGGCTGTTTTCAACGCCTAAGTAAAAGCCGCGATTTGTTGTGCGCCAGCACGCGCCGGGGAACCCCCGGCGAGGGTTCCCCACACAAAAATATTCCACCGGAATATTTTTGCTCCCCTCCTGCGCTTATGTAAAGAAAGAGATTTCGCTCCGTGCGCGGAGCGACCAAAGGTTTCACCTTTGGATTCCACCGCCTT
>ERZ1643249.5543-NODE-5543-length-10067-cov-13.715142_pt1 | contig 10067 bp, 13 predicted proteins | sample MGYA00579263_ERZ1643249 | MGnify/ENA primary metagenome ERZ1643249 (study PRJEB29033, sample SAMEA4952264) | chicken gut metagenome | biome: Broiler Chicken; feature: Gastrointestinal Tract; material: Caecum | place: Ireland | collected 2018 | study: Broiler...
TGCAATCCCTTTTTCTTTATCACATAAAACAATAATAGAATCTCCTGGTTTTATACCAAACATTTTTCTTGCTTCTACTGGTATTACTATTTGTCCTTTTTCTCCTACCTTACAAATACCAACATATTTATCTTTTTCCATTTTTTACCCCCCCTTTAATTTATACTTATTATACATTTCATACTTATTATACTTCACAATAATAAAAAAAGCAATAGACTTATATAAAAAATCTATTACTTTAATCTAAACAACAACTTACTATTTTTATTAAAAGGTACTAATTGAATTGCCTTATTATCTAAAAGAAATAATTTACAGAAAATCTATCATCTTTCATCATAATCTCCGATGTGAATTTATTTCCTGAACTTTAGGTTGTATATTTTTAACTAATTGTTCTGTATTAACTAAAGTTTGTTTTATCTTATCTGGTGAATATTGACTATATTGAGGTCTTGAATTTCCAGAATAATTCATTATTGATTGAAATACTTGTCCTAAATTACCTAATATTGCCATTATTTCTTTCTCCTCAAATCTATCAAAAAAAGTTCCAAAATATTTCTCATTTAATCCTGATCGAATTGTTGTACTTAAATCCCCAAAAGTTTTACCAACTAGTTCATCACATATTGTTTCAAAAATACCATATTTGGTGTTCATTGTACTCCAATAACTATAATCAGCACATATTGGAGGACATGAGTAATTTTGTTTTTTAGGTACATTAATCCCCTTACATAGAAATTGCATTCCTTGAGCAAATTTTTCTACTAAATATTCTTCCAAACAGCTGAACCCAGATAAATATGTATGTGTACTTTCTGTTAATTCATTTGGATGCTTATTTTTTATTTCAACAATATGTTTTAACACTTTTTCTTCTAAATCAGTTCTTTCATATGAAGTCATTCCCATTAAAGCATGTCCAAGTTCATGATAACATACATTTGATCTTAATCTATCATTTGTCATAGCAGTATCAAGAATACCTATATCTCTTTTTTTAGTTTGTGAATTAATTCGTGCCACGCCATTTGCTCCACCTAATTCTTGCTTACTTTCAATATGAAAATTTATACCTTCATATTTGCTACTTACTTTATCAGATAATAAACCATTAGTTTTTAGAAAATTTTCAAATGGTATCAAATCAGAATTAAGTAAATTTATTTCATCACTATTTAATTTTCTCATAAACTACTATTCACCACTTTCTTTTATTATTTAAGATATTTAATATCTGATTCATTAAGAATTTTTATTTGAGAAATAGCTAGTTATCTGTAAAGACTTTTAACTAATATTTTTTTGTAAAACATTGATCAATGGTATATATTCTGCTTGTGCTTTTACAATGTCTCCATTTTTACTACTTTTACTCATTATATAACTACTTATTTTTGCAATGTCCTTTTTTATTTCATCGGCAGAATATTCTCTGTCTTCTACTTTTACATCTGCATTTATTAGCAAGTTTTGATTTTGTTCTGATAAATCTATTTTATAGTTCATTTTTTTGCTCCATTCTTATATTGTTTTTCTATAATATACCATAAGAAATAATAATATTCAATTATAAATCCTATAATTTTATATTTCATCTTTCCAATGAAAACTTGATACATTCAACTTATTTATTGTTACTCTAACTAATTTTTCATTTTCTTCCTTATTCTCCATATTTTCTCCCTGCCTTTGCTCCTTGCACATCAAAATTGCTTTTAGCAATTTGGCAGGATCAGGGCGACCTCCCCTCGCCCGAAAACTGCCTAAAAGCGTGGCTTTTAGCTGGGTGCTCTTAAAAATCGAGGAGGTCATTTAGACCTCTCCAAGTTGTCCACTTTTTGTTAATATTCTTCCTCCTCTTTTATTTTTTATATTTTAATCCTGTCTTTTGGTTTGCTTTTAAGTAAACATCTCTCCTCACAACCTTTCTTAATTTACACAACAATCGATTTTGTGGCTTTTTTATATTATCTTGGACAAGTTACTTATATATTTCTAGTAATAAACTAGAATTAATTCTTACAATTCAAAAAAGAGTAGTTTAACTACTCTAATACATTTAACTGAAACCCAGTTTTCACAGGTAATTGCCAATTTTTATATTTTATTTTTGTTGGTGGAAGTTACGAAAGACGATAGGTGTGGATTTAAAAAACTACCAACTAATATTTTTCAAATAAATATTGATATTCGTCAAAAAAGGTGTTAGAATATAGTATGTTTTATGAAAACCCCGAAAAGGGGAAACCTTCAATTAATTAATAGGAGGAAATTTCTTATGTTTAGCAAAGAGAAATGTCAACGGCTTTTAAGAGCAAAAAGCATGATGCCTGGTGCAATAAAAACCACTATATCACCTGATTCTTCTTTGGAGATTCCATTACCTCCAATTGATAAAATTGTAGATGAAATGCTTAATAATCTAAAGCAGCAAAATCTTGATGTTGAATTAGTCGCACCTGAAGATGCTAATTGCATTATTCATGTAATTTGCCACTGTAATTTTATCAAAAATAATGAAATTTGTTGGCCATATGTTATTAGAATTTATGTAAAAAAATTTGGACAAATGCGTGCTTTAGATACAAATATCACATATGAAACATACCTGGCAAAAGTTTCTGCTTTAAAAAAACTTGGCATTTATAAAGACCCTTATAAAGGGGAATACTTTGTTAAAATTGTCTAACACAAAAGGGCCATATGAACTAAAAATCATATGGCTCCTTTTATATTAACTCTACATATTTTTTACGCTCAATACTCTTAAAGCATTTATTATTGCAATTATAGAAACTCCCACATCAGCAAATACTGCTTCCCACATAGTTGATAAACCTATGGCACTCAATATTAAAACAAGTACTTTTACAAATATTGCAAACACAATATTTTCTCTAACAATTCTCATTGTTTTCTTTGATAAATGCATAGCATTTACAATTTTTGATGGTTCATCTGTCATTATAACAACATCTGCTGCTTCTATTGCTGCATCAGAACCTAAACCTCCCATAGCAATTCCTATGTCTGCTAATGCTAATACTGGTGCATCATTTATTCCATCTCCAACAAATGCAAGTTTTCCTTTTTCACTTTTCTCTTTTAATAAACTTTCCACTTTTTCCACTTTTCCATCTGGTAATAGTTCTGTATATACTTTATCTAGTCCTAATTCTTTTGCTACATGTTCTCCAACATTTTTTCTATCACCTGTTAACATTACTGTTTCTTTTATGTTATTCTTTTTTAAGTCTTTAATTGCCTTTTTAGAATCTGCTTTTATTTTATCTGCAATTAGAATATATCCAACATATTTTTGATCTATTGCTACATAAAGAATAGTTCCTATATCTTCGCATTTTGTAAAACTTATTTGTTTTTCATTCATTAGTTTTTCGTTTCCTACTAATACTTCTTGCTCTCCTATTTTTGCTATAACTCCACGTCCTGATAATTCTTCAGTTTTTATTATTTGTTTTTCGTCAATTTCTTTATTATAAGCTCTTTTTACAGATTGTGAAATTGGATGATTTGAATAGTTTTCTGCATATGCAGTTATTTTTAAAAGTTCTTCTTTTGTTATGTCTATTGCCTTAACTTTTTGTACTTCAAATACCCCTTCTGTTAGTGTTCCTGTTTTGTCAAATACTACAATTTCTGTATTTGCAATTGCTTCTAGGTAGTTACTTCCTTTTATTAAAATTCCCATTTTAGAAGCTCCTCCAATTCCTCCAAAAAAGCTTAGTGGAATTGAAATTACTAATGCACATGGACAAGATACTACAAGGAATGATAATGCTCTATACAGCCAGTCTGAAAATGTAGCTCCTTCTACTACAAGTGGTGGAATAATTGCAAGTAATACAGCAATTATAACAACTGCAGGTGTGTAATATTGAGCAAATTTTGTTATAAAATTTTCTGATTTTGATTTTTTGCTACTTGCATTTTCTACTAAATCTAGTATTTTACTTACTGTTGATTCTCCATATTCTTTTGTTACTTTAATTTTTATAACACCATTTAAGTTTATACAACCACTTAATACATCTTCTCCTTCTTTTACATCTCGTGGTAATGATTCTCCAGTTAGTGCTTTAGTGTCTAAACTTGATTTTCCTTCTAGTACCAACCCATCTAAAGGAACTTTTTCCCCTGGTTTTACTATAATTGTTTCTCCTATTTTTACTTCATCTGGATCTACTTTTTGAATTTTGCCATCTCTTTCTACATTTGCAAAATCCGGTCTTATATCCATTAAACTTGATATTGATTTTCTTGATTTATCTACTGCATAACTCTGGAATAATTCTCCTACTTGATAAAATAACATTACTGCAACTGCTTCTGGAAATTCTCCTATTCCAAATGCGCCAATTGTTGCAACTGACATTAAAAAATTTTCGTCAAATACTTTTCCTCTTGTAATATTTCTTACTGCTTTTCTTAGTATTTCTAGTCCAACAATTAAATATGCTATTATGAATATTCCATCATTAATCAATTCATTATTAAAGTTTGCTAATATTGCTACTATAAATAATATAAGAGCTATTATAATCTTAATCCCTTTTTTTCTCATTGTTTTCGCCTCCTATATTTCTTCTAAAGTTACATCAGGCTCTTCTTTTTTTATTAATTTTTTTACTTTTTGCAATATTTCTTCTTTTCTTGTTTCGTCATATTCAAGTTCCATTCTTTCTGTCATAAAGCTTATAACTGCTTCTTCTATTCCTTCTACCTTGTTTATTTCTCTTTCTAATTCTGCTGCACAGTTTGCACAGTCTAATCCTTTAATTTTAAATTTACACTTCATAGCTATTCCCCCTTATTTTTTGTGTTCTATATGTTCTATACCTACTTCAAATACTTGTTTTACATGTTCATCATCTAACATATAAAATACTTCTTTTCCAACTTTTCTACATTTTACAATTCCACTTCTTCTTAGTGTTCCTAATTGATGTGATATTGATGATTTACTCATTCCTAATACATTTGCAATATCACATACACACATTTCATTTTGGTCTAAAGCAAATAATATTTTTACTCTAGTTGTATCTCCAAGAATTTTAAAAAATTCTGCAAGTTTGTTAAATAAATCTTGTTCTGGCATATTCTTTTTTGTGCTATCTACTACATCTTGGTGAATTATATTACAATCACATATAAATTCATTTTTAGACATTTGTTTTACCTCCTCTATTTTGAATTTTTTGGCTAATAGTTGAGTATATACTCAACTCTAATTATATTATATATGAATGAGTACTCAACTGTCAATACTATTTTAAAAAAAAGTTATATTAATATTTAAAGACAAGACCCAGATTGTTACACCCTAGCTATGTTTTGTCTAAAAATATTAATATAACTTTTTTATTTATTCTTGATTTTTATAGTTTGCAAACCAATTCATTCATCAAATCATGTACTGATATGATTTCTTTTACTTTATCAATATTGCTTCCACAAAATACAAGTCCTTCATTTATATTGCCTTTAACAGCATTTATTAATGCTTTTGTTATACAATATGGAGTTGTTGCCACATTACAAGTTTTAATACAATTATAACATCTATCTATATGACATTTCTCGTTTTCTGTTTTTTGTATAAATTTATTATAAATTGCTCTTCCTGGCATACCAACAGGACTTTTAATTATTTTTACATCTTCTTCTTTTGCATTTACATATGCTTTTTTAAATTCCTCTGATGCGTCACATTCATTTGTTGCAACAAATCTTGTTGCCATTTGTACTCCTGAAGCTCCTAAATCTAAGAACTTTTTAATATCTTTACTGTTCCAAATTCCTCCAGCACTTATTACTGGTATTTCTTTTCCTGTTTCTTTTTCTACACCTTTTATGTATTCTACTATTTCAGAAGTTATATCTTCTAATTTAGGTTTATTTTCTTCATCTAGTTCTTCTCTTTTAAATCCTAAATGACCACCAGCTTCTGGTCCTTCTATAACTATCATATCTGGAACATAATCATATTTAGTCATCCAATGTTTTACTATTAGTTTACAACATCTTAAAGATGAAACAATTGGTGCTATTTTAGTAATTGTTCCTTTAACATATTCTGGCAAATCTTTTGGAATTCCTGCTCCTGAAACTATTAAATCTATTTTTTCTTTTACACATGCTTTTACTAGTGCTGCATATTCCTTCATTGCTACCATTATATTTACACCTAGTATTTTATCTTCTCCTGCAATTTCTCTTGCCATTTTTATTTCTTTTTTTATTGCTCTTAAATTTGCCTCCATTGGATTTTTGTTAAAATCCTCTTCTTTATATCCTATATCTGCACAAGAGATTATACCAATTCCGCCTTCTTTGCTCACTGTTCCAGCAAGCTTATGCATTGATACACCTACTCCCATTCCACCTTGAATTATAGGATATTTTGATTCTTTGTTTCCTAATTTTATGCCTTTCATATATTTCCTCCTAAGTTTCCTATTTTTTACATATATTATATCACTTTAACTTTTTTATCAAGTATTTAAAAAAAATTAGACTAGTCGTTCAACTAGTCTAAATATTGTTTTAATTTTTCTAAATTATCTATGGCATCTTTTTGCCCCAAATCATACATTTCTTGAATTTTATCACAATCCTTTTCGACTCTTTTGATTTTTATTAATTTAGATGGTCTTATTAAAAACACTTTTCCTTGTTTTTCTAATTCCTCTACTTTTTCAACTTCTTCATTATATTTTTTATATCTGTTTTCTATTGTTTCTACAAATTTAGGATATTATTCCATCTATTTTTATGTTGTTTCCCATAAATACATCTAAAATTCCTGCTGTATATAGTCCTCTCATTCCTCCGCCTTCTAGTAATAATCCTGTTTTCATTTTATTTCACCTTCTATTTATATACTTATATACAAAATACTGCATACAATGGTACAGATTTTATGTTATTTTCATATCCAAAATTTTTTTCTGAAATTCTTATTGCAAATTTTGAATTATATTTTTTCATAAATACATCTAAACTTCTTGCTTTTGTATGAATACTTGTTTTTACTTCTATTGGAACAACTTGCATACCTTTTTGAATCATAAAATCTAGCTCTGCTTTTCCTTCTGATTCCCAATAATATGTTTCATATCCTTTTATTCTTAATTCATTTGCAACATAATGTTCTGTAAGTGGTCCCATAGATATCATTGTTGGTTGTGTTGATAAATCTATTTGGTATAATGGATATCTTGCTTTATTAACAAATAGTCCAACATCACTCATATATAACTTAAATGATGATAAATCTTTGTGCATTTCTAATGGAATTTCCGGATTAGTTTTATATACTTGATTTACAATCCCACTATTTTTCAACCACAAAATTGCTTCTCCAAATATACTAGATGTTCCTCCTTTTGAAATAACTTTATACTGAAATTTTTGATTTTCTTTTGCTAATTGAACTGGAATTGAGTCAAATGCTGATATTATTCTATTTGACAAACTATTATCTGCATATTTGGTCATATCTCTTTCATATGATTCTAATATTTGTGATTGTACATCTATTGCAGAAATTGTTTTTTGTTCATCAAGATAAATTTGAACAACTTCAGGCATTCCCCCAACAATTAAATATGTTCTATATAATTTAAGACATAACTCATGAATATCTTTATCCACTCTTTCGTTATTATTAAAATGATTTTGAATTTCTTCAATTAAACTTTCTCTACCAATTGCAGTTAAAAATTCTTTGAATGATAATGGATACATGTTTATCATTTGAACTTTTCCTACAGGAAATGAATATTCTTTCCTATTGATTGCTATTCCAAGCAATGAGCCTGCTGCAATTATATGGTATTCTTTTGCATTCTCATAAAAGTATTTTAATGATGTTAGCGCTCTTTCGTTTGCTTGAATTTCATCAAAGAAAATCAGAGTTTTTCCAGGAATAATTTTTTCACCATAAAAAAGTTCTAGTTTATTAATTATATATTTTGCATCTATGCTGTCTTCAATTTGTGAGCTAATTTCTTTGTTAGTTTCAAAATTTACATATATCAAATTATCATAATATTCTTTTCCAAATTCTTTTATTATATAAGTTTTTCCTACTTGTCTAGCACCGTGAATTATTAGTGGTTTCCTATTCTCTGAATTTTTCCATTTTATTAAATCATTTAAAATTTCTCTTTTCATAGAAAATCCTCCTTATAGCAATTATACCTTATAAGTTCAAAAAAGTCAAGTTGTTAAGATATTTTTCGTAACTTATGTTGTGAAATATAGAACTATCTATACTTCTATATAAATAATATCAGAAATATTTATATTTTGCTTTTGGTCAATTTGAATTTTCTTTTTTATATAATCTATATTGGTTATTATACCACTAATTTCGATATATTTCATGTTTTTATAAAATTTTATTCTAACTTTACTTCCCATTTCTATTTTATTAAAATTATTATTTAATTCTGCAAGAATTTCTTCAGATAATTCAATTTTTTCTTCATGTTCTATTTCTTTTTCTCTTAATGCTTCTTGAAGTCCTTTTAGTGCATCAAATGGAAGAAATTGTTTTGCTCTACTAACCACCATTATGACCTCCTATTAATTTGTTTCTAAGTATTGTTGTTGCTCCTTCTTGTAAGTCCATTCCTCTAACAACACTGTTTTTTCCCATTTTATTTTTTATGCTACACATTGTAAGTTCCAGTTTTCTTTCTCTGTCTAATTTTTCTTGGTCTGTAAATAAACTTAGCTGTACATTATCTGCTTTCATTACATTTGCAAAGTTTATTCCTATTCTTCTAATTGCAAATTCTCTATTTGTTGTTTTATCATATATATTTAAAAATTCTTTTAACAGTTCTGAATATACATTTGTGCTATTAGATAGCTTTTTCATCCCTCCTGTTGCTTTTATAATATCTTTTGAATAGCCTATATAAAGTTGTACTGTGTCAGTTATTAAATTATTTTCTACAAGTCTTAGGCTTCCCAATTCTATCATCTCTTTTAAAACTAATCTTGCTTTTATAAATGAATAATCTTCAAATAAAACTTGACTATTAGAGATTGAATTTGTTTGTGGCTTATATGCTTTAATATCAGCAATTGTACAGCTTTCTCTTCCCCAAGAATGGTCAATTAAGTATTCTGCATTTACCCCAAATTCTTTATATAATTTTTTGGGTTCTGTATGAGCAATATCATACATATTAAATATTCCCATTTTGTTTAGTCTTCGTTCTATTCCCTTTCCTATTTGCCAGAAATCTGTAAGAGGTTTATGTTCCCATAATTCTTTTTTGTATTTTTCTTCGTCTAGATAACCTATATTACTTGGATTGTGTTTTGCTGTAATATCAAGTGCAATTTTAGCCAAATACATATTTGTGCCAATTCCTGCTGTAGCTGTTATTCCATATGTGTTATATATGTCTTTTATTATTTTTTGAGCAAGTTCTATTGGTGTTAATTTATACATATTTAAATATTTTGTAGCATCCATAAAAGCCTCATCTATTGAATATACATGTATGTCGTCTTTGGAAAAAAATTTAAGATAGATTTCATATATATTTGCTGAATATTCTATATATTTTTTCATTCTTGGCATTGCAATTATATATTTAATTGTTGGTGGAATTTCGAAAATTCTGCATCTATTTTTTACTCCTAGCATTTTCATTTTTGGACTAATAGCTAAACAAATTGTTCCTTTTCCTCGCGTTGGATCTGCTACTACTAAATTGGTGCTAAATGGATTTAAACCTCTTTCAACACATTCTACAGAAGCATAAAATGTTTTTAAATCAATACATAAATAAGTTTTCTGCATCTCTTCCACACTCCAATTTTTTAATATTAAAGTTATTATAACACCTTTTTTATTATTTGTAAACATTTGTTTGTATTTTAAGTTATAGAAATTTCTTCCATATTTGGATTATTTTGTTTTAAATTTTTATAAATTATTAATCATAAGAAAAACTTAAGAATTATTTAATATTCTCTTAAAACTCTTTTTTTAAATTTTATGTATA
>ERZ1643249.5546-NODE-5546-length-10066-cov-12.781341_pt1 | contig 10066 bp, 10 predicted proteins | sample MGYA00579263_ERZ1643249 | MGnify/ENA primary metagenome ERZ1643249 (study PRJEB29033, sample SAMEA4952264) | chicken gut metagenome | biome: Broiler Chicken; feature: Gastrointestinal Tract; material: Caecum | place: Ireland | collected 2018 | study: Broiler...
GATTCCTCGGATGAAAGCGAAAGCTATACGGATTACCAGTCGGTTTTAGATGCGTATACGCTCAAACTGCAGGAAGCGGTTCCGATCTTGGTAGAAGAATATAAAGAGGAAGCGGAGCTTAATACAGAAGGGCTGACGGGACTTGCGGAGCTGTCATACGCGAAAATTGAGAAGCTTGCCGAGATTTCAAACGAAGGCGTAGAAAAGATGGCGGAGATAATGCTGTATTCCGGCTCAGGCAGTATGGATGAGTATATGGAATGGGCAGGCAAGCTGCAGAACGTATATTTGGAAGAAGCACAAAAACTCACTGACGCCTATTTGGAATCGGCAAAATAAAAATGCGCGTATAATTGCAGATTGAATGCTCAAGACGCATATAAACAAAAACAGTTGCCCAAAAGGCATGCATATGCTATAATACCCTTGGAAGTGCTGCTATGGAAATCCGCGTTTTAAGATATTTTTTGGCGGTGGCACGTGAGGAAAGCATCACAAATACGGCGGATTTGCTGCATATTATACAGCCCACTCTCAGCCGCCAGCTCGCTCAGATGGAAGATGAAATGGGCGAAGCTCTTTGACAGAGGAACCCGCAAGATTGTTCTGACGAACGAAGGACTTTTGCTGCTCCGCCGCGCGGAGGAGATACTCGAGTTGGTAGACAAAACGGAACGCGAGATTTCAGAACAGGATGAAACGGTGGAGGGAGTTGTGTCAATCGGGTGCGGCGATCTTGCTGCTGTTCAGCTGCTGCCGGAATTGATGCGCTCTTTTCATGAGCGATATCCCGCGGTGACGTTTGACCTTTATACCGCTACCGCAGATCATATAAAGGATAGAATGGATCGCGGGCTGACGGATGTCGGCTTGTTGTTGGAGCCGGTCAACAGGGAAAAGCACAACCACATTCGCCTTGACGCGCGGGAACAATGGGTGGTTGTCATGCACCCCGATTCCCCGCTTGCAAAGCTTGATCGAATCACTCCGAAAGACTTAATCGGCGCGCCGCTTATACTTCCGCGAAGACTTGATGTCAGGAGCGAAGTGGCGCGGTGGTTCGGAGAGGATTTTGACAGGCTCAACGTTTTGCTTACATCTAACCTCCCCTCCAACAGCTCTGTCATGGTGCATAGTAAATTGGCGTACTCCATTTCGATTAAGGGATCTATCGCGTTTTGGGATAAAGATAAAATCACTTTCAGACCGATGACTCCCGCGCTTGAATCGACAAGCGTAATAGCGTGGAGGCGCAAACAGCCGTTTGCGCTGGCGTCCGAAAAATTTATAGAACACTGTAAATCTGAACTGCTCGATAAAAATCAGCCGACTGCATGATTCATGCCTGACAGGCATTTAACTACATTAAAAATAAGTATTAGACATAAAAAGCTGCTTAACCTATAATGTAAGTGTACTCAGAAGATATTTTCTGATGCTGCACTTACATTTTTCTTTTTGTGGAGGCTTGCAATGACGATACAAGAGGTTGGCAGCGGACTTCATATTGAGGCACAGAACCTTAAATTCTATTTGGACAACGGGCTGCTGTCGGGAACTGAGACGGAAAGCGCAGGCTTGGACTTCAAGGAAGATGACCTTGAGCGCACTTTGCAGTTTCACATGCTCTTAAAATCAGGCGTGGATATTGAACTGGTGAAACGCCTTGCCCGCTTGACAGGAAGCAAATTAAGCGCATACGCCGAGCAGATAAAGCTCTTGCGCAAATGCAGGTATCAGATTTTAGAAGAAATTCACAGCAAACAGCAGTGCTTGGATCAGTTAGATTTCATGATCCGTGAAGCAAAACAGAAACAAACCAAAGAGGAGGTATCATCGACATGAAGAGATTTGCAGCACTTTTGTTGGCACTGGCGATGTCTGTCGCCATGACGGCGTGTCAAAGCCGCGTGGAATCACTGCCGCAAGACACGACTGAAAGAACACAGTCTGACGCCGAAAGCCCGTCGGAGTTAAGCCCCGACGACGGCGAACCCGAGCAGACCGCATCGGACGGCACAACGTCTGATGATGACAGGACTAACGTTTTGGTTGCATATTTCTCTGCCACCGGCACCACCGAAGGCGTTGCGGAAAATATAGCAGCCGGCTTGAACGCGGATCTTTATGAAATCGTCCCTCAAGAGCCATACACAGACGCGGACCTAAATTATAACGATGACGACAGCCGCTCCACAATTGAAATGAACGACCCCGATGCCAGACCGGCAATTTCCGGCTCAGTGGAGAACATGGAACAGTACGACATAGTATTCATCGGCTATCCCATATGGTGGGGCGAAGCGCCGAGAATCATCAGCACCTTTGTGGAAAGCTATGATTTCTCCGGAAAAACAATCGTGCCGTTTTGCACCTCCGGCGGCAGCGGCATAGGCTCAAGCGCAGAAGACCTGGAGGAACTCACAAGCGGCGCAGAATGGCTTTCCGGCAGCCGCCTGAGAGGCAGCGATTCGCAGGAAGATGTAATGGAGTGGGTAAACGGTCTCGGACTTAACTTTTAATGGCAAGCGCTGAAATTTCAAAAAAGGATGTGTACTTACGTGCGGGAGGATGAATTTGCTTGCAAAAACGCCTGCTGAAGATTTATATGTTTGAAACAGCATTGCTGGCAGCCGTTTTCGTTTTTCTCGGTCATGCCGGTTTCGCACCTGATAAAAAGCCGGAATGCACTCAAACAGTTACCGCTCCGACCTTGTTTAAAGCCGATGACGAACCGCCGACTGACAGCGCAGAATATGTCTTTTCAAATGATACAAACTCCAAACCGGAGCTTGCTGTCAGCCTTTCTTTTCAATCACCGCTTGAGAACGAGACACCGGATACATATTTGATATCGGATTTTGAAGTGGAGCTGCAAATGCCCGAACTGCCTACCGGATGCGAGATCACTGCATTGACAATGGCATTAAACTATTACGGCTGTCCGGCTGACAAAGTGGAAATAGCGGAAAGATACCTGCCGACCGTCCCTGCGGATTTATACTACGGCGACGACGGCAGGCTGTACGGTCCGGATCTAAACCGATACTTCGTCGGCGATCCGGCGACAAGGGGTGGCTATATATGCGGAACCGAAGCGATCGTTTATGCGGCAAACTCATACCTTGCAGACATAAACAGCTCCTTGCATGCCGTTGATTTGACCGGCTCGCCCGCAGAGGATTTGTACGAGCTTGTCAGCGAAAACACGCCGGTGGTGGTGTGGGTGACCATATCCATGCAGCCGCGCCGATCGCCCGGGGGCTGGTATACCGAAGACGGAGCATATGTTGATTGGAGCACAAACGATCACGGCGCCGTTTTGATTGGATATACAAAAGATACCGTCACCATTGCCGACCCGATTTCCGGCCTTACAGAATATGATCGCGCGGAGTTTGAAGAGGTGTTTGCCTCAAGAGGGAACCGATGCGTTGTAATACAGCAGTAAAGAAAATATGACTTGAAAGAAGGATTTTCGTGAAAAAGATTATAGCATTGACGCTGACTGCATTTATGCTCGCACTCACCGCGACTGTGAGCTTTGCAGGATGCGGCGCAAATTCCGCCGATCCCGATGTCGTCACGCAGACGCCCTACGAAAGCTCGCCGGACGTTTCTTCGGATGCCCTTTCCGGCGCAGAGGATACGCAGCCTGCCGAAAGCTCTGAACCGGAACCTGCGGATTCCGAAAGCGGCAGCAATATTCTGATCGCGTATTTTTCCTGGGCAGATAACGCGGTTATAGAAGGTGAAGTAGACGTGGTAGCCTCTCCGAGCGTTACCGCTCCGGGACATGTCGGACAGTTGGCGGCATGGGTGCAGGACAGAACCGGAGGCGACCTGTTTTCTATACGCGTGACAGAGCCGTATTCAAGCGATTGGGACGAATGCCTTGACAGGGCAAACGACGAGCGCGCTCAAGACGCAAGACCCGAGCTTGTCGAAAACGTCGAGCAGATTGAAAATTATGATGTAGTTTTTTAGGATACCCGAACTGGTGGTACGGCGCGCCTATGGCGCTGCTGTCCTTCATAGAGCAAAACGACCTTTCAGACAAGGAAATTTACCTGTTCTGCTCGCATGGAACCGGCGGGCTTGCGGGAAGTGTTGAAGATATCGAAGATGTTCTGCCGGACAGCGCGTCGCTTTGTGACAATGTGTTTGACGTAGACGAAGAAGACGCGTATAATGCCCATGAGGACATACTGAATTGGTTGTCCGAATTGGGATATTGAGCAGTTCGTGAAAATCGGCTGCAATTACGATCTTGACAGGAGAGAGCATAATATGAGATATCGAAAACTGCCTCACGGCGAAGAACAGATCAGCATACTTGGGTTCGGCACCAGCTCTATAGGCGCAGCCGGCGAAAAGGAAATAGAAGCAGCCATGACGATGGCACTGGAGAACGGAATAAATTACTTTGACATGGCGTCCGCGGATGCCGCGCCCTTTTCCGCTTTCGGACGCGCCATGGCAGGAAAAAGACAAAGCGTGTATTTTCAGATTCACTTCGGAGCTTACTATCAGGGCGGAAAGTACGGCTGGACGACAAATCTCGACACCATCAAGCGTTCTGTCGAATGGCAGCTCAATGCGCTGAAAACCGATTATATTGATTTCGGTTTTTTGCATTGCATCGACGAGGAAAGCGACCTGCGCCATGTGCTCAACGACGGAATCTTAGATTATGTTTTGCAGCTGAAAAAGGACGGAACGGTAAGGCATATCGGGCTTTCTTCACATACACCCGACATTGCACAGGCGGTTTTGGATGTCGGAATACTTGACATGCTGATGTTTAGCATCAATCCGGCTTATGATTACGAGCAGGAAGGCGAGTTTGCAATCGGAGACGTCAAGCAAAGGCAGCGCCTCTATCGCCGCTGCGAGGCGGAAGGCGTGGGCATTTCGGTTATGAAGGCGTTTTCCGGCGGACAGCTGCTCAACGCCGGAACCTCTCCTTTTGGCAAGGCGCTGACAAAATATCAATGCATCCAATACGCACTCGATAAGCCCGGCGTACTGACGGTGCTTCCCGGAGTGAGAAACTGCGAGGACTTAAAGGATATTTTTGGCTTTATCACTGCGTCGCCGGAGGAAAGGGACTATTCCGTCCTGGGAACGTTTGCACCGCAGGAGGCAGAGGGCGTATGCGTGTACTGCAACCATTGTCAGCCCTGCCCCGCCGGCTTGGACGTCGGCTTGATAAACAAATATTATGATTTGTCGCTGGCAGGGGACGAACTTGCCAAAAGCCACTATGCCAACCTTGATAAAAAAGCGGGCGACTGCATCGGCTGCGGACATTGCGACAAGCGCTGCCCGTTCCACGTGGAGCAGTCTCAAAGAATGAAGACTATCCGCGACTATTTCGGAGCGTAAGCACATCGCATAAAGATTTAAAATGCCGCGCCTTTAAAGTACATGCTGCCGCTTTAAAACGTATGGATTTATAAAAAAGCAAAGACGAATTTTACTTTGGAGGAAACAATGAAACCTAAGATGATGTTAAAATTGGGCGTCGATCTTGCAATGACGATTTTGCTGCTCTGCCAAATGGCGTATATGCTGATCAGCGAGACGGCTCATGAGTGGATGGGCGTGTTGATGTTTGTGCTGTTTGTTTTGCATCATCTTTTGAACCGCAGCTGGCATAAAAGCCTTACAAAAGGGCGCTATACCGCTGTGCGCACGCTTCAAACCGTCGTGGATGTCCTTGTCCTGCTTTCTATGATCAGCCTTATGGTCAGCGGAATAGTTCTCTCAAGGGAAGTGTTCGATTTTCTGCACATAAGGAGAGGAATGGGATTTTCCAGAATCCTTCATATGCTTGCGGCTTATTGGGGCTTTATCCTGATGAGTTTTCACCTTGGTCTGCACTGGGGAATGGTCATGGGCGCAGTGCGCAAGATGTCCGGCGTTGCTAAGCCGTCTTTGGCAAGAACGTGGACTTTGCGCGGAGCGGCAATTCTGATCTGCGGGTACGGCATCTATGCTTTTTTGAAAAATAACATTGCGGATTATCTGTTTGTGCGCAGCAGGTTTGTGTTTTTTGATTTTGAACAGCCGCTGGCGCTCTTCTTTGCAGAATATCTTGCCATGATGGGACTGTGGGTTTGCATTGCTTACTACCTTGTAAAAGCGCTTAATAAACTTGCCGTCATGTCAAATAAAACCAAACAGAAGACTAAATAGCTTTTAATGCGGCTTGACAGAACCGCACGAAACAGCCCGCGGGCGTTTTACGGATGATATCTTCCTTGCGCTTGCACCGGCGGGCAAAAAAGGACAGTCGATTTTCTCGGCTGTCCTTGTAAAATAGGGAAAACCTATTTACTTTGCAAGAGGGTCTTGTTCTGATACTTCTTCATCATAAGTGTCGCTGTTTGGGAGTGGGCATATCAGTCTGGGTTTCCGTCAATCCCTGCTCCGTAGAACGGGTCAAGTTGCATTTTTTCTTCCTCCGAAAGCTCGCTTTGTTCATCTAAGGTGTTATCATTTATAGTTTCATATAACCAATATTTACCTTCAATTTCAACTACAATATCATCGCCGTACTGATAAACTTTTGCACCAACAATCGGGTGATTTGCTTGGAAGTTTTCTTTCGGAATGCCGTCCGAAGCATTTCCGCTGCTATTGTTCTGTAAATTAGTAATATCACTTTCAATTACGCCTAAATAAACAAAATCGTCTTTCAATTCGTTGTACGATGTTTGTTTAGTAGACTGCTTATACAATGTATCATTGACGTAAACCATTGGTGGTGCGTCTGCTATTGTACCGCCTGCGCCGCCATCGCTTTCTTGGGGAGTTAGCATAGAGGGTACGGTTTGTCCAGCTTGCGTTTCGCTTTTGATTTGTTCCATTTCCGCTGCTACATATTCAACGGTTATCTTCTGATATTCCCCATTAACTTGTGGGAAAGAAACCGATTTAAGCAACTTTGCATAATAACTCTGTGCAGGTGCATTTTCGAGGTCATTTGTATAGATGTTTACTACTGCATATCCTACAATGTTTTTTCCATCACGAATAATAATATTGATATAGGCAGTAGTACCCATATACTTCTCGTCCGCCTGATAGATGTTCGTCCAATAAATTGTAGTGCCGTTTTCAACCTCAAACGGAGAACTCATAGCACTAATTTTATTATTCTCCCAGAGCAGAAGTTTCCCGTTATCAACCGACACCTCAAAAGTAACATTTGGATATTCGTCAGCAGACAATTTCAGCGGAAGTCCCGGTCGGCTGCTTATAGCCAAACTCCAATTATAGTCTAACGGAAGTTCTATGCCTTCCTGCATAATCATTTCTTCATCAGACGAAGCAGCATATGCGGTGATTGCCAAGAAACCCGGCCCGACAATCTCACCGGAAGTAGGGGACTTTATTAACACTCCCAATGCCAAGACTATGCACAGGCACGCTGCCATAGCGCCCCATTTTACCCAAACGGGCTTTTTTGCTTTCTTTTTATAGTTGAGGGCTTCGTCAATATATTTGCTGTCAAGTTCGCTCATAGCGTCGGAAAACTTTTTCACATTCATACAAATACCTCTCTTTCAATCAAGTATTGTTTCATCTTTTCGCGGATACGGGTCAGCCGGACGGAGATGTTTTTCTCCGAAAGCCCCATAAACTCGGCTATATCCTTGTAGCTATCGGCAAACCAATAGCGGCGCATGAAGATAACACGGTTTTCGAGTGTCAGTGTGTCCAAAAATTCCCCAATGATACGGGCCAACTCTCCGGCTTCAATTTCATCTTCAACGGTTTTCCGGTCTGCAATATAGCCCTCGATTTCCTCTAAAGCAACTTTGTAATGACCGCTTCGCTTGGCTGCTTCCTTTCTCCAATAGATTTTGAGTGAAATGTTCCGAACGATTTTCACGATGTAGCTGAGCAGCGGGTTAGGACGCGCCGGTGGGATGGCGTTCCACGCGCCTAAGTAAGCGTCGTTGACGCATTCCTCCGCGTCCTGCCTGCTGTTCACGATGTTATACGAGAGATTGCGGCAAATTGCTCCGTACTTAGCATCAAGCTCATGTATACCTTGTTCTGAACGTTCAAAAAACATATTTATTATCTTTTCATCATCCATTATCTCAGCGCCTCCTTTCATATTTCATCTATATACTACGGTTTTAGCGGCGAATACTACATCAAATCCAAAACCTTTTTAAAAAATATGCCGCACTTCTTCGGCGCCGCAGGGGAGAATAAATGCCGAAAACCCTTGAAATCATGCTTTCGGGCAAAAAGAAAGAACCGCAACCCTGATACGCGTTGTATCAAAATTGCGGTTCTTCTTTGGTGGACCCGATGGGATTCGAACCCACGGTCTCTGCGTTGCGAACGCAGCGCTTTCCCAGCTAAGCTACGAGCCCGTATAGAAAAGCGCGCCGGCACTTATTAACCTCTTAACCGCAAACGCTCTGAACAGCCCTGTTTTGATGGGCGGCCGCAGGTTTTAACCCTGCTTATTAAGCGTTTGAAGCAAAGACTCGACCAAACACGCGCAGATAAATGCGCTAAAGCATCCATCTGACTTATCTATACTATCGCAAAGGCTGCGGTTTGTCAAGATATTTTTTTAAGAATGTCGTAAATTTCATCCGCCGCTATGTTCTTGTCGTCAAACGCCCTCGCCATGGCGGAAAGCCTTTCGTCATCCCCTAAAAGCTCTTTACACAACGCAGCAAGCTCGCTTTCGTCGTTCGCCGCGACAGCTGCGCCTTTTTTAACCATAAACTCAAGGTTTGTCTGCTCGCATCCCGCAACTGCGTTGAAAAGCAGCATTGGCAGGTGCTTTATCCTTGCCTCGCTTACGCTCAGACCGCCCGGCTTTGTTATGTACAAGTCCGCCGAATCCATAATCACAGGTATGTTGCTCACAAATCCCGCTATCCTTATGTTCGGCGTGCTGCGGTACTGGTAGTCGAGCAGCTTTCTTAACATCTGGTTTGTTCCGCATATCACGGTTAAAACATCGGTGGGTGATAAAACCTTGCTCAGCTCAGACGTGAGCCTGCTCATAGGACCGCATCCCATACTTCCGAACATCATCATCACATGCTTAGAACCCTCGTCAATGCCTATCATGTGCTTTGCCTCGGGCTTGCTGTAGTTAGAATAAAAATCCCGCCTTACCGGTATGCCTGTTATGGTGTACACCTTTTCTTTCGGTATTCCCACCGCCTCGTACGCCGGTATAAGGTCGTCGGACGGCACAAAATATGCGTCAAGACGCATCTCGCTCGTTATCGGCGTAAAGGTGTAATCGGTGGCGATGAAGCATGTTTTTACGTCAAGGTCTGTATGCGTGGCGCGAAGCTGAGTCATCATAAGCCCCGAAAAAACGTGCGGACAGATGACGCAGTCATATCCGCCGCCGACTATGTAATCATACAGCCTGTCAGCTCCCGAAACAAGAAATTTTCTTATCGGCGAGCCGTCCTCAAACAGCTCCGGCTTGTTTTCCGCTATGTTATATCCGAAATCAAATACCTTCGGCAGATATCTGTAAAGCCTTGTGTGCCAGTTGCTTATGACGGAAGACGCCCTGTTTGAAATAAAAGAAAGTGAATCTACGCTTGAACACTCCTCCGAATGAATTGCAAACGCTTCCTCTATCGCCCTTGATACCGAGTTGTGACCCTGACCCGTGTTGCAGGTGAGTATGATCGCTTTCATGTTTTTTATCCCCTTTAAATATCTGCATCTGTGCGCATAAGTGGGACAACGCCAGAATGCATTAATATTTTACTATGGTTTAATTATAACTTATAGAAAACATGTTGTCAATTAAATGCCATTGACGGGCGAAAAACTTTGAAAATTCCCTTGACGCGCAACCGCGACGGATATAAAATCATAATGACTTTCTTGATATATAATAACTTTATTTCTTTTTGGGTTGATTTATAGTTTGGCGTATTATATAATAATGCTAATGTATCGTTGAAAGGAATGATATTAATTTATGAAGAAGAGGATTGTTACTATGATTGCATGTGCAGCAACGCTCTTCAGCAGCTTGAGCGGCTGTGGAGCT
>ERZ1643249.5548-NODE-5548-length-10062-cov-12.508244_pt1 | contig 10062 bp, 8 predicted proteins | sample MGYA00579263_ERZ1643249 | MGnify/ENA primary metagenome ERZ1643249 (study PRJEB29033, sample SAMEA4952264) | chicken gut metagenome | biome: Broiler Chicken; feature: Gastrointestinal Tract; material: Caecum | place: Ireland | collected 2018 | study: Broiler...
AATTCTATCAAATATTGTAGAATTTAACTATCTGATTTTATTATAAGAGTCTCATAAGTTAATTATATCACATTTTTTTAAGATACAAAAGAAAAATTATGTAGTTTCCTTATACATAATTATCTTTTATCAATTAAATATAAATATACGGTGTTATCTATCTTTTTTACAATATATTTATTATCCGTTTTATCCACTAAATTAGCTTCTATAACATTTTCTTCTAATTTATGTGAAATAAGATCTCTTTGATAATAAATTAAAGTGTTATCTTCTACGTCAATGTAAGTTCCAAGTAGATCTTTTCTTAAGTTAACTCTTTTGAAAACATTGGTTGTAATTATATCACTACTGTTAGTGTATATTAAGGCATAATAATTAGTTATGCTTCCAGACATTTTTACTAATATTCCATTATTGTCAATAGCCGTTAATTCAACGGAATTAAACTCATTTGGTTCAATAATTGTGTAAGAATTAACAATTGATAATCCGTCATATATATCTATAGTTAATTCATTATTTTTTTTATGATAAGTTGCATAGTATATATTATTATTTCCGTTATCATCTTTAATTTCTAAATATTCATTTGGACTAAATTCTCTCATATTAGATTCAGCGTCAATTATAATAATTTTATCTGTTTCATCATTATTTTCATTATTCTTAATTTTTAGAATAGCATAAGCATCATTTACTATGTCCATTTCAACTGTACTAGTATTAGTTAGTTTAGTAGTATATATTTTATTATCAGAACTTGTTTCTATAGTTAAAATATTATCCTTTACCAAAATGAAAACGTCGTTAAATATATATATATTATCATATTTAAATGGTATTATTTCTTTTTCTTCTAAATCAATAACTCCAAATTTTTTATCTTTTTCCACTGAAATATATTTAGGTTTAGTTTCTTTTACTGAATTAACATTATCATAATTCATTTCAATAATAAATTGTCCAATACTGTTAACTAATCCACATTTATTCTCAAGACACACAGGAATATAATTATCGTTAACTATTCTTCCGCTGTAATTATATCCTGAGATATTCTCCTCATCTCCTATTCTTTCATAATTCGTTAAAATATACGAATAATCAAAAATATCTAATAAATTAACTTTATTTTGGTCAATGTTAATTAAATATTTTTCAGTAATACTATTATCTTTCATTACTTTAGAGGTATATCCATTTATTTCTTTCACAATTCCATTGTTTATATCTAATATTTTTGTAAAATACTTACCACTATCATATACATTTGCTATATATGTATTATCATCAATTTTTAATGTTGCAAAATTTTCAAATTCTTTAATATAAATTATATATTCCCCATTATTATCATCCTTTATTAATAAATAAGGGTCTTCAATATAAGTTACATCTTTTATAACTTTATTGTTTCTTTTAATTAATTTATTTCCGTTACTATCAACAATTTTATAATAATTATCATATCCTAATTTTATATCATTAAAGTCATATATTGTGTCTTCTATAATATTTCCATTGTAATCTATAATGCCATACTTATTATTATCACTAACAATTAACAATTCGTTATCTATATTATTTTCAATAATTTCGTCATAACCGTTTATACTTAAATTTGTAATAACATATTCTTCATTATACTCATTAATCATGACATAACCATAATATGTTGCTAAAATTATAATGATAATAATGGCAATTGTCCAAAAACCAATTTTTGATTTGCCAGTCAATCCTACCACCTCTTTACTATCTTTATTTTATCATAAGAAAAATAAAATTTAAATAATTATTAATATTTTTGTGAATATAAAATAAGATAATCTTTATTTTAATTTACATTTTATTATTAATATTATTTTTTTTACTATTTATCATATCATAAAATGCTTCTATTCTAGTATCTAGTCCAACTTCATTATCCTGTGAGTCAAAGCTAAAATATAAGATGGGGATTTTATTTTTATTAGATATATTTGATAAAATTGGCATAGCATTTATTTCAGGAGTACATCCAAAACTTTTTATATGCACTATTCCATCAAATCCTTCTTTAGATAGTTTTTCGGTTAAAATAACACTTTCTGTAGCATCTGCACCTAAGTGGTATTTTAATAATTTTTTGCCATATCTTAAAAGTTTTTTTAAATTATGTTTTTTTAATAATAGTAAATAAGTAACAGTGGTAAATCTTTTAACCTCAATTCCTTTTCTGCTTAATTTTTCTTCAATGTAGCAAGAACTAAAAGGTTCCATAATAGAATATAGCTCTCCGACAATAGCTACCCTAAGATGTTCTTTGGGTTTGTTTACAGGACATTTTTTATATTTATGTTTATATTTTATGTATATATAGCATAATTTTATAATTGATGGCTTATTATTTAATTCGCTATAGAAATTATTTTGTATTTTCTTAAAACTATTTTCAACAATTTCAAATCCCTGATTTTCTCTTACATTTTTATCAAGTTTATCCATAATAATTATCATTAAAAATGTAATTAATAAATGATAAGAATAACTAATAAAATTTATACGTTTATTTATTGATTTTATAAATTTATAAATTTTCATGATAGATACATGATTATTTTCAATAAAGTTTACAAAATCAATTTCATATCCCATATCTTTTAATATTTGTTCTTGTAATTCTGCATAATAACCATACCTACAGCCCCCTCCAGCTTGAAGTATAACATTGGCACCTTTATTAATACTTTCTATGAAATTTCCCAAATTATATTTAAAAGGAACACAAACATAGTCAGGGCTATATTTACTTCCTATTTCAATTGTTTTTTTGGTTATTTTAGGGGGAACTATAACACTTTGTTTAGTAGTCTTTTCAATCAAATATTTAATAGGTATATAATAATTACCAATATGTGGAAATGTAATATATTTATCCATTGTTATCACCCTTAAAGTTAATAATATCAATAAAACTTTCTAATCTTGTTATTAATCCAGTTTCTGAGGTAGCTTCGTCTATTAGTAAATTTAAAATGGGAATATTTTTTAATTTTCTAATCATTAATTCATTAACTAATGAATCTGGACCGCAAGGAAAAGTAGTAATAAAGATAATACCATCTACCTTGTCTTTATAATAATTAATTGCTCCTACTAACTCTTTAGAATATAACCAATATAGTGTTTTTGATAAGCTTTTATATTGAAGAATAGCTTTTTTTCTATTATATAAATTAGCATATATTATTTCAAAATTATTTTCTTTTAAATACTTTATAATAGGTACGCCAATTAAATTATCATAAACATTATATGGATGAGAAACAATTAAAAGTTTTTTATTTTTAGATTTTAGTATATTAATTTGTTTATTTTCTTGTTCGATATCATATTCTTTTTGCTTTTTCTTAGAATAAATATAACTATATAAAATTTTAAATATATTTTTGGTTATTTTTAATCCCATTCTAAAAAAGCCAAAAAATTCAAACTTCAATTTACTATTTTCAATATTGTAATCTAGTATATTAATTAGTGGAAAAGAGTTTTTTACGACGTCATATATTCCATTAAATTTAGTACATACTCCATTATTTTTTCCATAATCTCCAATTCTAGGTACTAAAATGTAATCACATTTATTTTCTAAATTTTTAATATGTCCCATATATATTTTAGATGATAAACAAGATTCATCAATGGAAAGATTTTTTCCATCTTCTAAAGTTTTTTTGGTAGTTTCACTACTTATAATAACTTTGCAATTTAATTTTTTAAAAAAATTTTTCCAAAGAATTCCATATCGGTAATATAAAAAACTTCTAGGTATTCCAATTACTAATTTATTTTTCATTATTTTCACCTATAACATTATATTGAGTATAAATGTTTTTAGTACAAAAAAAAGAAGACAAGTTATTACTCTTCTTCTATTTCATCTTCATTTAAAATGGTTAAATCTGATAAATCATTATCAAAATCATCATCAACAGGTGTGTCATATAAATCTTCTTCATTTTCATATTCATTTTCAATATCTTCTTCATTTTCTTCTTCATCAATAGTATCTTCTGTTTCGTCATATATATCATTAATGTCTACTTTAACAGAATGATTAGCTTTTAAATCCCATTCCCCATTATTTAATAATATAAAATCTTTTGAAGTTGTAAGTGATTGAAAAAAATCAGCAATTTTTTCTTGATAGTCCACTTCACTTAAGCCCAAAAATTTACATATTTCTTTAAATAAATCAGCAGTATTCATTGTCTTTTTATTTTCTTTTAAGTATAATTCTGCTATCTTGGTATAAGATAATAATTCTAATTCTTCTTTTTTCATATTCTTTAACATATCATATTCCTCCTACATTTCCTCTCTAGGGATTATTCCTAGTAAATCTAGCGCATTATTAATAACAATTTTTATTGCTTTTAGCAACTTAATTCTTTCTAATGTGTATTCATCATCATCAGTAATTATTTTTTCCATACTATAGAAAGTATGAAACATAGATGCAAGTTCATAGACATAATTAGCAATCAAATGCGGCATTCTTTTATCAGCAGCACTAATAACTACATCTTCAAACTCACTCATTTTCTTAATTATAGAATATATATAATTATTGTTAAATGTTTTAAACTCGGTACTTTTATTATCTATGTTATTCTTATAATTATTTAAAATAGAAGTAATTCTAGCATTGGCATACTCAATATAATATACAGGATTCTCGTTAGATTGTTTTACTGCTAAATCTAAATCAAAATCAAGAGGTGTATCTAAACTTTTAGATACAAAGAAATATCTAGTAGCATTAAGTCCTACTTCATCTACTAATTCCATTAAAGTAATAGTCTTTCCAGTACGTTTACTTAATTTGATTTCTTCATTACCCTTAATTAGTCTTACCATTTGTAAAATTTTTATAAACAATTTATTTTTATCTTTACCTAATATTTCTAATGAGGCTTTTAATCTATTTATATAACCATGATGATCTGAACCTAAAACATCTATTAATTCATCAAAACCTCTATCTAACTTATTTATATGATATGCAATGTCTGGAAGCAAGTATGTGTAATTTCCATCACTTTTAATTAAAACGCGATCTTTTTCATCTCCATATTTTGAAGTGCTTAACCATAAAGCATCATCGTTAATAAAACAATTGCCACTGTTTTTTAAGTTATTTAGGGTTGTGTCTACAAGTCCCGTATCATATAGACTTTGTTCACTTGTAAAGACATCAAAATTTACTCTATATCTATCTAAATCTTTTTTTATTTGATTTATTAATACTCGTAATCCTTCATTTTTAAAGAAATTTATTTTTTCTTTTAATTTATTTTTTCCATATGTGTCATATATACCTTGGGCAATACTAATAATCTCTTTTCCGTGATAACCATCTTCTGGTATTTCGCCTTTTTCTCCGCAAATTTCTTTATATCTTTCAAATATAGATATTGCTAAGTTATTTATCTGGTTTCCAGCATCGTTAATATAATATTCTCTTACGACATCATAACCCGAAAAAGAGAGTATTCTAGTTAAGCTATCTCCATAAGTAGCTCCTCTTCCATGACCTACATGAAGAATTCCTGTTGGATTGGCACTAACATATTCAACATTTATCTTTTTCCCATTACCAGTTTTGTTTTTACCATAATTTCTATCACTTGCAATAATTTTATCAATTTGACTTAATAATCTTTTTTTATTAATAAATATATTAATAAAACCAGGATTTACTACTTCAATATTTTCAATTATATCGCTATTTGTATTATTAACTATTTCTTTGGCAATATCCATTGGAGCTTTTTTCAATTCGTGACTAAGAGTTAACGCTACATTACAAGAATAATCACCATTTTTATCTGATTTTGGAACATCAATAATTATTTCTTTATCTATACCCATTTTGTTAATAGCATCTTTTATAATTGTTGCTAATTCACTTTTTATACTCATACTTATCACTCAATTCTATTTTATATTCATAAGTTTCATCTGATTCAATAACAACATATTTTATTAATATAAAATTATCACTAATTTTTACATCAAGTGTTTTAATACTTAAATCAATAGTAAAATTATTTTCTTTTAAAGTATATTCACTTAAAAGTTCTTTATTTTTAGCAAATCTTATAATATTTACAAATTCTTCATTTTCTCTAATTAATGTTATTAAATCATCAGCTAATATAATTTTATGTTTAATATTATCATTCATAAAAGAAATTATCTTCTTTTGCTTAATTCCAAATGTATTAATTATAGTTTTATTATTATCATTAATGTTTTTTAAATAACCGTTAATTCTAATTTTTATATAATTCACCACCAAACATAAATTTCATTTGAAATTATATCACAATATTTATAAAAATTAAACTTATATTTTACTTTTTTTGATAAATAATAATTATGTATAATAAATAATTACGATTAGAAGGTGAAAAACATGAAAATAATAAAAAAAACAATTAAATTTTTTGTGATTTTATTAGGTGTTTTTATTTTAGGTAATTTGGGTATGTATATATATTGTCTTATTACTCCTAAAGTAGAAATAAATAAATCTACTTCCCTATATTTTTATGATAATCAAAATAATGAAATATTAAATGATAACAATTGGGTATCATTAGAAAACATTAGTCCATATTTAATAGACGCGACTATAAGCACAGAAGATAAACATTTTTATAATCATTTTGGATTTGATTTTATTAGAATTGGCAAAGCAATTATTACTAATATAGTCAATAGAAAAATGTCAGAAGGAGCTTCTACTATTACACAGCAATATGCAAGAAATTTATTTTTAAATTTTGAAAAAACATGGGATAGAAAAATAGATGAGGCAATTATGGCCTTTGAACTAGAAACACATTTTACTAAAGATGAAATATTAGAGGGATATTTAAACACTATTAATTATGGTGGAGTATTTGGTATTGAAAATGCTTCTGAGTACTATTTTGATAAAAGTGCTAGTGAACTAACATTAGCGGAAGCTTCAATGTTAGCAGGTATTCCGCAATCCCCTTCTAATCTATCTCCAATAAGTAATCCAGAAAATGCCAAAGAACGACAAAAAATAGTTTTAACGCTGATGGAAAATAACAATAAAATTACAGCAAAAGAAAAAGAAGAAGCACTTAATACAGAATTAGAATACTATGGTAAGTCAAATAAAACAGATTATGAATATATAAATTATTTTATAAATGCGGTAAAAGATGAATTGTACAGTATAAAAAGTATTCCTTCTTCATTAATAGATACAGGAGGATTAAAAATATATACAACACTAGATGGTGAAGCACAAAAGGATTTAGAAATGGCAGTATCTAATAATATGAACAAAGATTCATCTCTTGAAGTAGCGGGAATTATGATGGATCCGACTACAGGAGGTGTAATGGCTTTAGTTGGTGGTGTAGATTATAATAAAAGTCAATTTAATAGAGCAACAAAGGCTACAAGACAAGTAGGATCAACGATGAAACCATTTTTATATTACGCAGCATTAGAAAGTGGATTTACTTCGTCATCAACTTTTACTAGTGAAAAAACGACTTTTACTTTTTCTAATACATCAACTTATACTCCTAAAAATTATAATGATACTTATGCCGAAGGGCCAATATCTATGGGAGCTGCAATTGCATATTCCGATAATATATATGCAGTTAAAACAAATTTATTTTTAGGGGAAGAAACTTTAGTTAATATGGCTAATAGAGTTGGTATTCAAAGTGAGTTAGATCCCCTTCCATCTTTGGCATTAGGGACAGAAGAAATAAGTTTAATAGATATGGTAGCAGGATACTCTTCATTTGCCAATTTGGGAAATAAAGTAGATAGTCATTTTATAACAAAAATAGAAGATATGGAAGGAAATATTTTATATGAATATAAAAATAATTCTACTAATATTTTAAATTCAAGTATTACTTATATATTAAATGAAATGCTTACTTATACATATAATTCAAGCTTTATCGATTATAATTATCCAACACTAATAAGTTTATTACCCCAAATTACTAATAAGTATGCAATTAAATCTGGAACTACTAATACTGATTTATGGATAATTGGATATAACGAAAAAGCTGTATTAGGAATATGGAATGGATATGACGATAATCGTAATTTGACAAGTAATGATAATGGATTTCATAAAGAAATATGGATTGAAACAATGGAAGCGTATTTTAAAAACAATGAAACAAATTGGTATGATAAACCAGATAATGTAGTAGGAGTCTTAGTAAATCCAATAACAGGAAAACTTCCTACTAGCAACGAAGAAAAAACAACTATTTATTATTATATAAAAGGAACTGAACCTTATAATCAAGAACCAAATGATTTAGAAACAACGTTTAAAGAAGAATTACAAGAATAAAAAACAAGCTAGGTTAACTTGTTTTTTTAATTCTTAAAACGATTCTATATTCATCTGTCATATCTAATTCTTCAACAATAACATTTACTCCTGATTTTTTTAATTCTTCAACAAAATCTTTTGTTTTAGAAATAGAAGAACTTAAATCTACTTTAGTAGTAGTACTATAGGTATTATTGATTGGTGCATTAACATTTAAAGCATTATTAGGTACAGTAAACGAAGGAGTACTTACAGCTTGTAATGGTGGTTGTAGAGGTGTAGTTGCAGAATTTAATTGTGTTGATTTTACATCAGTAGATGGGTTATTAAAATTAATAAAATTCATTCTATCACTATCAGTTATATGATTTGGATCAATAGGTACAACATTAGAAGAAGTCTTTGGAGTAGTAAATGGCTTATCAAAGCTAAAATTAGCACTTTGATCTTCTAAAGAAGTATAATTGATTTCTCTTTCAGTTGGGAATTTTCCAATCGTAGGAACTATAACCTTTTCAACAGGCTTATTTTCTTCAATAGGTATTGTTGGTTCTTCAGGTTTTAGTAAGCTATCATAATCAGGGAACTTTATTTGTTGTTGCGCTGGTTGGTTATTTGCCGTTAGGTCAATCATATCGTTATCACTCTTTTCTTCATAATTGCTAGTTATATTTGAATATGGTTGAATTGGAACAGTAGGTGCAATCATATTAGGAGAACTAAGATCATTTATATTGATTACATCATTATTAGATACTCCCCAATTACTACTATTTCCTAATGTATGTGGACTGTTTAAAGTATTAGTGTTATTAGTCCCTAAAGTATTTGTACTATTAAATTGCATACCTAAACCATTATTAGAAGTATTAATATTATTAGTACTAACAGTTTCTGTATTATTTAATGTTGGTTCAATATTTAATAACCTTTTAATTAATTCATCAGTTTCTTTCACAGTTAACCTCTCCTCTATTATTCTTTTTAAAACTTCTTTTTGTTTTTCATCATTGTTTTTAATTTGTAATAAACTCCTAGCATGTCTTTCAGAAATTGCATTATTCATTAAAGCATCTTGAACATCAGGAGATAAATTTAAAAGTCTAATTTTATTTGCTATAGTAGACTGCTTTTTCCCCAATTTTAAAGCTAATTGTTCTTGAGTAATATTGCTCATATCTAATAACTTTTTATATGATTTGGCTTCTTCTAAAGGTGTTAAGTCCTTTCTTTGAATATTTTCAATTAATGCAAGTTCAGCGCTTGTTTGATCGTCAAAGTTAACAACAATGGCGGGTACTTCATTTAAGCCTGCTCTAGTAGCAGCTTTATAACGTCTCTCTCCTGCAATAATTTCGTATTTATCTCCAACTTGTCTTACAATTAATGGCTGAAGTATTCCATGCATCTTTATAGAATTAGTAAGTTCATTTAAAGCTTCTTCATCAAAAGTTATTCTAGGCTGAAATCTATTTGGAATTATATTAGAAATTTTAATATTAACTACTTCTTTTCCTGAATTCATAAAACCACACTCTCTATTCTATAAATAATAATACAACAAAAAACAAAAAAAATAAAGAAAAATATGTAAATTTCTTTACCCGAGTTTGACAGTTAGTAAATAAAAAAGTCTTCTAGATCTTGAAAAATCTAGT